>Ga0335081_10007633_pt1 | contig 17304 bp, 15 predicted proteins | sample Lox_Sample_35_FD_206713 | JGI IMG/M metagenome (GOLD analysis project Ga0335081, IMG submission 206713) | Soil microbial communities from Loxahatchee National Wildlife Refuge, Florida, United States - Lox_Sample_3.5 | ecosystem: Environmental > Terrestrial > Soil > Wetlands | place: USA... | reverse complement strand
CGATCCCGCCGACGCCGCGCACCATGGCCTGGCCGCCAAGCTTGCCTTCGGTGCCGACTTCGCGGGCGACGCGGGTGACCTCGCCGGCGAACGCGTTGAGCTGGTCCACCATGGTGTTGATGGTGTCTTTGAGCTCCAGGATTTCGCCGCGCACGTCGACGGTGATCTTCTTCGACAAGTCGCCGCTGGCGATCGAGGTCGCCACCTCGGCGATGTTGCGCACTTGGGCCGTCAGGTTCGACGCCATGGAGTTGACCGAGTCGGTCAAGTCCTTCCAGGTGCCGGCGACGCCGAGCACGTTGGCCTGGCCGCCGAGGCGGCCGTCGGTGCCGACCTCGCGGGCGACGCGGGTGACTTCGCCGGCGAACGCGTTGAGCTGATCGACCATCGTGTTGATGGTCTCTTTGAGCTGCAAAATCTCGCCGGAGACGTTGACGGTGATCTTTTTCGACAGGTCGCCGCCGGCGATCGCGGTCGCGACGTCGGCGATGTTGCGCACCTGGGCGGTCAGGTTCGACGCCATGAAGTTGACGCTGTCGGTGAGGTCCTTCCAGGTGCCGGCGACGCCCGGCACCTGGGCCTGCCCGCCGAGCTTGCCTTCGGTGCCGACTTCGCGGGCGACGCGGGTCACTTCCGAGGCAAAGCCGTTGAGCTGGTCCACCATGGTGTTGATGGTGTCTTTGAGCTCCAGGATTTCGCCGCGCACGTCGACCGTGATCTTGCGGCTCAAGTCGCCGCGCGCCACGGCGGTCGTGACGTGGGCGATGTTGCGCACCTGGTCGGTGAGGTTGCCGCACATGGCGTTCACCGAGTCGGTCAGATCCTTCCAGGTGCCGGCGACGCCCGGCACGATGGCCTGGCCGCCGAGCTTGCCGTCGGTGCCGACCTCGCGTGCCACGCGAGTGACTTCCGAGGCGAACGAGCGCAGCTGGTCCACCATGGTGTTGATGGCTTCCTTGAGCTGCAGGATCTCGCCGCGCACGTCGACGGTGATCTTTTTCGACAAGTCGCCGTTGGCGACCGCGATGGTCACCTCGGCGAGGTTGCGCACCTGTGCCGTGAGGTTCGACGCCATCGAGTTGACGCTCTCGGTGAGGTCCTTCCACACGCCGGTGACGCCGCCGACCTGGGCTTGGCCGCCGAGCTTGCCTTCGGTGCCGACCTCGCGGGCGACGCGGGTCACTTCCGAGGTGAACACGCTGAGCTGCTTGATCATCGTGTTGACGATCTCGGCGGAGCGCAGGAACTCGCCCTTGAGCGGCCGGCCGTCGACGTCGAGGCTGACAGTGCGCAGAAGGTCGCCCTGCGCCACCGCGGCGATGGCGCGGGTCACTTCCGTGGTCGGCCAGAGCAGATCGTCGATCAGCGAATTGACGCCGCCCTCCATCTCGCCCCAGGCGCCATCGGAGAGGCCAAAGCGCACCCGCTGGCGGGTCTTGCCCTCGCGGCCCACCACCTGGCCGACGCGCTGGATCTGGGTCGCCATGCGCTGGTTGGTGGCGACGATGTCGTTAAAGGTGTCGGCGATCTTGCCCATGATGCCGACGCGGTCGCCGGCCATGCGCACCGAGAAATCGCCGACCCGCATCGCCTGCAGCGCGTGCAGCAGTTCGGCAAGGCCCGCGGCGTCGCCGTTGAGGCCGGGCTCGGCTTCCTGCGTTACCGTTTGCGGGAGGGAAGAGCCATTGGCGGCAGCGGGATCGATTGCGTCGGTAGGCGTCTGCATACAAGGTCTCCGAATCCCGCTCGCGCGGACTGTGAATTAGGGATGCGTGGCGGGCGCGAACGCGGATCGATCGGAACGGGCAAGCGTTTGGCCGTCGAGCCGGGTCGGACGACTGCCCGCCTCGACGCTGCTCGGCCTCGCTAAGTCATTGTACGGACTTGACTTCCCCCGCACGGTCAGTTTCTCACCTGCTCTGCCATGACGCCAAACGCGGGCAAACGTCTAAGGTTCCAGCGAAAATCGTGTTTTGGAAAAAAATTTATGGCCGGGTGGCCGAGGGCTTTTTCGACGCTAATCGGGGTGCTGATGGCCCGCCCACACAGTGGCGGAACTCCACCGTTCGTATTCGCATTGTCGCGGCTGCCGGCCTGTTCCGGGTCGGCATTTCGATGACGGTCGCCGATGACCTGCCGCCCTGCTTTTTGACCGCACGGGAATGCATCGCGACAATCCCGAGCAAGGCCGCCTCGAGATCGTCGTGCCGGTCAACGGCACCGAAATGGCGCGGCGCGGCGCCGAGGTCGCCATCGCGATTGCGCGCATGGTGCACGCGTCGTTGCGGGTCATCTACGTGTCGGAGACATCTGGAAAAGGCCGGGCCAATCGGCGCGGCATCGTGCGCGCGCGCTGGCACGAGCAAGCCGTGCTCAAGGATATTGTCGCGCTCGCCGACGCCGCCGAGCAGCGCATCACGACGGCGATTCGCACCGCGCGGGCGCCCGACGACGCCATTCTTGCCGAGGCCGGCCGCGATCCGGCGGCCCTGATCGTCATGGGTGTGGCGCGCCCGGCCGGCGATCCGTTGTTCTTCGGCGAGATTGCCGCAGCGGTGCTGGAAAAGGCGACAATTTCGGTCCTGCTCGTCGCCAGCTGAACGCTTGTCGGCGGAGCCGCGGGAGGGCCGCTACGCCGCCTTTTTAGGAACTTTCTTGCCCTTCCTGCGCGCCATCGACAGACCGATCGCAATGGCTTGCTTGCGGCTTTTTACCTTGCCGCCTTTGCCGCGCTTTCCGATCCTGGCGGTGCCCCGCTTATAGCGGCGCATTTCCTTCTCGACGTCCGCTCCGGCGCTGGGCGAATACCTTCGTTTCCTCTTCTTTGCCATGATATTTGCTCTCTGCAATGACGCGCGCCGTCATGCGGCGCGCCGTTCGATAACGCCTGCGAATGCAATCGGTTGCCTGACGACGCGAGTCCGTTCCGACCCTCAGCCTGGCCGGTATGGCCTTCAGATCGCGCGGCGTCAGTCGGGCTTGATAAGGATATTGCCGCGCCGGCCCACGGCGCCCTGTCACGACGAGTCGACGACGCGCCGTAGGCCCGCCGGGTCGAGAATGGTGAGCGTGCGGTCGTTCATCGCGATCAATCCGTCGCGGCGGAAATCGGTCATATTCTTGCTGACATGAACGGGCGTAAGCCCCGTCGCATCGGCGATATGATGCTGGCGCAGCGGAAACTCCATCTCCAAGGCCCGCCCCGGGCCTGTTGAAGCCATCATGCCGCGAGATACCAGCCGCTCGGCCAAATTCCAAATCAGCCGGGCAATCCGCGCGGAAGCCATCCGTCGCCCGAGATCGACGACGAGCTGGTCCGCTCGGTCTTTCTCCTCGACCCAGGCCTTGGCGAATTTTTCGAACAGATGCGGGTGCCTGAACAGGAATGGCTTCAATTCGCTGCGCTTGAAGGTGCGAAAATTGACCTCGGTGATCGCCTCGACCCGGCAGTGTAGCGAGCGGTCAAACAGCAGTGCCGTCGAAACGAAATCGCCCGGCAGGAGAATCGACAGAATCTGCCGGTTGCCGTCGGGCAACGGCGCGACCAACGCAGCCCATCCGCTGCAGATGATCGGGACTGCGTCGTACAGATCCTGCTCGTCGCAGATGATACGCCGCGCCGACACGGTGCAGTACGATTCGTCGAATGGCGGCATCTCGGTCAGCGCGACGTTGCAATCCGCGGCTAACAACGACCGACAGCATCTGAGTTCGTCAGATTGGCAGGCGATGCAGACCGTTTCCGTTTGAGAAGCGACAGCTTCGAGGACCGCGGGCCTCGGACGAGCATTCATGGCCAGGCAACCTCCCTGGATCAGCGCATTGGTCCCCACGTTCGCATTTGCCCCCAACGCACGTTTCCGGGGCGCGCCCCACCCAAGCGCGCCCTCCGAGGCATCCGCCTCGCCAACACCGAAAACCATGGCGATAGATAAGCTACTCGGGGCCAAGGCTTTCAGGACACGGCAGTAAGCAACCACTCAGAAAAAAAATGCTCAGCCGGTACACGAATCGCCTGTTCACATTTAGATAGTTCAAGTTTGCAGTAGGCTAAAGCAAAACCACAATATTCCCGTTGCTTAATCCACTTTGATATTTGCTTACAATCGGCACAACTGCCTGTATGAGAACTGCAACAACCACTGGTGTTGCTTGAGCGACGGCAACCATTGGTTCCAACGGCCGGGATGACCAGGCTGCGACTCGGAGCGTCGTGCGGACGATGACTTTGAACAAGGTTCACCGCCGACGGCATGCGCCGTGGCGTCAGTCGAGCTTGATCCCGACGGCCTCGATCACCTTCTGCCGCACGTCGGCCTGGGCGCGGATGAAGGCGGCGAAATCCTCCGGCGATTTGCTGGTCGCGGGCTCGACGCCCGCCGTGGTGAGCTTGTTGCGCACCGCCTCGCGGCCGAGCACGGCGACGATCTCGTCGTGCAATTTGGCGACGATGGCCGGCGGCGTCTTCGCCGGCGCCACCACGCTCTGCCAGATGCCGAGGTCGAAGCCCGGCAGCGTTTCGCCGACGGTCGGAATGTCCGGCGCCAGCGAGATGCGATTGCCCCCGGTCAGCGCGATGATCTTGAGCTTGCCGGCACGCGCGAACGGCAACGCGACGTTGACGCTCTCGAGTCCGAGCGAAATCTCGCCGCCGAGCAGGCCGGTGACCTGCGTGGTGCCGCCGCGATAGGGCACAAGCTGGATCTTGACGCCCGCGCGCATATTGAACAGTTCGGCGGTGACCTGCGAGGTCGGCGTGCTGTAGCCCATGAGGTATGTGCCGGGCTTCGCCTTTTCCGTCGCGATGATGTCGGCCACCGTGTTGGCCCTGACGTCGATATTGGCTTCGAGCACCGATGGCACCTGCGCCACCAACGTCACCGGCGCGAAGTCCTTGAACGGATCATAGGACAGCTTGCTGTAGAGATACGGGTTCATCACCAGCGTGCCGTCGATCGCCATCAACAGCGTGTAGCCATCGGGATCGGCCTTGGCGACGAACTCCGCGCCGATGATGGTGTTGGCGCCCGGCCGGTTGTCGACGAAGACCTGCTGGCCCAAATCCTTGCTCATCTCGTCGGCGATGACGCGGGCGAGCAGGTCGGCTGGCCCGCCGGCCGCGAACGGCACGACGAGCCGGATCTGCCGCGTCGGATAAGTCTGCGCCGCCGCGGCGCTGGCGAACACAAGGCAGGCGGCAAAGGCCGCGACACGTGCAAGGCCGATTCTCATTGCGTTTCCCCCAAAATCGACGGCTGTACCCTAGCACGCCGGCGAGCCTCGGGGGCTGCGGATCACTGCGCCTGGAAGAAGTTGCCGATCCGCTGCTTGATGAAGCTCGCGGCGGTCTGGACGTCGGCCTTGGCTTCGTCGGGTCCCACTCTTGGTGCTGCGGGTGCGATGCCTTGCATGTGGGTTTGCAGATCGACGCCCGGCACGACTGGGAGGTTCGCCGCCATGTCGACCAGCGCGCGCTGCATGCTGTTCAAGGGCCTGGCCTGCGCCACGGCCGCAGCCTGCGGCGTCCGCGCAAAGAGCAAAGGGTTGACGTCGGCCGGATCCGGCCCGTCGTTGCTCGGCGTCGGCAGCGACAGTACGGCGCCGAGGTCGGGTGCGGCCCCATCGCGGTCCGTGAGCGGCGGGCCGAGCTCGGGAAAGCGCTTGCGCAGCGTCGCGATGACCGAGGTGTGATCGCAGGGCACCGCGCCCGCCGCCCGGAACTTCGTGCCCGGCGGGATATAGGGCGAGATCAGGACCGCCGGCACCCGCACGCCGTAGCGGTCGAAGTCGAACATCTGGCCCAGGCGGGGCTGCGCCGGCATGGTGGCGCTCGGCGGGGGCGCGTGATCGTAGCAGCCGCCGTGCTCGTCATAGGTGATGATCAACAGCGTCTTCTTCCACAGAGGACCGGAGCGCACGCAGTTGTAGACGTCGGCGATGAGCTGCTCGCCGAACGTGACCACCGACGGCGGGTGCTCGTCGTTCTCCGGATTGCCGAAGTCCGAGAAATAGCGCGGCTCGATGAACGAATAGGCCGGCAAGTCTCCGGTCTGGCAGTCGACCTGGAACTGGCGATAGAAATGAAAGTGCGTGCCGTGCAGCCATAGCTTCATCAGCGTCAGCGCCTGCGGCACGTCGTGAAAATAGATCCTCCAGTCCTGCGTGCCGGCCTGCTCGATACGGTTATAGATGGTCTCGATGTTCGGCAGATGGATCGGCTCGTTGTTCTCGTAGCCGTCCGCGGTCGCGGCATGGACGAACCATCGGTTCGGCCAAGTCTGGCACGGTGCCGAAGCGTACCAGCGGTCGCATACCGCGAACGCCTTGGCGAGCTTGCTGATCACCGGGACTTGCGCCTCGGTGAAATAGTGCATGACGGCGTTGGCGACGTAGTTTCCCGGCGCCACTTCCTCCTGCGCGAGGTAATTCTTGACGAAGCCGTCCATGCTCGGCACCGGCGCCGGGCTGCCGACGTCGGGTTGGCCGAACAGCTGCATGTTCATGTCGGTCCACAGCTCCCCCGGGTCGGGATCGGGAATCCGCATGGTCGTTTCGTCGGTGCCGGTATTGCTCCACACCGGCACCGGAGTGCCGCTCACGTCGGGATTGCTTTCAGTGCCGCTCAAGCCGTCGAAGGTCGCGGACTTCGGGTAGAGCTTGCCGAACATGTCGTCGAAGGAGCGGTTCTCGAGCATGAGCACGACGATGTGATCGATGGCATTGAGCTGTCCCATCTGTCGCTCCTGAAAATCATGTATGTGGCGGACAAGGTTAGCGCGATGATACGAACCGCGGCGCGCGCGATCAACGAAAGGATGCATATTCGGAAGATACAATTTATTTGTGAAGGGCCGCGGCGATCGTCCGCCCTTACGATCGGGCGCGCTATTCCTCGAATTGCCCGCGGCGCCATTTCAGCGCGGCCTGCAGGCCTTCCTTCTGCGCCATCTCCTTGAACTTCACACCGGTCTCGGTCTGCGCCGCGTAAAGCGGCGCCACCACGTCGATGCCGGCCTGCATGGCGTTGCGAAAGCCCGCGGCATCGGCGCCGCGATTGATGGCGAGCTTGGTCGCCGCCAGCGCTTCCGGCGCGATCAGCGCCAGGCGCGCGGCGTATTTGATGGTGGCGTCCGGCAGCGCCGCGGCGGGCACCAGGCGATTGACCATGCCGAGCGCAAGGGCCGTCTTCGCGTCGATAGTGTCGCCGAAGTACAAAAGCTCGCGCGCCTTCTTGTAGCCGACGATCCACGGCATCACGAAGCCGGGGCCGGCCTGGGCGTGGCGTGTCTCCGGCTCGCCGAATTGCGCGTCGTCGGCCGCGATCGTGAGATCGCAGAACATGGCAAGCTCGCAACCGGCGCCGAGCGCGTGGCCCTGCACCGCGGCGATCACCGGCTTTTTCATGTACCAGGGCTGCAGCTCGACGCTCAGGCTTGCGGCGAGCCGGTCGTGAAACTTCAGCGCGTCGCGCCGCCACGCCTCGTTGCCGCCGCCCGCGCCGCCGATGTCATAGCCGACACAGAAGCTTCGCCCGGCGCCGCGCAGCACCACCACGCTGGTCGCGGCATCGTCGTCGGCCTGGTGCAACGCCGCCGACAGCGCCTCGCGCATCTCGTTGTTGAGCGCGTTCAGTTTCTCCGGCCGGTTGAGCGTCACCAGGCCGATCTTGTCCTTGGTCTCGTAGAGCACTGGCATGGATCGTCCTTGTCCGGCGACGCGCTACGAAGCGAGCCACTGCGTGAAGCGCTCTTCGATCTTGGTGATCCGATCGGCCTCCCACACGTCGTCTTCCTTGACCGATACCTCCACATTGCCGCTGTACGTCGGCAGCTGCACGGCAATGTCCTTGGGGATCAACGCATAGGCGTCGGGGTTGGTCGGGCCGTAGTACAGGCGGGTGTTGAACTCGGCTTGCTGCTTGGCTTGCGAGGCGAATGCGATGAACTCCCAGGCGAGCTTGCGGCCGGGCGCGCCCTTGAGCACGCACCATGTGCTGGCGCTGCGCGTCGCGCCGTTCCAGACCACCTCGACCGGCACGCCCTGTTGCTTGAGCTCGGTGCCGCGCGCGTTCCAGATCGACATCATGTCGACCTCGCCGTCGCGCAGCAGCTGCTGCGATTGATTGCCCTCGCGCCACCACACCTTGATGTGCGGCTTGATCTGGTCGAGCTTCTTGAAGGCGCGGTCGAAGTCGAGCGGATAGAGCGCGTTCATCGGCACGCCGTCGGCAAGCAGCGCGAAAATGCAGGTGCGCGGCGAGTCGCTGACGCACAGCGAGCGCGGGCCGGGATATTTCTCGACGTTCCAGAAGTCGACCCAAGAGGCGGGCCCGCCGTTTGGAAACCGATCGGTGCGGTAACAGAGGTTGGTGCCCAGAATGGCGAACGCGACGCCATAGCCGTCGGCGACGATGGCCTCGTCGGGCAGCGTGCCTTTCTTGAAAATGTTCCAGTCGATCGGTTCGGCAAGACCCTCGCGGACGCCGCGCAGCCATTGCATCGAGTTGATCGAGGTCATGTCGAACTCGTAATTGCCCGATTGCACCTGCGCCTTGACGCGGGCATAGGACACCGGCGTCACGGTGCGGATCTCGATTCCCGTCGCGGCGGTGAACGGGCGGAAGTAGGCGGCCTCCTGCGCCGCGGTATAGCTGCCGCCCCAGGAATTGACGTAGAGCGTGCGCGTCTGCGCGATCGTTCGTTCGGTGATGATGAGCGGGCCGAGCGCTGCCGCGGCGCCTGCGGTCTGCAGAAATCGCCGCCGTTTGCGGTCGAAACGCCATCTCGCCATCGTTCCCCTCCGTGGCTCGCAGCCGGGCGGCGATCTTAGCGCCGGGCGAGGATGTGCGCATCCGCCGGCGCCCAGGTCAGACGCAGCACGCGGCCGGGGCTCAGCGTATCGGCCTTAGCGCCGAAGAGGCGCGCCCGCAGCGGCAGGCCGCGGGTCTTGCCGATGACCAGGATGGAATCGCCGTAATTGATGATGTCATCGATGGTCATCTCGAACCGGTTCAGGTCGGGGGCGGCGTCGCCGGCCTCGGCGCGCAGCTTCTCCGGACGGATCATGAGATCGACCGCGCCATGCGGGGCGCCGGCCGCCGCCACGCGCACCTGGCCGACACCGGCAAGATCGACGATGTCGGGCTGTGACGGGTCGATCGTTCCGGCAAAGATATTGCTGTCGCCTATGAATTCGGCAACGAAGCGGCTCGCCGGACGGTCGTAGACCTCGAGCGGCGTGCCGATCTGGACGAGCCGCCCGCTGCTGAACACCACGATGCGATCGGACATGGTCATCGCTTCGGTCTGGTCGTGGGTCACGTAAATCGTGGTGATGGCGAGCTCGCGATGAATGCGCTTGATCTCGACCTGCATCTGCTCGCGCAGGTTCTTATCAAGCGCGCCGAGCGGCTCGTCGAGCAGCAGCACGTCGGGATTGAAGACGAGGCCGCGGGCGAGCGCGACGCGCTGCTGCTGGCCGCCCGACAGTTCGCGCGGATAGCGATGGGCGAACGCGCTCAAGCCGACGAGCGCCAGCATCTTGTCGGCGCGCGCGCCGATCTCGCGCCCGGGGAAGTGCCGCATCTTCAGCGGGAAGATCACGTTCTGCAGCGCCGACATGTGGGGAAACAGCGCGTAGTTCTGAAACACCATGCCGATATTGCGCTGATAGGGCTTGCTCAGCAGCAGATCGCGGCCGCCGAGCTCGATGGCGCCGCTTGAGGGCTGCTCGAAGCCCGCGATCATCGACAGCGTCGTCGTCTTGCCCGAGCCGCTCGGTCCGAGGAACGTGACGAATTCGCCGCGCGCAATGTCGATCGAAATGTCGTCGACGGCATTGATCTTGCCGTCGTACGATTTCACGAGATTGCGCAGGCAAAGGTAGCCGGTCATGTCGCGCGCGCGGCCCTCTGGCGAATGAAGACGGACACCAGCACGCCGGCGAGCATGGCGCCGGTCAGCAGCGTCGAGACGACGGCCAGCACCGGATCGGATTCGAGCCGGATGCTCTCGAACATTTTCTTCGGCAAGGTGACGGCGTCGCGGCCGGCGATGAAGATCGCCACCACGGCTTCGTTGAAGGAGTGCAGGAAGGCGAACAAAGCGCCGACCAGGATGCCGGGCCGCAGCACCGGCAGCGTCACCCACAAGAAGGTGCGCAGCGGTCCGGCGCCGGCGCTGTAGGCGGCGCGTTCCAGGTTGCGGTCGAAGCCCTTCAGCGACGCCGCGATGACCAGGAACACCACCGGGATCGACAGCACGCTGTGGGCGACGATCATGCCGAAATGCGTGCCGACGAGGTGCATGCGCGCGAACAGCCCGTAATAGCCGAGCGCGCTGACCACGCCGGGCACGATCAGCGGCAGCATGACGATGAGGTTCATCGCGCTCTTGCCGCGAAACCGGTAGCGCACATAGCCGAACGCCGCGGGCACCGCGACCAGCATCGTCAGGTTCATCGAGCCGAACGCGATGGCGAACGAGTTGGCGGTGGCGTTGAGCCAGGCCGCGCTGTGGAAATAGCGCGCGTAGTAGCCGAGCCAGTAGCCCGGCGGCGGAAACTCGAACGAGATCGCGGTCGAGAACGACATCGGCACGATGATCGCGATCGGCGCGAGAAGAAAGATCGCGACGATGACGGCCATGACGAGGGGGAAGTGGCGCGGCATCCTCACCCCCACAACCGGTCGAGGCCGGCGAAGCGGTTGTAGATCGCGAGCAGGACGAGCGTGATCGCCAGCAGCACGGTCGCGATCGCCGAGGCGAAGCCCCACGCTAGCAGATCCTCGATCTGCTGGTTGATGAGCTGCGAGATCATCATGTTGCGCGGCGTGCCGAGCAGGATCGGCGTGATGTAGAAGCCGAGACAGATGGTGAAGACCAGCACGCAGCCGTTGACCACGCCGGGCAGGCTCAACGGCAGAAAGACGTGGCGGAAGGCTGCGAACGGCCGCGCGCCGAGGCTTTCGGCGGCGCGGAGGTAGCTCGGCTCGATCTTGCGCATCACCGCATAGAGCGCGAGCACCATGTAGGGCAGGAGAATATGAACCATCCCCAGCGTCGAAGAGAACGTCGTGAACAGGATTTGGGGCGGCCGGCCCAGGCCTGCGAACGCGTAAAACGCGCTGAGCGGGCCCTTCTGGCCGAGGATGACGAGCCACGCATAGGTGCGCACGATGAAGCCGGTCCAAAAACTCAAGCCGACGGCGGCGAGAAGCACCGCCGCGACCCAGTCGTTGCGCCGCGCCATCACGTAGGCGAGCGGATAGCCGAGCGCGAGACAGGCGAGCGTGACGACAAACGACACCGCAAAGGTGTTGAGCATCACGTGCGTGTACAGCGGAACGGTGAACAGGCGCCGGTAATTGGCGAGCGACACGGCCGGCTCGGTCACGCTGAGAACGAGCATGTGACCGACCGGGACGACGAACAGCGCCAGCAGGTAGAGAATGGCCGGTGCAACCAAGAGTGCGATCGTGATCCGCTCGCTCTTGTGCCGGCTGATGGCGACGGCCGGCGAAAGCGGCGGCTCGGCAAAGCCGCCATCGATGACGCGCGCGGTGCTGATCGACCCCTCCCGGCTGCGGCGACTTGATTTGCCGGCTGTGCCGCAAATTATGTAGCATAAGCGCCGGCACGCGCGAGGGAAGGGCTCATGACAAAACCGACGATGTCGCGCCGGACCGCATTGATGCTCGGTGCGGGAAGCATGCTGGGCGCGCCCGTCGTGATCGGCGCCGCGCGCGCGCAAGGCAAGACGGTGTTCGTCAATTCCTATGGCGGCGTGTGGGAGACGTCGTGGCGCAAGGCGTTCTTCGATCCGTTCACGGCGCAGACCGGCATCGAAATCAAGACCGTGCCGGGCGTCATGTTCGCCAAGCTCAAGGCCGAGGTGCAGACCGGCAATTACGAATACGACCAATCCAATCTCGGCGACACCGAGTTCGCGCAGGCGATGCATGAAGGCCTGCTGGAGCGCGTCGACAAGGTCGCCGCCAAGGCCGAGCAACTACCGCCGCAGCTCATCCGCGAATTCTCGATCGTCAGCTATTCGCTCGGCACCAATATCGTCTATCGCAGGGACAAGTTCCCGAACGGCGGCCCGCAGAGCTGGGCCGACTTCTGGGATGTGAAAAAATTTCCCGGGCCGCGCTGCCTGTTCGACCGCTCGTTCACGTGTCTGGCGTTTGCGCTGCTCGCCGACGGCGTGCCGCGCGACAAGCTCTATCCGATGGATCTCGATCGCGCGTTCCGCAAGATGGACGAGATCAAGCCGCACATCAAAGTGTGGTGGCGCGACGGCGCGCAGTCGCAGCAACTGATCCGCGACGCCGAGGTCCATATGATCGGCATGTGGAGCGCCCGCGCCGTCGACCTGATCGAGGACAAGGTGCCGCTCGAGCTCGTTTGGAACGGCGGCGAGCTCTATTGGTCGAACCTGATCGTGCCCAAGGGCGATCCCAACGCCAAGGCGGCGTGGCAGTTCGCGGGCTTCGTCGCGCAGGCAAAGCCGCAAGCCGAATTCACCATGCTGCTGCCGTACGGGCCGGCCAATCCCGAAGCCCGCACGCTCATTCCCGAAGCGCGGCTCAAGCAGACCCCGGCATGGCCCGACAACGAGAAGGTCATGTTCCAGCACGATACCGCCTGGCTCGCGCCGCGGCTCGCCGAAATCCGCGAGCGCTGGACGCAGTGGATGACGAGTTGAGCGCGGCGCTGTTGTGGCCGTCCCCCGCTGACTGAAGAGTGTCGGCCCGCTATCCTCCCGGCAATTTTCGCGGAGGAGAGGGCAGTGAAAAATCCCGGCTATCCCGACTTGCACGCGCATATCGCCGCACTGGAGCGGCACGACCTGTTGCTGCGCGTCAAGCGGCCGATCAACAAAGACACCGAAATGCACCCGCTGGTGCGCTGGCAATTCCGCGGCGGCATTCCGGAGGCGGAACGCAAGGCGTTCCTGTTCGAGAACGTCACCGACTCGAAGGGACGCAAATACGATATCCCGGTCGCGGTCGGCATCCTCGCCTCCAACCGCGAGATTTACAGCGTCGGCATCGGCTGCAGGGTCGAGGACATCAAGCAGAACTGGGACCGCGCCGAGCAGCATCAGTTCGAGCCGGTGCTGGTCGACGATCCGGCCTGCCAGGAGATCGTGATCGAAGGCGCGGGCCTCAACGAGGCCGGCCGTGGCGTCGACGCGCTGCCGATCCCGATCTCGACGCCGGGCTTCGACAACGCGCCCTATGCCTCGTGCTCGATGTTCATCACCAAGGATCCCGACACCGGCAAGCAGAACATCGGCAACTACCGCGCCATGGTGAAAAGCCCGACCCGCCTCGGCATGAATCCGGAGATCGAGCTCAACCAGGGCATCCACGAGCACTGGCTCAAATACAGGTCGCGCGGCGAGAAGCGGATGCCGGTGGTGCTGATGCTCGGCGCGCCGCCGGCGATCACCTTCGCGTCGGTGCACAAATTGCCGAAGCATCTCGACGAGCTTGCCGTCGCCGGCGGCCTCGTCGGCGCGCCGATCCGCGTCTGCAAGGCGCGCACCGTCGATCTGATCGTGCCCGCCGAAGCCGAGATCGTCATCGAGGGCTACATCGACACCGAGTGGCTCGAGCCCGAAGGTAGCTTCGGCGAATCCCACGGCTACATGAACCTGAAGGAGTACAACGCCTTCATGGACGTCACCGCGATCACGCGGCGGAAAAATGCGGTGCTGGTCTCTATCATCAGCCAGGTGACGCCGAGCGAGTCGAGCCTGATCAAGCGCGTCGCCTACGAGCCTGCGTTCCTGCATCACCTGCGCCATCACCTCAACATCTCCGGCGTCACGCGCGTCTTCATGCACGAGCCGCTGACCAACCTGCGCAAGCTCGTCGTCATCCAGCTCAAGGCCGACACGCTCGAGGCCGAAGTCTGGCGCGCGCTCTACGGCGCCTCGTCCTATTCCTCGGCGGTCGGCAAGATGACGATCGCGGTGAACGAGGACATCGACCCGGAAAATCTCGACATGGTGATGTGGGCGATGTCGTACCGCATGCGGCCGCACGAGGATTTGCGCATCCTCGATCACAAGGACATGGGGCACGGCCCGCGCGCCGGCGCAGACGACAATCACTACGAGGCCAACGATTCGGCGATGCTGATCAACGCCATGCTCAAGCGGCCCTATCCGCCGATCTCGTTGCCGGCGCGCGAATTCATGGAGAACGCCAAGCGCATCTGGGAGGAGCTCGGCCTGCCGGCACTGAAGCCCGAGCCGCCGTGGTTCGGCTATTCGCTCGGCCAGTGGCCCGACGAGTTCAAGGTCGAGGCCGAGCGCGCGGTACGCAGCGAATACTGGACGACCGGCGAGGTGATCAAGCAGCGCCGGCGCAACGACAAGCGCATGAACGATCCGTATCTGTCGTTGTAGGCGTCAATGCCGTCAGCCCGGTCCTCAATGCGGGACGGGCAGCCATGATGCAAGCCCGCTTGGCTCGCATCGCTCGTCGGGTAGACTGCCGCCCGGAATCACTCTCTTAGGACTGCCGCCGGGATGTCACGAATGATTGCTCCGAGCCCTAGCCAGGCTCGGCTGATCTTGATCGGCACCGCCCTGTTGCTGACGCTTGGCATGGGCATACGCCAGAGTTTCGGGCTGTTTCTGACGCCGATCACCCAGGATCTCGGCGTCACGGCGGCCGATTTCACCTTTGCGCTGGCGATCCAAAACATCGTCTGGGGCCTGTCCCAGGCGCTGGTCGGTGCGCTCGCCGACCGCTTCGGGCTGCGCATCATGATGGTGGTGGGCGCGGCCATCTACGTCGCGGGCCTCGGCATCATGGCGGCGGCGCAAGGCGTGTTCGCGCTGGTTCTTTCCGGCGGCTTGATCGGCGTGGCGTTGTCCTGCACGGCGACGTCGTTGGCGATGACCGCATGCGTGCGCGCGGTTTCGGTGCAGTGGCGCACCAAGATGCTCGGCATCGTCTCTGCGGTCGGATCGCTCGGCACGCTCGTGGTGCCGATCGTCACCCAGGCGCTGCTGGCGCGCGAGCCCTGGCAGGTCGGCATGCTGTTCTTCACGCTGATGGCGGTGGCGATGCTGCCGGCGGCGTTCCTGGCCGGCGGCGCTGACAAGTTTCCCGGGCACTCGGTGACGTCGACGTCGATGCGTGAGGTGCTCGGCCAGGCCATGCGCAACCGGCCGTTCCTCGTCATGTCGGGGGCTTACTTCGTCTGCGGCCTCAACCTCGTGTTTCTGACCACGCACCTGCCGGCGTATCTGGCAATCTGCGGCCAGGATCCGATGCTGAGCGCGGAGGCACTCGCCGTGATCGGCGGCGTCAGCGCCATCGGCTCGTTGCTGACCGGCTGGCTCGGCAGCAAATATCCGAAGCACATCCTGCTCGGGTTGCTCTACATCCTGCGCGCGCTGATGTTCGCGGCGTATTTCGTGATGCCGCCGACGCAGACCACGACGCTGCTGTTCGCTGCCGCGATGGGACTATTGTGGTGGCCGGGTCTCGCGCCGCTGATCGGCGGCCTGGTCGCCGAGATTTTCGGCACGCGGTATCTGGCGACGCTGCTCGGCGTCTCCTTCGTCGTGCACCAGCTCGGCTCGTCGCTCGGCGCCTGGGGTGGCGGCTTGATCTTGACCCTGACCGGCTCCTACGGGCCGGCGTGGCAAATCGGCACGCTGATCGGGTTCGCCGCTGGCGTCGTGCAGATTCTGGCCGGCGGCCCGACCCGGCGGCGCGATGTGCTCGCCCCCGCGGTCGCGACGACGTAAGTCGCCGGCCTCCAGCGCGTTCTCAGGCCTTCCGCGCGATTCGCGCGCGGCGCTGGCCGCAACCTTTCGCCGGCCCAAGCGTTTATCAAAAGACAACGTTTCACAATCCGTGCGGCCCTTTCAAAGCCGCTGCGTTTTATCGAATTACCCCGGTCATTAGCGGCATGGCTGCAAATTGCTACCAGTGCATCTTGCGCAAATCTGGCCTGTTCAAGCCGATAACGCCGGAAGAATTGCACACCGTCAACGACATCCTGCACGGGCGCGTGTCGCTCGCGGCCGGTGCCGAAATCGTGCGCGCTGGCGACGAGAGCGCGGAGCTTTACACGCTCTATTCCGGTTGGGCGTTTCGCTTCAAAACGCTGCCCGACGGCCGTCGGCAGATCCTGAATTTCCTGATGCCCGGCGATCTGATCGGCCTGCAGGCGGCGATGTTCGAGGCGGCGCGCCATGGCGTGGAAGCGTTGACCGAGGTGGAGCTGTGCGTGCTGCCGCGGCGTAAGGTATGGGCGCTGTTCGGCGAGCTGCCGAGCCTGGCCTTCGACGTGACCTGGCTCGGCTCGCGCGAAGAAGGCCTGGTCGACGAAAATCTCACCAGCGTCGGCCGGCGCACCGCCGCCGAGCGCGTCGCCGCCTTGATCGTGATGCTGTACAAGCGCGCCGACGCGCTGGGACTCGCGACCGAGCAGACCTTCGAATTTCCGCTGACCCAGCAACACATCGCCGATGCGCTGGGCCTCTCGCTCGTGCACACCAACAAGACGTTGGCGCGTCTGCGCAGGGCCGGCATGTTCAAGCAGGCGAACGGCACGCTGACGCTGACCAATCCGCGGGTGCTGGCGCGGATCGCGCAGCATTTCGACGAGGAAATGCCGCGGCGGCCCTTGATCTGAGGCGCGGGGCGCTAGGCCGCGCCGGCAACGCGGCAGGCGCTGGTTCAGCCCGGGGCGACGCCGATCGTCTTCAGCGCAAGCTGACCCATCCGCAGCGGATCGCGCTCCCCGGTCTGTGCGATTTCGATGATCGCCTTGGCGACCATTTCGGTGATCGGATCGGACCGGTCCGCGAGCTTCAAGATGCGAAGGCAATCCTCGTAGGCCGCCACCATCGGGCTGATCTGCTCCGGCGTGAAGGCCGATTGTTGCAATAGTCGATAGATCGCCATGCGTGGCGCTCCCGTTCACCTTTCCTCGGATTGCACGGGAGCGAAAGCCTTCCCCATTGCCGCCATCGCGGCCGGCAACGGCGGCGAGATTATACGGTGACCGGGATCGGGGAAATTGAAAAAAGACATAGTTCTGCCTAGAGCATGATCCGGAAAAGTGGACGCCGGTTTTCCGAAAAGATCATGCTCCACCAAGATGCTGGAGCGCAAAATCGTTTCAATATGAAACGATTTCGCTCTAGCAGGCTGTTGAAGAAGTCTCTAGCGGGCTGGAATTGGACATGCTTCTCTCGATGATTGAATCGGGAGAGGCAGATGCGTGGCTCGGACGAGCGGTCTGGATCGTTGTTCAGCTACGTGGA
>Ga0335081_10007629_pt1 | contig 17308 bp, 15 predicted proteins | sample Lox_Sample_35_FD_206713 | JGI IMG/M metagenome (GOLD analysis project Ga0335081, IMG submission 206713) | Soil microbial communities from Loxahatchee National Wildlife Refuge, Florida, United States - Lox_Sample_3.5 | ecosystem: Environmental > Terrestrial > Soil > Wetlands | place: USA... | reverse complement strand
TAAAAAGGTGTGGAATGCCGGCTACCACAATCTCAAAGTGCGCGACATCGCCGAGTTGGTGCGCCAGGTCATCGGCAAAAAGGTCGAAATCGTGACCGAGCCAACCAATGACAATCGTTCGTACCAAGTCTCTTCGGAAAAGATCGCCCGTGAATTCGGCTTCAAACCGCGCCATACCGTCGAGGACGCCATCCACGACCTCAAGACGGCTTTCGATGCCGGCAAGGTCCCCGACCCGCTTACCGGTACGCGCTATTTCAACATCAAGACCATGCAGGCCATCCACCTGCAATAGCAGCACCCATGGTGATCGGGGTTGATTTCGACAACACACTCGTCAGCTACGACGACCTCTTGGAACGTCTGGCGCGGGAACGGGGGTTTATTTCCGGCGAAGACACCCGCGGCAAAAAGTCCATCCGCGACCGAATTCGCCAGTTTCCGAACGGTGATATCGAATGGCAGAAGCTACAGGGCATTATGTATGGCTCGCGATTGAACGAAGCGCGAATCATGGACGGTGTCCCGGAATTCCTGAATGTTTGTCGTCAGCGCCGCGTGTCGGTATCAATTGTCAGTCACAAGACCGAATACGCCGGGTACGACGATACGCACACAAGTCTCCGACACGCCGCGCTTACATGGATGGAGCGCCAGCAGTTCTTCTCCCCCACCGGCTTCGGTCTGCGCCGCGAAGATGTGTTCTTTGCCGGGACACGCGCCGAAAAGCTCGCGACGATCCAGCGACTGGGCTGCACGTGGTTCATCGACGACCTCGAAGAGACATTTCTCGAACCCACGTTCCCGCCCGGCCCGCGGAAAATCCTCTTTGCCCCGCATGGTGGTCACGGCCCGCTGGCAGGCGTGCGCGTGTGCCACACGTGGCGGGAAATTCTGGAGTGTGTGTTCGATGGAGCCATCTGACTTCGCCCGCTTGCTCGGCCGCCATCCCATCACGTTCATGGAATGGATCGGCGGGGGCGGCAACAGCCGCATCTACAAACTGGAAGGGCCCTACGCCGGCAAGGCTTACTTCCAGCAACGCCGGCTGGAAGTGGAATTTGCCGCCCTGGAGTTTGTCTGGCGCCACGGTGTACGCTGCGTGCCCGAACCGCTCGCTGCTGACCCGCGCGCGAAAATTGCCGTCTACGAATTCATCGAAGGCCGGAAGCCGGAGCCGACGGAACAGGGTGTCGATGCCGCCGTCGAGTTTCTCGCCACGCTGAAGCGGCTCGCTGCAGAACCCGACGCGGCCTCATTGCCGCCTGCGGCGGAAGCGTGCTTCACCACGCAGGCCATCGTAGAGAATATCCAGGTTCGTTTATCCCGTGTGGCGGGCGTGCCGGCGTTGCAGCGTTTTCTGCAGGAGAACTTCCAGCCGCTGCTGGATCGTGTGGCGACGAAACTTCCGAGTGGCGCCCCATTGCCGGTTGACCAGCGGACCCTCAGCCCGTCCGATTTCGGTTTTCATAACACGTTACGGCGACCGAACGGGGAACTGGTATTTCTGGATTTCGAGTATTTCGGCTGGGATGACCCGGCCAAAATGGTGGCCGATTTTCTATTGCATCCCGCCATGGATCTCACGGAATCCTTGAAACAGCGGTTTGCGAGCGGAATCTTCCATCGATTCGACGCCAACAAAAATCTCGTAAAGCGGGTGGAGACCGTTTATCCATTATTCGGACTGAAATGGTGCCTGATCATGCTCAACGAATTTGTGCCCGAAGACCTGCAACGGCGCGGCTTTGCCAGTGGCGGCAACCTGGACCGCACCGCGGCGCAGGCGCGGCAACTGGAAAAAGCGCAGCGGATGCTGGAGCGAATCCAGCGCGAATATGAAGCCTTCCCCTATCGAGATTAGACTCGACCAGCGCTCCCGCGATTTGCGCCGCCTGATTGTCCGGGCGATCGCCGGTGGACGACGCGGGCACATCGGCTCGGCGTTTTCGCTCGTCGAAATCCTGCGCGTACTCTATGACGACGTGCTGCGCTTCGACCCCAGGAATCCGCAATGGCCGCAGCGCGATCGCTGCATCTTGAGCAAGGGGCATGGCTGTCTCGCTCTCTACGCGCTGTTGGTGGACAAGGGATTTTTCCCAGCGGCTGAACTCGACAGGTTCTGCAAGCCCGACGGCATCCTCGGTGGCCACCCCGAGGCGCACAAAGTGCCGGGCGTCGAAGCGTCGACCGGCAGCCTCGGTCACGGGCTGGCCATCGGTGTGGGCATGGCGTTGAATGCGCGCATTGACAAGGCTCAGCACCGCGTGTTCGTCATCGTCAGCGACGGCGAGTCGCAGGAAGGATCGTTGTGGGAGGCCGCGATGTGCGCGGCGAAACATAAACTCACGCATCTCACTGTGCTCGTGGATTACAACAAACAGCAATCCTACGGCGCCATCTCGGAAGTGCTCGAAATCGAGCCCTACGCTGACAAATGGCGCAGTTTCGGGTTCGCGGTCACCGAGGTCAACGGCCACAGCGTGGATGAGCTCCGCGCGGCAGTCACGCATTTGCCACTCGATCCGCAGAGGCCGAGCACCATCATCTGCCACACGGTCAAGGGCAAAGGTATCAGCTTTTGCGAAGGCAATCTCTCGTGGCATCACAAGACGAAAGTCTCGGATGACGAGGTCACGAAATTGTTCGCCGAGTTGGAGGCCCGCTGATGCGCCAGACCTGCCTGAACATGGTGTATGAACTGGCGAAGCAGGACCCGCGCGTGGTGTTCGTCGGATCGGACCTGGGAATCGGCACGCTCAAGCAATTCAAGGCGGAGATGCCTGACCGCTATTTCATGGAAGGCGTCAGCGAGCAGCAGATCATCGGCATGGCGGCAGGTTTGGCCATGGAAGGGAAAGTCGTGTATTTCAATACAATTGCGACGTTCATTACGCGCCGCTGTTTCGAGCAGGTCGTTATCGACCTGTGCCTGCACAACGTGCCCGTTCGTCTCATCGGCAGCGGTGGCGGGATGGTATACGCGCCGCTCGGGCCGACGCATCTGGCCATTGAAGACATCGCGATTTTCCGCGCCGTGCCGAATATGACGATCGTCGCGCCGGCAGACGCCAATGAGATGCGGCGTTTCATGCTGCAGTCGGTGAATCATCCCGGGCCAATCTATATTCGGCTCGGGAAAGGCGGTGACCCGATTGTGACTCCCGACGACGAGCAATTCGTAATCGGCAAGGCCGTGCCAATCCGGGAGGGGCGACATGCACTGATCATTACGACCGGCATTGCTCTCAAAGCCGCGTTGGATGCGGCAACGGCCCTGGGCGAACAGGGAATCGACGCCGGCGTGTTGCACGTGCCCACGATCAAGCCTCTGGATGCCAGCACCATCCTCGCACACGCCGGGAAAGTCCCGGCGATTGTGACCATGGAAGAACACACGGTTTTCGGCGGGTTGGGCAGCGCGGTCGCGGAGCTGATCGCCGAGGCGAATTTCACGCCCGCCAAGCGGTTCAAACGAATTGGAATTCCCGATGTGTTTCCCGACAAATACGGTTCCCAGGCAACATTGATGGAACGGTATGGGCTTACTGCCGCCAGCATCGCCAGCACGGTGCAACAACTTCACACGAGGTGATCTTTCCATGGGCCGACTTCTCAACATCGTCACGCCACTGCACAAAGCTACGAAACGCGATTACCTCGCCCGTATGGTTGATGACAAAGTTCATTGCATGCTCAAAGCCAAGGAGTATGAGTTCGACTATTGGGACGGCGACCGCCGTTACGGCTATGGGGGTTACAGGTACCTGCCGGGCCGGTGGAAGCCCGTGGCCGAAGCGCTCATCAACACATACGGACTGAAGCCGGGCTCAAAAGTCCTCGACGTCGGCTGTGGCAAGGCGTTTCTCATGTATGAAATGCAGTTGCTGATACCGGAACTGCAATTGACGGGCTTCGACATGTCAGAGTACGGCCTGGCGCATCGCCATCCGGACTTCAAAGGCAAACTTTTCAAACACAAAGCGCAGGAAAAGTATCCGTTCGCCGACAAGGAATTTGATTTGGTGATCTCGCTGGGGTGTTTCCACAACCTGCGCATCTTTGAACTGAAGACCGCGCTCGGCGAGGTTCAGAGAGTCGGGAAACAGGGCTACGTCATGCTGGAAAGTTACCGCAACGAACTTGAAATGTTTAATCTCGAGTGCTGGGCGCTGACAGCCGAGTCACTGTTTGACAAAGAAGAGTGGATTTGGCTCTACAATCATTTCGGCTATACCGGCGACTACGAATTCATTTATTTCGAATGAAGACACGGGCCGCCATTCTGGAACAAAGCAATTCTCCGCTTGTGCTCGATGAGATCGAGTTGCCGCGGCTTGATGTCGGGCAGGTGCTTGTCCGCATCGCGGTCAGCGGCATCTGCGGCGCGCAGCTCGGCGAGATCGCGGCGGTCAAGGGGCCCGACAAGTTCTTACCGCACCTTCTGGGGCATGAAGGCGGCGGAGTAGTCGAGGAGATCGGTCCGGGCGTCACCCAGGTGAAACCGGGCGACCATGTCTGCCTGCACTGGCGCAAAGGCGCGGGTATCCATGCTCAAACCGCGAAGTACACCTGGAAAGGCCGCTCGCTGAACGGCGGCTGGGTCACCACGTTCAGTGACCACGCCATTGTTTCCGAAAACCGTGTCACACCGATTCCCAAGGACGTGGCGTTTGAGATCGCCGCGTTGATGGGCTGCGCAGTGACGACGGCCCTCGGTTTGATCAACAACGACGCGAAGGTAAAGATTGGGCAGTCCGTAGCCATTTTCGGTTGTGGCGGCGTCGGTTTGAGCATCGTACAGGGCGCCGCGATGGTGTCCGCCAACCCGATTATCGCGGTCGACATTTTTGACAGCAAACTCGAGTTCGCCCGGCAATTCGGCGCGACGCATTTGCTCAACGGCAAGAAGGTCGACCTGCGCGCCGAGATTCGCAAGACTGTCGGGGCACGGGGCGTGGACGTGGCCATCGAGAACACGGGCAACGTCCGCCTCATCGAGACCGCCTATGAGTTGACGGCGGCGCAAGGGCGGACAATCCTGGTCGGCGTCCCGAGATACAACGAAGATATCACGATCCATTCACTGCCCTTGCACTTCGGCAAGGTGCTGACCGGGTGTGAGGGGGGCCAGTCGAATCCGACAGTCGACATCCCGCGCTATCTGCGGCTCTACCAACACGGCAAGCTCAAGCTGGACCAATTGATCACGCATCGGTTCCCATTGGCGAAAATCAACGAAGCATTGGATGTCGTGCGCGGTGGGGAAGCGGGCCGTGTCGTCCTCACGATGGGTTGACCGATGGATTTGCGCCGCATCGTTTTGTTGGGGAACACCGGCTTCATCGGCAGCCATCTCGAAGCCGCGTTTCGGTCCCAGCATCCCGATCTGGATCTCGCGGCCTTTTCGATCACCGATTTGGATCTTACCCTGCCACAAAACGCCGAGAAACTGGGGGCCGTGTTCGATGAAGACAGCGCAGTGGTGATGACCGCCGGGGTCAAGCGTCAATGGGGCGACACGCTCGATGCATTCTCGCAGAATGTGAGCATGGCGGTCAATGTTGCCCGCGTGCTCCAGCGCCACCCGGTCCGGCGACTCGTATTTTTCAGTTCCGCCGCCGTGTATGGGGAAGAAAATCACGATGAACAAATCACTGAGGACACGCCGGTGCGCCCGACTTCGTACTACGGCGCTGCGAAATTTGCGTCCGAATGCGTGTTCCGCAAGACCTTGCCGAACGGTTTTGTGGCGATGCGTCCCCCGCTGATTTACGGTCCGGGAGACACGAGCCGTTCCTACGGGCCGGCCGGATTTGTGTACGCGGCGGCGCACGGAGAACCGATAACATTGTGGGGCGAAGGCGACGAGAAACGGGAATTCGTCTTTGTCGAAGACATCGTCGCGCTCGTAACGCGGTTGGTATTCAGTAATTTCAGTGGCGTGATCAATATGGCCAGCGGCCGACAATGCACATTCAAACAAGCAGTCGAGATCGTGTCTCGTCTCGCCCCCGGCAAGGTCGCAATCAATTCGCGTCCTCGTTCGAAGCCGAAAGTGGATCATGGATTCCGCAACGAACGCCTCGCTGCTTTGTTCCCCAATTTCAGATTTCACAGCCTGGAAGATGGAATTCGCAAAACCCGCGCAGCGGAGCTGACGAAATGAAGACCTGCCAACTCTGCAGCACGCCAGAGGTTGAGACGCTCATTGACTTTGGGCTGCAACCCATCTGCAACCGCTTTCCTAGGACGGCGACCGAGCCCGAGGCGACATTTCCCATGTTGTTGGAGCAATGTCGCGCCTGCGGTCTGGTACAGACGACGCAGCCCGTGCCCGCGGCCGAACTGCGCCCCCGCGTGGATTGGATCACATACAACGAACCCGAGGGCCATCTTGATGTGTTGGCGGACAAGCTGGCCAGGTTACACGGTCTCACGAACGCGGCGGTGTTTGGCGGAATCAGTTTCAAGGACGACAGCCTGTTGCGGCGGATGCGCGACCGCGGCTTTGCGGCAACGTGGCGGCTTGATCCCCGGGCTGACCTGGGGATTACGGAGAGCGGCACCGGCGCCGAAACGCTGCAGGACCGATTGACGCCGGAGTCGGCACGTCGCGTCGCTGCGCAGCGCGGGCGCGCTGACGTGTTGCTCGTACGTCATATCTTCGAGCACGCCCACCGAACGTTGGAGTTCGCGGCCGGGCTGAAGGAGCTGATCAAACCGGGTGGTTATATACTGTTCGAAATACCAGACTGTGAGAAGGCGCTAGATTTGTGCGATTACAGCACAATGTGGGAAGAACACGTACTGTATTTCACGCCGGCGACGTTCCGACAAAGCTTCGCGCAATGCGGCTTTTCGCTTACATCATACGATTGTTTCCCGTATACTTTGGAGAACTCGCTGGTGGGCATCGGACGCATCGAGCCGAATCCCGCACGCGAGCCGGTGTCGATACAGCAGGAGCGAGAACGGGCACGGCGATTTGCCGGGCGGCTGGACGAGCAGCGCGAACGGTATCGGCGATTTCTGGCGGACTATCGCCAGCGGCACGGACCGGTCGCCATGTTGGGAGCGGGGCATCTGGCGTGTACCTTCATTAACCTGCTGGGGCTGAAGGAATGTGTGGAGTTTCTGGTGGATGACAATCCGAACAAGCGCGATTTGTTTATGCCGGGCTCACGGTTGCCAATTGTTGGTTCGTCGGCGCTGCTCGAAAAGGGAATCAAACTGTGCCTGCTGACCGTGGCGGTTGAGAGCGAGGAGAAAGTGATTCAGAGGAACCAGGCGTTCGTACAAGCGGGCGGAAAGTTTGCGTCGATTTTCCCCGCCAGCAAGCACGCGTTGAAGATATGATTCGGTTTCGGGAACATAACGCCGAGGTTCTCTATGCGGAAGATCCGATCGTCCGAGTGGATCGGGACGACATCAAGTTCCTGGTGGAGCGCGCTGCTCAGAATCCCCGAAAACGCATCCGCCTCTGCGCGCACAAGGACGTAACCGATAAGCTCCACGAAATGCTCATCGTTCACGCCCGCGAGTGTTACGTGCGGCCCCACAAGCACCTTGCCAAGTCCGAATCATTCCACGTCATCAGCGGCATCGTCGACATCGCCCTGCTTAATGAAACCGGGAACCTCGTCGATGTCATCCCGATGGGAGACTACGCGTCGGGTCGAGAATTCTATTACCGGCTCGCTGATCCCCGTTATCACACATTGCTGATCCGGTCCGACTACGTCGTTTTTCACGAAACCACCAACGGCCCGTTCAACCGCGCGGACACCATCTTCGCGCCGTGGTCCCCGGACCTCGAAGACACGGCCGGGGCGAAACGCTTCCTGGAAGAACTGGATCAGAAAGTCCAGCGTCACCTCGCGAAATGAAACGCCAGCACAGTCTGATCGTCGGTGGAACACGGGGAATTGGCCGCGCCGTTGCCCGAACGCTGGCTGCGGAAGGTCACACCGTGTCGGTGATCGGTCGGCGCAAGCCGGCGCCCGGGGATACCGAATTGTCACGCGTAACTCATTGGACGGTCGATTTATTGGATGAAAGGGTTGTGCGGGCGTCGTTGAAGAAGATCATCCACAGAAGCGGGAAGCTGAACAACCTCGTCTTTTGCCAGCGCTTTCGGGGTGAGGGCGATGCGTGGGAAGGGGAGATTCAGACAAGCCTGAATGGCACTAAGAACCTGATCGAGCGGCTGGTGGATGAATTTGACGACGAAGGCGAGAAAGCGATTGTGGTGATTGCCTCGATCGCGTGCCAGTGGGTCGCCGGCGAACAGGGACCCGGGTATCATGTGGCAAAAGCCGGCTTGGTCCAGCTCGCCCGGTATTATGCGCTGACGCTTGGCCCGCGGGGTATCCGTGTTAACTGCGTCTCGCCCGGCACGACCGTGAAGGACGAGAACAGGGATTTCTACAAGCAGAACCGTCCACTGCAGAATCTCTACGCAGGAATCACGCCGCTGCGGCGCATGGGCACGGCGGAAGACGTGGCGACAGTTGTGTCTTTCCTGTGCAGTAAGAAAGCGGGCTTCATCACGGGTCAGAATATCATTGTGGATGGGGGCGCGTCGCTGCCGTGGTCCGAGTCGCTGGCGCGTGGCCTGACGGCGCTGGATGGTTTACCGGTGACGCGACGGAGTTCAGGGAGCAGACGATGAGCGCAACACATTACCGACGTGACACCTGCCGGCTGTGCGGGGCGGGTGAATTGGAGATGGTCGTGCCCCTGGCGGCGACGCCCGTGGGTGACGCGTACGTGCCCGCGGAGCACCTCGATAAACCGCAGGAGACATACCCGTTGGATATCTGGCTGTGCCGCAAATGCGGTCTGGCGCAATTGGTTGATATCGTCGATCCGAAGGTGCTGTACGTCGAGTATGTGTACCTGACATCGATCTCGCTCGGGTTGGTCGAACATTTCCGCCGTTATGCAGAGGATGTGCTGCGCCGTATCCAACCGCCGAAAGGTGCGCTCGTTGTGGACATCGGCAGCAATGACGGGTCGCTGCTGAAGGCCTTTCAGGATAACGGGATGAGAGTGCTCGGCATCGACCCGGCGCGGGACGTGGGGCGGATGGCCAATGAGCGCGGCGTCGAGACCCTCACGACGTTTTTCACGGCGGACCTGGCCCGAAAACTCCGGCAGGAACGTGGTCCGGCGGCCATCATCACGGCCAACAACGTCTTCGCCAACATCGACAATGTGGATGACATGATCACCGGCATCCGCGAATGGCTGGCGCCCGACGGCGTGTTTGTGTTTGAAACTTCGTATCTTGCCGACGTGCTGGAGAAGACCTTGTTGGAAACTGTCTTCCACGAACACATCAGCTATTTCTCGGTGAAACCGCTCGACGCGTTCTTTCGCCGGAATGGCATGGAGTTGATCGATGTGCAGCGCGTGCCCACCAAAGGTGGGTCAATCCGCGCCACGGTGCAGCGGCAGGGCGGCCCCCGACCTATGGGATCTTCGGTGTCCGAAGTCATCGCCTACGAAACGAAGCTCGGATTGCACGAGCCGGCAATTTTCAAAAGGTTTTCCGCGAAGATTGCGACGGTGAAGGCTGATCTGCTGCGGCAATTGCGCGGCTTGAAGTCGCAGGGTAAGACGTTGGCCGGGTACGGCGCATCCGTGGGCGTGGTGACGTTGCTGTACGAATTTGGGCTCGGTGACCTGCTCAGTTTCATCGCGGACGACAATGTCCGCAAGCACAATACGTTCAGCCCCGGCCAGCACATCCCCGTGTACGCGCCCGAGTCGTTATACGACCGGCACGCGGACGCGGTGGTCATTTTGGCCTGGCTGTACGCGGACCCCATCATGAAGAAGCATCCGCAGTTTACGGCGAAGGGAGGACAGTTCATCATTCCCCTGCCCACGGTGCGATTGGTGTAGAATGACCGCGGATCTGCGACCAATCAGAGGCTTGGACTTCAAGTACCGCCTGTGATACAGTGTGGCCCCAACAAGAGCACGGAATGAACCCCCAAGTATCCAAGCCGAGTATCTCTTTTATCGTTCCGGCCCTCAATGAGGAGGGCAACATCGGGGCTGCCGTCCAGACCATCCGGGACGCCGTGGGGAGCGACCTTACGGACGATTATGAAATCATCCTGGTGAACGACGGAAGCACCGACAAGACGGGCGATCTCATGGAGCGGATCGCGAAGGCCGATCCGCGGGCGCGGGTCGTGCACAACCCGCGGAACCTGGGGTTCGGTGGAGCGTTCAAGAGCGGGCTGGCCCAGGCGCGCCGCGACTACGTGATCCGGATCTGTGGCGACAACGGTGTGCCGGCTCCCAGCGTGCGAATGGTCCTCGATCAAATCGGCAAAGCGGATATTGTCATCCCGTACATTGCCAACCCCGAGTTCCGCTCGTGGAGCCGGCGGTTTGGCTCGTGGGGCTTCACCACCATCGTCAACGCGTTGTTCGGGCTCCACGTGCCCTATTACAACCATTCCGCGGTATTCCCCCGACGCGCTCTCGACACCATTCAAATCACGACCGACAGCTTTGCGTACCAAGCCGAAGCGTTGGTGAAGCTTCTGAAGGCCGGTTACACCTATGTCCCGATCGGCGTCCGCGATATTGCGCGAGCGCATGGTCGGTCAACCGCGCTGAAGCCCAAAAACCTGGTGAACGTGGTGCGGGCACTTGTTCATCTAGTGAAGGAAGTCCGACGGGCCGGGGCCGTGCCGAATATGGGAGCGTCGCGGACGGCAACCGATCCGGGAAGAACCCGATGAATTATCAGAGAAAGATCGTCGCCCCCGAACGCCTCCGCGAAATCGTGGAGAAGCTCAAGGCCGAAGGCAAGGTGATTGTTCAGTGCCATGGTTGTTTTGACATTCTGCACCCCGGCCACCTGCGGCACCTCGCGTGGGCCAAAGAACAAGGCGACATTCTCATCGTTTCCGTCAGCGCCGACAAAGTCGTCAACAAAGGTTTTCTGCGACCCTACGTACCGGAAGCCCTGCGCGCTGAGAACCTGGCGGCATTGGAGTTTGTGGATTATGTGACGATTGACGACCATGAATGGGCCGGTGAAATCCTCGAATTGCTCAAGCCGAACATTTATACAAAGGGCAAGGAGTTCGAGAACGTCCACACCGGCCGCATTGGCCGGGAACGGCAACTCGTCGAATCCTATGGCGGACAGGTCCGGTTCAGTTCCGGGGATGTCGTGTATTCTTCGTCGCGAATTATCGAGGACCTCAAGGACCGACTAGAGCCCGGCATCGAACTGGCCCAGGCCTTTTCCATTCGGCACAACATCACGGAGTCGAGCGCACGCCAGACGATGGATCGACTGCGTGGGAAACGGATACTCGTTGTCGGGGACGCGATTGTGGACAAGTACACCTATTGCGATCGCCTGGGGATGAGCGCCGAGGCGCCTGTGTTGGTGGTCCGACCGTTGGAAACCGACACGTTTCTGGGGGGGGCGTGCATTGTCGCGCGCCATATCAACACCCTGGGTGGCACCGCGCACTTTTGCACGGTGATCGGGGCGGATGCCGAGGGCGGGCGCGTCCGCGCGGAGCTGGCAAAGCGCGAATTGCACGCAGATTTGGTGGTGGATGAGACACGACCGACAACCACCAAGACCCGGTTCCTCTCCGAGGGCAAGAAACTGCTCAACGTGAACGAATTCCGTGATTACGATCTGGACGCGCCGATCGGCGCGCAGTTGCAGGACAAGATCGAAGCAGCCAGCACGACAGCCGACGCGATTATCATTTGTGATTTCGGCTACGGCGTGATCACCAAATCGCTGTTGGAAGTCCTGTGTGCCGTCGGAAAGAAGCGAAGTATTCCGGTGATTGGTGACGTTCAGTGCAGCAGCCAACTGGGCAATGTGACGCGCATGAAGGGGATCACCGTTGTCACTCCGTCCGAGCGTGAGGCGCGGCTGGCGTTGTGCGATCGGGACAGCGGCATCGCCGACCTTGGGGCGATGATCATGACCCAGACCGGTAATCGTTCGGTCATCATCACTCTGGCCGCGCGCGGATTGATGATCTTCGATACAGAAGGCAAACCGATGGTTGGGGATGAGTGGAAGAACCTGCCCGTCCATGAGATTAAGCGCCACCTGCGCAGCGAGTATCTGCCGTCGTTCGCGTCCACTGTGGTGGATGCGATGGGCGCGGGAGATGCGATGCTGGCCACCATTGCCGGTTGCCTGTCCACGGGCGCGGGAATCATGGAAGCCGCCTTTCTCGGCAACTGTGCGTCTGCCGTTGAGTGCCGCAAGATGGGGAATTCCCCGGTCACTCGCGACGAGTTGTTGGAAGTTGTCCGGTCTCAACTACGGGCAGGGGCAACGTAATCCCATCCATCGTGGTTGAACGCCGGTGTTTCCCGTCGTCGCGGTTGAACAGTTGGCCGGAGACGTTGCCGTCACCCCGGATCGATCAGATCCATCGGCGAGATTTACGTTGATTTTGGCGTCTGATTGCACGAGACGTTAGGGTGTATGACAAGGAGGGTAGCGTGTCTGTTTCTCATTGCGTGCGCAGGGCTTTTCGGGCCGGCGGCTGCGGTGGCAGGGTCTGCGGACCCGGTGGAAGCCATCAAGAACTTCAGCGGTTTCCAGCAGATTGAGGTGAACCGTCTGCTGCGCGGGGAAGTTTTGTCCGAGCGCGATCCGGCGATGGGTTTCCCCAATGGGATTTCAGCACAGACGTGTTTTGCCGTACCGCTGGAGGCAGACGAGGCCGCGAAGCGACTGCAAACTTGGGACCCGGCGCCACACCCGGAGCTGAAAGTGTACGCATTTCACGCACTGCATTCGCCATGCACTCTGGTGGATTTTCAGCCGTTGGATTTCAAGAACGGCCCCAGTCCTGTCCGCTGGCTCCTGGATGAAACGGTCGCCAGCACGCCCGCGAGCTCGGAACTCAACCTGACCCGCGACGAGGCCGGAAAGCTCGCCGACTGTGTGCGGCAGCGTCCGGATGCGCGGGTCGTATCGATGTGCTGGGCCAACCTGCTGTCGGCGCGCGCATCGGCCTATCAAGCAAAGGGCCTTGCCGGGGTGTCGCCTTACGAGGTCGGAAGTGAAACCGTATCTCCATCCGACCAACTGCGCACCATGCTGCGCAGCCAACTAGCGGTATCCCATGAATTTCTGCCAATCCTCAAGAAAATCGGCTTGGTGGAGAACGAACCCGATCCAGCATTCGTCCCGTTCTATTACTGGACGCTCTTCGATGCCGACTATCACGGAACGATCAGTCTTGGCGCGGTCTACCTGCTGCCTATCAACGACCATTTTCAATTGGTGGACTTGGAATACTACGTCAGCGGCAATTATTATACGTCGGCCACGCTCTACGAAGTGTGGCCGGTGCACGCCAACGGGAAGTCTGCGGCCCTCGTGTGGCGCGGCGACTATTTTGCCGCGCCGACGCTCCGGTTCACAGAAGGAACCGAGCGAATCGCCTACGGCGTCCTCATGTTGCAGGACATCAAGAAGGAAATTCACTGCATTCAGGATGAGGCGAAGACGAGGCGATGAAAGCGAAGGCCGCGCTCACTACGGCAATCGCCCTGCTCGTGCCGTGGGCGGTGGGTTGGGCGGCCAACTCGATCGACATATCCGAGGAACTGGACGCCCAGTATGGCTACGCCGGTGACGTGAAAACGCGGGGCGCCGGTATGACTACCGGTTCTGTCGATGAGCATAATGCGTATGTCAAATATGTGATTTCCCCGCAGCTCAATAAAAACCTGTTGCTGCGATTCGGTTGCGAATGGGATCGGTTGACGTTTGGCGTGCCTGATGGCGCCCCGGTCCCCCATGTGTTGCAGCAAGCCACCGCCGTGCTCGGTTTCGATTACCAGGTGGCGGACCAATGGCTCGCGCGTTTGGAAGTGGAACCCGGCTTGTATAGCGACTTCCAAGACATCAGTTGGCGCGATTTTGATGCACCGGTGGTTCTCGTGGGTGTCTATCTGGCAAATGCCGATTTGCAGTGGGTCGTCGGGATGAGAATCGACGCGCGCACGCAGTATCCCGTCCTGCCGGTGGCGGGCGTCCGGTGGAAATTCGCCGAGGAATGGACACTAAATGCCATGCTCCCCAACCCGCGGATGGAGTACGAGTTCAACGAGCGGCTCTTGTTGTACGCAGGCGCGGGAATTGAGGGCGGAACATTTGCCGTGGGGGAGAACTTCGGCAGTGACCATGGCCAGCCCAAATTGGACGGCGCCATCGTCGATTTCCTTGAGTTTCGTGTCGGAGCGGGTTGCTCCTGGAAGGTCACGCCCCGCATAACGCTTGAGGCCGAGGCGGGAGATATGCCGTACCGGGACTTTGACTTCTTTGATCCCGACATCGAATACCGCAGCCACAACGCGCCTTACGGCCAGATCACCTGCCACGCGCGATTCTGACTGCTGACCGGACAGGTCTCGTTGGAAAGAGAGAGCGCGACTGACAATTGATTCACCGAATCGTGAACGCAGGCCTTGTTATGGTTGATTGGCCCACTATTTCGGTCGCGCTCTCCAGCATCCGGCCTCGTCTGTGTTACGGCACCAATACGCGGACGCGATAGTACCGCGACGGCTTGTTCGTCGCCCCGCCGCTGTCCACCATGTTGGCCACCACGCCCAACCCGGAGCCGTCGCTGAGCACATTGGTTTGGCCGGTGCTGACGAAGTTGTCCGTGTAGCTGCCGTTGGCCGTGCCGGTCGTGTACTCCAGCACGTTGGTGCGCAATGTTGGTCCGCCCGCGTAGGTGTTGTCCCCGCTGGCTCCGAGGTAGATCACGTTGATGTCCGTGGTATTGGTCCTGGCGATGCTGATGATGTGGGGGTAGGCAGCACCGCTGGTTGGATTAAAGCCGGCCAAGAACTGGTTGGTATTGCTGATCCCCTTCCCCAGTGGATCGGCATTTGGTCCGCTGAAGGCAGGATTGCCCAGTTCAGGTGATGTGAAATAGTGGTCCTGCCATGTCGTGAACGGATTCGACGACGCGGAGGCACCCGAGTTGGTCGGCGCGAAGGCGATATCACGGATGCTCTCGTTCGCGACAGGTCCGACAAGGGTCGTGAGAGTCAAGCCCGATGGGTCACCGTTGAACCCCGTATTGTCGGTAACCGCATAAATCACGTTGTTCGAAAAGCTGGTCGCATACAGCAGTACGTTCGTCGTGTTTCCGACGATTTGAAGCTTCCCGGTGAGTCCCGTGACCCTTGGCGTCCGGCCCTGGTCGTCTCCGAAAGCACCGATGACGCCGGTTCCGTCGCCACCCCCGTCGCCGGTGATCGTCCATGTGCCATTGATCAGTGAGTACTTCAGGATTCCACCGTAGCCACCAAATTCGTTGTTGTTGCCATCATCCGCGTAGTACAGGGTGTCGTAATTCGTGCTGCCAGCCTGCAGGGTGAAGAACATGAACTTGAAACCGTCCCCCAGCAGGGAACCGCTGGCGCCGAAGCCGGGTTTACCGGGCAGAATGGTCGCGATCTGGTTGCTCGTCATGGGCGCCCCCGTGCCGATGGTATAGAGGCCGTTCGTGGTCTTGCCGGTCATCGCATACACCTGGCCTCCGAAGAAGCCCACGCGCTCGACGTTCGAGGGAGAATTCGTGTTCAACTGCGTCTGGAAGTTGCTGCCGAATGTTGTGAATCCAACGCCGAGACCATTGCAACCCAGCCAAATATTCGTGCCATCGGGCGAAACCGCGTCGCGAGGATTGCCGCTGATCCAATTGGTCGGGAACGTCGACGTATCCACGTTGCCGTCTGAATCCACGCGCGCCACTACCCCCGGCGCAGTGGCGCTGACGGTGGTGCTGCCGTAGCCGACCGCGAGCAAATACCGGCCGTCCGCAGTCAGGGAAAGGCCACCCTCGGTCCTGGCGGTGCCGCTAAAGGTGAACGGATTGTTGCCGCTGTATGAAGTCGTGGGCAGGGGAATCGATTGAACAAAGGCGCCGTTGGTTGTGTACTCATCGAGGAAAACCGGATTGCCCGAACTCGAGAGCGTCCCAACACCGTCGCCAGCCCGGACCACGACGATATTGCCAGCGGTGAAGGCAACGTTCGTGACGCCCGTCTGGATGACCGTATTGGTCAAGCCGGCGACGACGATGTGGCCAGTCCGCGTCAATCCGCCAGCATTGCTGGACAAATCGAAGGTCAGGACAGCATCGCCATTCGTGCTGGTCGGAACGAGACCGGTGATCCAGTCCACATCGGTGGATGCCGTCCACGTGCATTGGGTGGAATTGGCTGTCACGCCGATGCTAAACCCGGTGCCGCCGAGAACAGGAGCACTGATTTCAGTAGTGTCCAATGCGAATGCGCATTCCGCCGTTCCGAAGATCGGAACGAAGGCGATGTCGCGGAAAGCCGTGTTCGCGGGAGCGCTGGCCAGCATGGTGACGGGAGCCGCCGACGGATTCCCGTTGTAGCCGGTTGAATCGACCATCCCGTAAATGGTGTTGTTCGTGCTGGTGGCATAGAGCAGTACGTTGGTCGTGCTGCCGGCGATTTGCTTTCTCGCTGTCAGTCCCGTCGCGCCGAAGGCGTTGACGATTCCGTTGAACGTCCATGTGCCACCTACCAACGTGTACTTTACGATCCCACCGCGATTGCTGTTCTCACCGTTGCTGCCGTTGTCCGCGTAATAGAGCGTGTCGGGTGTTGAGCCGCTGGCTTGCATCGTGAGGAATACGAAGCTGTAGCCGGCGGCGGCATTGTTGGACAGCACACCATTGCCGGGCGATCCGCTGAGGGCGGTCGCGAACTGGTCTCCTGTCGTCGGCAACCCCGTACCGATGGCATAGAGACCATTTGTGCCCTTTTCAGTCATCGCAAACAGTTGGCCGCCGTAGATGCCAATCCGCTCGATATTGGAAGGATCATTCGTATTGACCACCGAAACCGACGTGCTGCCGAGCGTTGTGTAACCGACACCGCCGGCCGCGCCACCGACCCAAATGTTGAATCCCTCCGGTGACACGGCGGAACGCGGATTGTTGCCGCTGGACCAATTCGCCAGGGCGGTCGTCGTATCGATATTGCCCGCGTAATCCACCCGCGCCACGAGGCGCGGCACCGTAGCGGAGGAGGAACCGGCCAACGAGGCGCCGAATTGAAGATTCGTCGCATAACCGGTCGCCAGCAGGTACAGACCGTTCGTTGTGAGCGACAGGCCGCCTTCGGAGCCAGCCGTCCCGCTGGCAACGAACGCCGAGTTGCTGCCACTCTGTGCGCTGGGCAGGGCAACCGACTGGACGAACGTGCCGTTGGTCGTGTACTCGTCGAGGAA
>Ga0335081_10007627_pt1 | contig 17309 bp, 13 predicted proteins | sample Lox_Sample_35_FD_206713 | JGI IMG/M metagenome (GOLD analysis project Ga0335081, IMG submission 206713) | Soil microbial communities from Loxahatchee National Wildlife Refuge, Florida, United States - Lox_Sample_3.5 | ecosystem: Environmental > Terrestrial > Soil > Wetlands | place: USA... | reverse complement strand
CGGCGCCGCTCCCGACCTGAACGAGGCGGTAGAGACTCTGCGCTACCCCGGATTCTGGAAGATGGCACGCAAGTATTGGCGCATGGGTATGGCGGAGCAATATCGGTCGTGGGTGAAGCCGGCGTTCGCCAAGGCGCTGCAGAAGATGGTTCCCGAGCTGCAAGAATCCGACCTGACGGCCGGCGGCTCGGGCGTGCGCGCGCAAGCGGTGGACGCGAACGGTAATCTGCTCGACGACTTCCACTTCGTGCACAGCGGGCGAATGATCCACGTTTGCAATGTGCCGTCGCCCGCGGCAACGGCTTCGTTGGAGATTGGACGCGAGATCGTCGACATGATGACGCGGCGATTTGATCTCTCGCGCAATCTCGTGAGTTCGCCAATGAATTAATCTTGGGAGTTCGCTGCAAATGGACCGGCTAGCGACAACCGAGAGCAAAACCCAGCGCTGCGCAGATTTCGGCCAGGCGTTCTGAACTCAGCATCGCCAAGCGACGCCCCAGACCCAGTTTCGACACTGTGAGCAGATTGTGCAGGTTCACGGCGCATGGATGCTTCATTCCATCCTCTTGGTTCAGGACCACTTCCGACGGCACACCACGTATCATCGAGGTGATCGGCGCCACTGTGACTGACGACAGGTGAGTGATGGCAACGCCACGTGTGAGGACAACAACGGGCCTCTGCTTGTCAGGCGAGGGAAATCGATACAGCCGAACTTCGCCGCGTATCACTCCCGCGGCCACGTTTGCACACGCTCCCGACTCGAGTCCCAGGTATCCGGATGCTCCTCGTAACCCTGACGGTCGCGGGCTTCCATTTCGCGAACGCTCAACCGCTTCAAGTATTCACGAAGAGTGTTGCGAATCAGAGCCGAACGATTGATGTGGGCCCGTTTGGCGGCCCCGTCCGCGGCCCGAAGCAACGCCGAGTCCAGGACAACTTGTATGGTTTCCATAATCTGTCGAATATTCCACAATGAACTCCACAGTCAAGTTCCCCGGAACTACACGATGTGGTCATGCTAATCTGTGACGATGTCCCTCTACCTCGTTACTGGTGCGGCCGGATTCATTGGCTCGGCGCTCGTTCAGGCGCTGCTCGATCGCGGCGAGCAGGTGCGCGGCCTGGACAATTTCGAGACCGGCCGTCGTGAGAATCTGCGCGATGTGATGGCCGACATCGATTTTCGCGAAGCCGACGTGCTGGATGCCAACGCCGTGCGCTCCGCCTGCTCGGGAGTGAACTACGTCCTCCACCAGGCCGCGATTCCGTCGGTGCCCAAGTCGATTGCCGATCCTGCGCGCAGCAATCGGGTCAACATCGAAGGCACGCTGAACGTGCTGATCGCCGCGCGCGATGCGGGGGTGCAACGCGTGGTCTATGCCGGCTCGTCCTCCGCCTACGGCGACACGCCTACGCTGCCCAAACGCGAGGACATGACGCCGCTTCCGCTGTCGCCTTATGCCGTCGCGAAACTCGCGGGCGAGATGTACATGAAGGTCTTCTACGGCGTCTACGGTCTGCCGACGGTGTGTCTGCGCTACTTCAATATCTTCGGCCCGCGTCAGGACCCGACCTCGCAGTATTCGGCGGTGCTGGCCAAGTTCATCACTTTGATGCTGCGTGTCACCCCAACAAGTGCAAAACCGGGACTTGCTCGGGACCCCGGAAGAAGCGAGCGGCCTACGATCTACGGTGACGGCGAGCAGTCACGCGACTTCAACTATATCGACAACGCGGTCGCCGCCAACTTGCTCGCTGCGACTGCGCCCGAGAAGGATGTTGCGGGCGAAACCTTCAACATTGCGACCGGACGCCGTTACAACCTGAACGAGACGGTGGCGCTGCTGCGTCCGCTCACCGGCTATACCGGCGAGGTCGAGTACGCCGCCGAGCGCGCCGGCGACATCAAGCATTCGCTGGCCGACATCTCGCGCGCGCAGCAGAAGCTGGGTTATCAGCCGACGGTGGATTTTCAAGAAGGTCTGCGGCGCACGGTGGAGTGGTATCGCGCAGAGCAGAGCAAACAACAGCGGGAACTGGCGGCGAGCAGATAGGCTTTTCTGCTGCTGCTTCGGGTTCTTCCCGCGAACGCTTTCGGTTTTGAAGGTGAGCCAGGATCGTCGAGCGCCGCAGGCGCGGAAGAGCCTAGCCCGGTGCTTCAGAGGCTGTTACGAAACTCTGTTGTCCCAGGCTTCGGTGGAACAAACTGCGAGCAAACGAGTGCCGTAGGCACGGAAGAGCTAGCCCAGCACTTAGCCGAACCGGGGTTCCCGATTCGCGCTTCCTTTGCGCCAATTGGGGTGGGATGGCGGAGTGCTGGGTCGAGTGAGAAGTCGCGTAGCGACGGCAGAGTTTCGTAACAGCCTCTTCAGCGCTGCGTGAGCTGTCCGTGATAACGGAGTGCCGTAGGCGCGGTAGGCTGCCGTCCCTATAGGACTGAACCTTTTTTCTCAGCAATCCCAGCCTTGAAAGGCTGGGCTAAACTCTTGCGCCCCTTCTGGGGCTCTTATTTTCGAAAGGAACTACTATGTCCCGTACCCCCGGCGTTTACGCCACCTTCGACACCAGCGAAGGAAGCATTGTCTGCCGTCTTTTCGAGCAGGACGCGCCCATCACCGTCAAGAACTTCATCGATCTGGCCGAAGGCTCGCGCGAGTGGACGCATCCCACCACGCGTGCCAAGAGCAACACGCCACTCTACAACGGCACCATTTTCCATCGCGTCATTCCCGACTTCATGGTTCAGGGTGGCGACCCGACCGGCACCGGCATGGGCGGTCCGGGCTACAAATTCCAGGACGAGACCAAAGGCTCACCGCACAAGTTCGACAAGCCGGGCAAGCTGGCCATGGCCAACTCCGGCCCGAATACGAACGGCTCGCAGTTCTTCATCACGGTGGCGGCGACACCGTGGCTCACCGGCAATCACACCATCTTCGGCGAAGTGGTCGAAGGCCAGGACGTCGCCGACAAGATCACCAAACTGCCGCGCAATCGCCAGGACAAGCCAAACAAGGACGTGGTACTGAATGCGGTGAAGATCGAGCGGGTTTAAGAACAGTTTCGAGTTTCAAGTTTCGAGTCAATCGGGAGAGGTAGTGTCCTAAGTGCAGGGTTAGGACACTACCCTTGGATCCAGTATGTCAAGACTGCCTTACCGCGTGATCTCGTACACCAGCCCGTAGCCGTGGGTGCCGCCGCTCGCAGCCGTGCCCCAAAGGTTGCCCTCGGCATCCATGACTATGCCCTCAAACGGCGCGGAGCCCTGATTGCCGCCGCTGAATTCGTGCAGCACCGAATAGGTATCGTAGAACAACGAATAAACGAAGGCCTCGCCATAGTCGGCCGAGTTGGCCGATCTGACGCCGTAGAGGAATCCGCCAGGCTCGAGGTATAGGCTGGTGCCCACCGTACCCCGGCCGCCATCGAACGAGTAGAGCACTTGGAAATCCCAGCTTGCTCCCGAGGGCGACATCTGGAAGATGGTGCCGCCTTGACTGGGGCCAAGCACATCGGTGTCGCTATACAAGTTGCCGGCCTGGTCGAAGACCATGTTCGATGCCGCGCTGCTGCCGTCCGTCATATTGTTGAAGGTGTGAAGGACTGTCTCGCTCCAGCCGCCCGCGGACGGCGAGAGCTCAAACACTCCCGTGCTCATGGTGCCGTACAAATTTCCTGCGGCGTTGAAGACCACCCCGCCTTCGGGGAAAAATCCATCCGCACCTCCGCTGAACGTCCACAGCGTGGTTTCTGTCCAGACTCCGCCGGAGTTGGTCAGCTTATACACCGAGCCAAAGTTCACGTCGCCGCCGCTGGTGGTGCCGTAGATCGAACCAGCATTGTCGAAGATGATGTCGCCGTACTCGGGAGCGGCCCCATCGGCGCCCCCCGTGAAGCGATACAGCACCGTCTCGACCCACGGGCAAGAGATGGCGTGGCAAATGTTAGGCGCAGGCGAAAGCTTGAAAACGGTTCCGCAACCCTGCGCGTTACAACCTGTTCCGCCGCCCTGGCTGGTGGTGCCGTAGAGACTGCCGTCCGGCCCGAACACGATCCGCGATGCCGGGAAAGCGCCGTCCATGCCGCCGGCAAACTCATAGAGAACGCTTGCGAGCCAGACGCCATTCCTGTTGCTCAGCTTGTAGACCGTCCCATAGCCAACGCCATAGTGGCTGTTGGTTCCGTAGATGTTTCCGTGACCATCCAGGGTCACGCCGGCATAGGGTTCCGCTCCGATCATGTTCGTGTCGAAGTTGTAAATCACATTGAAGGTCTGCGCCTGCATCGCTCCAACAGCGACGACGCCTGCGAAGCAGAAGAGCAGCAATCTCACGATTGTTGCGATACGCCGGTTGACGTTGAAGATTACGGCGGCGTTCCGCCCGAGTGCCGACACGCTCATGGTCCTCCTGGGCTGCTATCGCCTAGCCTGACCGCGCGAGTATATGCCCAACTGACCACGAGTTGTCACCAGATTGTCTCCAGGTTGTAAACAATCAGGGAAAGCAGCCGGTGGCTCCTGCCTTGACTGTTGCGGCTTTCTTGAGCCTAGCCGCAGAGTGACGCTGATTTCGGCATGACCAACGCGCTTCACGTGCTGCTTCGCCGGCGTCGATCGATGAGTTCGATCACTCCATAGACAACTACGCACACCCAAAAGTCCACTAGCAATCCCAAGTCGAGCCGGTCCGGCCGATGGCGTCCTGCCGGCGGCAAATGCGCCATCAGAACAAAAAAGTAAAGAAGGTTGCCACCGATTACGGCGATCGCCTGTTTGATAAGTCGTCGATACACTCTGTGAGTTGGATACGCCGGACGGCTACTTTGATGCCGCGCGACGAACCCGGTTCCGCTGCAAGCAAAAAATGCCCGCCTCCTGCGAGGCGGGCAAGAACAAAATGCGCGTGACTACTTGCCAGAAAGGCCGTGAACCACGCCTACTCCGGTGCAGAAATCCCAGCCGGTGGTCGCGCTATGGGTGCCGCAACTGCCGGAGGTGATGTCGGTAAAATAGGAGCCGTTGCCGAGGCCGCCATAGATCAGCGTGTTCTCGGCATTGCTGCTGGTTTCGAAGTGTCCAGCGTTGTTGACGAGGCCGGCCAGCGAGGGTGAGGCGACGCTGGTGCCGTAGACTTCAACCCAGCCGCCGTAGCAACTCGAGTTGTAGACCGCGACGGGCGAGCCGCCGCTGGAGTCGAACGACAGATCCGGGGTGCCGCGCTTGCTGCCTACAATGCTCTCAATCGCGTTCTGGAAAGATGGACGCGATTCATACCTGCTGGCGCCGCCTCCGCCATCGCTCCACGCGGTTTGGTTCGTGTAGTCTCCGCTGCTGTTGCGGTTGACCTGCGTACCGCCGGCAGAAACCACATTGACCGAGGAACTGGGATAGATCACGCCCGGAGAATCGCCGGCAGACGCGAAGTACACCACGCCCGATTGCGTGAAATAATGGTCGGAACTGGTTTCGCCGGAGCTTTCGCTGCCGCCCCAGCTCATCGAGACCTCGCCCGTGCCGCCGTGGGAGGCGATATAGGAGTTGGCAGCCGTCACCGCTTGGTACAGTGCGCTGTTGCTGGCGGAAGAAGCTTCCATTAGCACAATCTGCGCATTGGGCGCCATGGCGTGCGCCCATTCGATGTCCAGCGATTCCTCCAGCTCCCATCCTGGACGGCAACCGTTCGACGGCTTGCGCCCGCTGGCATACTCAATCGTGAAGTTCGGCGCCGGCAATCCAAAGGTGCTGGAAAATGTGGCCAAATCGCTGGCCGCCCCAGGATAGTCATAGGCGTCAACGATCACAATTACGCCACTGCCGCCCGTGGGCACTTCGGTCGTGCCGTTGATCGGACACCCGGAAACCGGATTGGCAACAACGTCGTATACGCATCCCAGCGACGCGGGCGTCTCGCCCGCCGGCTGCGCGGCAGGGATGATGGAGCCGCTGGGTGCATAAATCAGGTAGTTGGTATGCATTTTCAAGCCAACATCCCAGGGATACTCAATGCCGGATGGGGGAATGATGCCCACTCCGCGCCGTACTTGCGCGCTCAACAGTGCACCGCATAATAAAAACAACACTAACGCCACAGAGATGCGGACCGTCCACGATTGTGCTCGTCTACTCATAGCTATGCTCCTTCTAATTTTGTCATTTCATTTCGTTCTGCGCGATAGTTCCCCGACGAACGCGCGCGCTATGTTAGGGGAGAACCGCCGGGGATTGCGATTTCGTGCGAGTACAGGCCAGCCAGTGACGCACTTCCATGCGCCCCAGAGCCCGAGTAGGCAGCTTGGACTCCAGAGTGGTTGGGAGTATACCCCAATTGAGGCGGAAGGGAACATGCACGAAAGTGGTGGTTTTGGATTTAGTGCTTCGGAGTGGCCGTGCGGACGTGCGGCTCGCCCTCGGCATACAGCGCGTCGATTTCCTTCTTGTAGCGCTCGGTCAGGTTGCGGCGGCGCAGCTTCATGCTGGGGGTGAGTGTGCCCTCGGCGATGCTGAGTTCCTCGTGCACAATCAGCACCTTTTTCAGCTTTTCGAACTGCGCCAGGTTCTGGTTCATCTCGTCCACAATGCCCTGATACAGCGAGTGCACCTGATGCGATTTCACTAACTCTTTGCGGCTGGAGAACTTCACGCCGCGTTGCTGCGCCCAGGCCTCCAGGAAGTCGAATGCGGGGATAATCAGCACCGCGGGAAAGCGCCGCTTGTCGCCCAGCAGCGCCGCCTCGCCAATGAATGGGTTCACCTTGAGCGAGTTCTCAATGGGCTGCGGCGCGATGAACTTGCCGCCCGAGGTCTTGATCAGGTCTTTCTTGCGATCGGTGATGGAGACATAGCCGTCCTCGTCGATGCTGGCGATATCACCGGTCTTGAACCAGCCGCCTTCGAACACGGCGGCGGTTTCCTCAGGCATCTTCCAGTAGCCGGTGAAAACCGAGGGCCCGCGCACCAGCAACTCGCCATCGGGGGCGATCTTCACCTCGATGTTAGACATCGCCTTGCCCACCGTGCCGAGGCGATGATTGATAGGATTGTTGAGCGCAACCACCGGCGAGGTCTCCGTAAGCCCATATCCTTCGTGGATGCGAATGCCGACATCGGCGTACCAAGTGGCAATCTCCTTCCCCAGCGGAGCGCCTCCCGAGACAAAAATGCGCGCCCGGCCTCCGAGTCCTTCACGGATTTTCGAGAACACCAGCGCGTCCGCCAATTTCCACGAGAGTGCGGTTGGTGTCTCGCCGTGAAGAACCGTCTGGCGATTGGCTGCGCCCACCTTCAGCGCCCACTGAATCAGCGCGCGTTTGATTCCGTGCGCCTTGTTCTGCACCTGGTTGTAGACCTTCTCGTAGACGCGCGGTACCGCGACGATGACCGTGGGCCGCACGTCTCTCATTGCCTGCGGCAGATCGTCGATCGCCGGGCAGTACGCCACCGGCACGCCGGCGTAGAACAACGCATAGTCCAGGTGCCGCGCCGTCACATGCGACAAGGGCAGGAATGAGATGCACACATCCTCCTTGTCCATGTCATACATGTCGAGCGAGACGTTGATGTTCGAGGCGAGGTTGCCGTGCGTGAGCATCACGCCTTTGGGCGTACCGGTTGTACCCGAGGTGTAAATCAAAGTCGCCAGATCGTCGGGCTCGATCTGTTCGCCGATAGCATCGAGCTCCGGGTCTTCTTCCTGCGCTGTACTGTGCAGGAAGGATTGCATCGGCACAGCGTCGGCAATATCCGGGACTTCGTCCATGATGACGACGGACTCGAGACCGCTCTGCTCGCGAATCGCGGCCAACTTCTCGTATTGCTTGCGTGTGGAAACGAAGGCGATGCGCGCCTCCGAATTCTGTAGAACGAACAGGCACTGCTCGGTAGTTTGTGTGGCGTAGATGGGAACGTCAACGGCGCCGAGAAGCATGCTGGCGAAATCTGCAACCGCCCACTCCGGCCGGTTCTCGCTCAGGATGGCGACGCGATCCCCTTTGCGAATTCCCCAACCCCGCAACTGCCGCGCCGTCGCGTAGACCCAACTCCGCAGTTGCTGCGCGGAGATCGGCTTCCACTCGCCGGTCGCGCGTGTGAGCATGACGCGGTTGCTATTGCGCTGCACCAGGTTGAAGAAGACGTCATTTAAGGTGCGGAGACTCATGAAGGTTGCGTGCTGTGCATACCATTCAGAAAAAGATCGACTACTACTTCCGCCGCAGAGGAGAGCTGAAACTCATATCCGCTCAGCACCCACGACGTGACCACCTCATCGAGCGCGCCGAAGAAGCAATTGGCCGCATACTTGTCCGACATCTCGCGGCGGAAAATGCCCTGGGCCTGTCCTTCGGTGATAGCGTCGCGCACGAGCTGAAGATACTCGATCATGTGCCGGTGCGAGAACTCCGAGAGAAAGCGTGCGCTTTGCCGCAGCTCCATCTGAAAGACAACCGCCAGGTTGCGATTGGACCCCATCGCCTCCAGATGCAGAAAGGCCAGCCGCCGCAACCGCTCGGCGGGGTCAGGCAGCTTCTTCAACTCGGTTCGTGCCAGGTTCATGAAGCCGTCGAAGGCAGTGTTAATGGCCGTCCGGAGGATCTCTTCCTTGTTCTTGAAATATAGATAGACCGTGCCATCGGCGACGTCGGCTCGGTCGGCGATGTCGGCTATGCGTGAGGTGAAGAAGCCCTTCTCGGCGAACACTGCGACGGCCGCATCCAAAATGCGCTGGTACTTGTCGGCATTGCGACTGGCCAGCGTCGCTTCGGTGGAAGCCGAAGGCTCAGGGTCCTGTTTGGGCATAAAAGCTAGTCGTCAGCACTCAGCAGTCAGCATTCAGCCAATCACGATGGTGCTTGGAATCTGCCAGAAACGCCTGTACAGGAGTTCACGTTTCACGGTGCACGCTCCCCTTCAGGGGCATGAACGACAAAGGCTGAATGCTGAGTGCTGACGGCTGATAGCTCTCCTGAATGAATCCTCATTCACTGTAGCGCCCGCATGCAATTTCCGCAATTGGGAGTAACGCCATCTAACGCCCGCGTTCCAAAATGGGAGGGCGCTCCGCCACAGCGAAGAACACGACTCAGGTAAACCGCTGCGGAGAACTCGCTCTTGGGCGACAATAGTTCGGAATTATCAGGAGAGTCTATGCGCGAAGTGATCGCAACCAACAACGGCCCGAAGGCGATCGGGCCGTACTCGCAGGCCATCAAGGCCAATGGCTTAATTTTTGTTTCCGGGCAGATACCTATCGATCCCGCGACGCAACAGCTCATCGACGGCGACGTCGCCGCGCAGACCGAGCGTGTGCTGCAGAACCTTTCAGCGATTCTCAAGGCCGCCGGCAGTTCTCTCGGGCAGGTGGTCAAGGCCGGAGTGTTTCTCAAGAACATGTCCGACTTCACTGCGATGAACGAAGTCTATGGCCGTCACTTTACCCAGGCCCCGCCCGCGCGCTCGACGGTTGAAGTGGCTCGGTTGCCCAAGGACGTGCTCGTAGAAATCGATGTGATTGCGTTGGGGTAGCGCCTGTTTGCCGCATGGTAGACTTATGAGTTTGCCCATTGGCTCGATCTCTTATTGGGTGACGTGCGTCGAGTACTCGACCTCACAAATCATCCCGCTCGGCGCCGAAAGCTGTCCTTCATGGCCAATACCATGCTTGCCGTAGTAAAGCCGGAGCCCGCACCGGGCACGGAGATTCGCGAAGTTCCCAAACCGCAATTCGGACTGACCGACGTTCTGGTCAAGGTCAAGATGGCCTCCATCTGCGGCACCGATCTGCACATCTACCAGTGGGACCAATGGGCGCAGCGCCGCATTCATCCGCCGCTCATTCCCGGTCACGAATTCTGCGGTACGGTGGAAGCAGTCGGCGATGAAGTCACCAGCGTCAAAGAAGGCGACTTTGTCTCCGCCGAGATGCATGTCGCCTGCGGCAAATGCCTGCAGTGCCGCACCGGCGAGGCGCACATTTGCCAGCACGTGAAGATCATCGGCGTCGATGCCAACGGCGCATTTGCCGATTATGTTGTCATCCCTGAGTCCAACATCTGGAAACTCGACGCCTCAATTCCCGAGGAGTACGCATCGATTCTCGACCCGCTGGGCAATGCCGTTCACACCGTGCTGGCGGGCGAGATTGCCGCCAAGACGGTGGCCATCACCGGCTGCGGACCGATCGGATTGTTCTCCATTGCCGTCGCGCGCGCCTGCGGCGCCACGCAAATCTTCGCGCTGGAGGTAAACGAGCACCGCCGCCGCATTGCCAAGCAGATGGGACCGGATTTCGTGCTCGATCCGACGAAGGACGATGTTTACGGCATCGTGATGGATAACACCGGCGGTACAGGCGTCGATGTCGTGCTGGAGATGGCGGGCCGAACAGAGGCGATCCGAACAGGATTCAAGATCCTGCGTCTCGGTGGCCGCATGTCCCTGCTTGGAATTCCCTCCCGCCCCGTCGAACTCAACCTCGCAGAAGAAGTCATCTTCAAAGGCGCCACGGTACAAGGCATCAACGGCCGCCGCATGTACCAGACGTGGTACCAGATGACCGCGCTGCTCAAGGCCGGCAAGCTCGATCTGCATCCCGTCATCACCGACCGCATCGCGATGAAGGACTTCGCTTCAGGCATGGAGCGGCTGAAGACCGGCGAGGCCAGCAAGATATTGGTGTATCCGAATGGCAACCGCTGATTTGTTCTGGTTGTTCCGTCGCCACCTGACTGGCACTCCGAAGCTGGGCCAATGCGGAGAGTTGACAGTCTCTTGCGAGTCCGCGAGAATTGGCCGCAATCCAAATGATCGTCACTACCGACTACGCCGACATTCCCCTTCCCGGTTCGCCAATGCGGACCTTCGTCGCTGCTCCTAAAGCCGAAGGTCGGTATCCCGGCATCTGGTGCTACTCCGATATTTTCCAGCTCACGCCGCCGCTGCTGCGCTTCTGCGTGCGATTGGCCGGATACGGATTCGTCGCCGCTGCACCGGAGATTTATCGTCGCATCGAGCCGCCGGGAACGGCGATCGCCTTCGATGACGCCGGACGCACTCGCGGCCTGGACGATGCCGCAAAAACTCCGGTCGCACATTTCGACGAGGATTGCCGCGCCGGACTTGACTGGCTTGCGAAACATCCCAAAGTCGCGCCCGGGAAGATCGGCGTTGTCGGATTCTGCATCGGCGGCCACCTAGCCTTTCGCGCCGCATTCCAGCCGGAGGTGCGCGCGACGGTCTGCTATTACGGCACCGGCATCCACGATGGCAAGCTCGGCAAGGACGCAGATGCTGGGTCTTTGGCCCGCGCAGGTGAAATCCGCGGTGAGCTCTTGATGATCTTTGGGACCAAGGACCCGCACGTGCCCGACGCTGGACGCCAAACCATTGATCGGGCGCTGCGAAGCTCCGGCGCCCGCTATGAGACGCTGCTGTATGATGCCGAGCACGCCTTCACGCGCGATGAAGGCCCGCGCTTCGATCCGGAAGCGACCGACCTCGCATTCGCCGCGATGATTGGTTTATTCCGTAGCGTTTTCCGGAATAGCTGAGCGCTACAACTCTCGATAGCTGATCAACTCAATCCCGCGGCGCCGCAGTAATTCTTTTGCCTCGGGCGAGGTCAGCAGTTGCAGCTCCTGCTCGCGCGACTGCCGCAGTCGCGTGCGCACCGCGTCGAGTTCGGCATCGTTATAGCCGGGATGGCAGACGAACTCCCAAGTGCCTTCGGGCATGTTTTCGATCATGGATGTAAAGAGCTTCAGGTCGAGCGAGCCGGTCGCTAATACTCCCAGCGAGCCATCCGTCGTTCGCAAACCATGTCTCGCCACCTCTTCGCGGAACGGGCCGGCAAGCTTGCGCAAGACGTTCAGTTGCGCAAAGCGTTTCCACACCTGACGCGTGCGCAGCAGATTGCTCAGGGGCAGCGGCCACACTTGGCCGAAAGGGTTGCGCACGGCAGCCACTCCGCGCGCTTTGGCTGCGCGCAGCAGCGGCCGCAACACCGCCGCGAACATGTGCGCGTGCTTGTGTGTGTCGAAGTGCGTGGGCTGAATACCGGATGACTGAAGGCGCTCGATTTGCGCCGCAGCTTCGGCTTCGATCTCTTCGGGGTTGAGCTTGTGTCTGAAAGACGCAATTGCGAAATCGTTGAGGCTGTCGCGAAAACGGCGCGCGCCGTTGCTGCTCGGCTCGAGGAGTGTCGGGATTTTGTCAGCCGGCAGCACTGGCTCCCCGTCCATGAGTACAACATGACAGCCGACGCTGAACTTGGTCTCGCCGCTCGCGGCGCGAGCCATCCCGGCCGCGTAAGAGAACGCTCGCGAGTTCGCCATCACAGTAGTGGATGTGACGATGCCGTGCTCGTGCGCTTCGCCAATGGCGCGATTCACGCCAACGGTCAGCCCAAAATCATCGGCGTTGACGATGAGCCGTCGCATTTACGTGCGCACCAACTGTTCCATCTCGCGTTCCCCGATCACGGCCACGCCCAGCTCTTTCGCTTTGTCGAGCTTCGATCCGGCTTCGGCGCCGGCCACTACGTAATCCGTCTTCTTGCTGACTGAGCCGGCCACCTTACCGCCGGCATCCTCGATCAGCTTCTTGGCCTGCTCGCGCGTGTGCCGCTCCAGCGCTCCCGTCAAGACGAACGTCTTGCCGGCGAGGGTCGTACCGCGACGCTTCTTTTCGCCAGTGAAATTGAGTTCCGCTTCGCCCAGCCGCTTGACCAACGCAACATTCTTCGGCTCATCGAAGAACTCGCGAATCGACGCTGAGACGCTTGGCCCAATTTCGTTGACCTCCTGCAGCTCCTCTTCGCTCGCGTTCATCAGCGCATCGATCGAGCCGAAATGCTCTGCGAGGAATTGTGCCGTGCGCTCGCCCACGAAGCGAATCCCCAGGCCATAGATTACGCGCTCCAGCGGAAGATTCTTCGAATTCTCGACTTCGCGCAGGATGTTGTCGGCCGACTTCTTGCCCATGCGTTCGAGTTTGAGCAACTGCTCTTCGGTGAGGCTATAGATATCGGCAACATCCTTCACCATACCCGTTTCGACCAGTTGGTTGACGAGCGCGTCGCCCATGCCTTCGATATTCATCACCCCGCGCGAAGCGAAGTGGCGAATCGTCTCGCGCAGCTTCGCGGGACAGTTGGCGTTCACGCAGCGATGGTCGGCCTCGCCCTCGGCGCGGACCACGTGCCCGCCGCAGACCGGGCAGCGCTCCGGCATATGAAAATGTTTGTGCCCGCGTGGCCGGTCCTCAAGCACCTTCACGACTTTCGGGATCACGTCGCCGCCGCGCTCGACCTGCACCCAGTCGCCGATGCGCACGCCGAGCCGCTCGATCTCGTCCATGTTGTGCAGCGTGGCGCGGCTCACGGTAGTGCCGCCGATGGGGACCGGCTTGAGCCAGGCGACGGGCGTGAGCTTGCCGGTGCGGCCGACCTGCACCTGGATGTCTTCGATCTGTGTTTCGCCTGACCGCGCCGCGTATTTGTAGGCGATCGCCCAGCGCGGCGCTTTGCCGGTGAAGCCCAGCTCATCCCACAGGCGCACGCGATCCACCTTGAGCACGATGCCATCAATTTCGTACGCCAGAGTGTCACGCTTCGCCTCCCACGCGTTGATGAACTCCCATGCCTCGTCGATGTTGTGTACCAGGCGATGATTGGGATTCACCTTGAAGCCCGCGGTCTGCAGCGCCTTCAGCGCTTCGGAATGCCGCGCGAAGATCGTGCGACCGTCCTTCAGCAGAAAGTAGGTGAAGAAGTCGAGCCGCCGCGAAGCGGTGATGTTCGGCTCCAGTACGCGCACGGTGCCGGCGGTCGCGTTGCGCGGATTGGCGAACTTCGGCAGGCCCTGCTGCTCGCGCTCGGCATTCATGCGCTGGAAGCCGGCAATCGGCATGAGCAACTCGCCGCGTACCTCGAAGTCGGGCGGCAGGCCGGCTTTCGCCAGTGTCTTCTCGTCAATCACCAGCGGAACACTGCGCACGGTACGCACATTCAACGTTACGTCCTCGCCCACACTGCCGTCGCCGCGCGTGATGGCCAGTGCGAGTTTGCCGCGTTCATAGCGCACTGCCAGCGACATGCCATCCAGCTTGAGCTCGCAAACGTAGTCCACTCGCGATTCGCCGCTCAGTTCGTGCACGCGCCGCTCCCAATCGCGCAGCTCCTGCTCGTTGTAAGAGTTGTCCAGTGAGAGCATCGAAGACGAGTGCGCCACCTTGACGAAGCCTTCGCGCGGCTTGCCCCCCACACGCTGCGTGGGCGAGTCCGGCGTGATGAGTTCCGGATGTTCGGTTTCGAGGGCCTTCAGCTCGTTCATCAGGCGGTCGAATTCGGCGTCCGAGATCTCGGGATCGTCGAGCACGTAGTAGCGATGCTCGTGATAGCGGATCTTGTCGCGTAGCGCGTTGAGTTTCTGCGGGAAGTCTTTGCCGGAGGGCATGCAGTCATTATGCAGTGGATAGTGGTCAGCGGCGAAATTCGAGACTGTTGAGCACCGGGCAGGCTCGCCAGGAGTGAAGCGAATCCTACCGTAACAGACTACTCCGTTCCGAAGAACCCGGTTGCGCGGATGTTCAAGAAGCGCAAGATGGACGAGGACAACGGGCGCACCCCGGTTCCTGTCCGATCCTAGGAAAAGGCGACCTGCGCCAAATCCAAGAGGAGCAACCGGAATGTGTCCCGGCGTTTGTGCTCAGCTTGCATACAGGGATGCGGGCCGGAGAGCAGTTCTCGTTACAGTGGAATCAAGTCCAATGGGACGGGCGCAAGCTGCATCGGTACAAGACCAAGAACGGCACGGCGCGGGATTTTGGCTTAAACGCGGTTGCCCTGGATGCGCTTACAGCCCTGAAAGCTTGGGCGGGAGACTCGCCATTGGTCCACGTCCACGAGAAGGGCGAGAGTCTGACGCGGTATCGCGATTGGTTCAATGTGGCAGTCGAAAGCGCCGGGTTGACTGATTACACTTGGCATTGCAACCGGCACACCTTTGCCAGTAGGCTAGTGATGGCCGGGGTTCCCTCGCGGACAATTGGGGAACTGTTGGGCCATCGTTCACCGGCTATGACGTGGCGCTATTCCCATTTCGTCCCCACTCACCGCCAAGACGCGGTTGCGCGTCTGGTTCCGGCAGTGAAGGCTCAGGACACGAAAACCGGGGATAATGGAAAATGAAAACGCCACCAGAACTGCCACCGGCGGTTTGTTCATCGTTAGATCGGAAACGACAACCCTCGCAACTGCTTGATCATTGGGGTATTACCAATTATGCGAAAGTGGCGGAATTGGCAGACGCACCAGACTTAGGATCTGGCGGGTAAAACCGTGGGGGTTCGAGTCCCCCCTTTCGCACCAACAACTTACGGCGGTGCAGGATTCAGCGGCTTTTCCGCTGTGCCCAATTTTGTGCCCACCCTGCTGCTCCGGTCTGGCAGTACAACGAATGCGCCCATGGTTAACTCCGAGGGAAGCTAGGCATCATTCCGGTTTACACTCGGCAGCGCAAATGCGGCAAATGCCCTCTCCACCGCGTCCTTCTGGGGATGAACATAACGTTGGGTAATGGTGATGGAGGAATGTCCCGCGATCCTCGCCAGCGTGAACACGTCGCATCCCGACTCGGCAAAGCGCGTGAGCGCAGTATGTCTTAGGACGTAGGGCTCGAAGTGCTTCACCTTCGAATTCTTCACTGCAACCGCGTGCTGGTCTTTTGCGGAGTTCCCATTGAAATGCCCCTCGCGCGAGCTTGACGGGAAGACCCACCCCTCTTCTGGCTTGCCCTGATCCTGCCAGCGTTGCAGTAAGACCGCATGCACGGCCGGAAGCAACGGCAGAATGCGTTTCGCTGCTTTGCTTTTGCCTTCCGCAACCTGCAACATCGGCCGATCGGCATTGAGGAGCACACGTTCCCAGCGCAGCGGGAAGACCTCACCTGGCCGCATTCCAGTCCCCCTGATAATCGTCGCTGCATCCTTCCAGGGCTGGGGGCACGCAGCGAGGTACGCGGTCACCTCGTCGTCGGTTAACACACGGTCCCTCTGGCGCTCACCTTTCGCTAGAGTCACCTTAGCTGGTCTTTCCAATTTGCTCCACTGGTATGCCAAATTAAGTGCGCGCCGAAGCGTTCGCAGCCCGCAGTTTATACGTGAGGGCGACAGCTTTGAGTGGTGCGCGGCGAAGCGTTGCGCGTGCTGATCGGTAACATCGTCCATTCGGAGCGACGCGAGATCACTTCCTTGCAGCATCTTCGCGCCGTCCGCGTAGTATTCGACCGTGCCCGGCTTCGCGGCATGTTTCACTTCAACGTAGGGCACAAACTCCTTTTTCAGAAATTGCGAGAGCGTCACAACAGGCTTTTTCTCCCTGATGCCCACCTCGCCCTTAGCAAGCGCTGTCCGATGTGCTGCCTCCATCTGGCGAGCTACGTTGTCGTTGCCCTGCTTGGTAGATTCCCTTATAAGCTCTCCGTTCCACATGAATTTGTACCAGTAAACGCCGCACGAGCCCTTCTTCTTGCCGCATTTGCTGCACTTGCCGCCTGGTCCCTTCTTGTCACAACCGCCACGCTTGTAGATGGACATATTTCGGCCTCAATTGTCGCGCCCGGTTGAGCGCTGCTTCTTCTGTTCAGTTCGAGTTCTGCGAATGGATACAAGATGAGCACAGTATTGCGAGCAGTACTCCTTACCTTTCCTATCCGCAGCAAAGGGCGTGCCGCAATCAGGGCGCTTGCATATTCGGAATGGCACTCGCCGAAGAAAGTCAATGCTTATTGACGTGCGAATCGCATCCAGACAGTTGTCATCCGTATGAACGTAATGAGGAAATCTCGATTGCGAAGCGAAGCTAACCTTCGTGTTGGCCAGCCATTCTCCTGCGTTGCCCTTTAACGCCTGCCGCATTGCCGGCTGCTGAGCGCGAATATCCGCTTCAAAAGCTATGCCTGGAAGATACATCGGCTGGGTGGTGGAAACGTCAGGGGCATAAAAAGCTACTGATATCCACGGGTATGTAATGTCGGACCATCTTCCACATTGCCGCAGGAAGTCCACAACGGCATCCGATGAAGGCTTCAGGTGGAGAAACTCATGTCGCAACTGCCAGGGATCAACGACGCGGGCCTTAGGAAGGTTCTGAGGACCACAGCCGTCGGGGTACACGCACAGAAGTGTCAAGGGCGGAGTAAAAGTAGACCACTATGGCGGAGTAAAACTAGACCAACGAATCTGACGAGAGGGTAGGGATTGGCTGGGGATGGCGTCTGGAGTGGAGGCCTGCACCGCCCGCAGGGCGGCG
>Ga0335081_10007626_pt1 | contig 17310 bp, 14 predicted proteins | sample Lox_Sample_35_FD_206713 | JGI IMG/M metagenome (GOLD analysis project Ga0335081, IMG submission 206713) | Soil microbial communities from Loxahatchee National Wildlife Refuge, Florida, United States - Lox_Sample_3.5 | ecosystem: Environmental > Terrestrial > Soil > Wetlands | place: USA... | reverse complement strand
AAATGACTCCGGATGCGTTCCCACTGCTCGTCCGTCAGCCGAATCATTCCACATTTATAGCCGATCCACACTCGCCAGCGATTTTGAGATAGGTTCTAGTCACGTAGCCGCGATGTCCGATGGACGGCGCGTGCTTTACGAGTGTCAGTCCAGTCCTGTTCAACGACTCAAGTCTTTCGCCTGGTCAGTGAACATCGGAAAGCCGCGTAAAGCGGCGGACCAGGTGCTCGCGGGCAAAGTTTAGCGCCTTCGCCTCCTGATCCCCACTTCGCCGCTTGGCCGATAAAACCGTCGCCCTCGTGCGGGGGTGGACTGTTGCGCTCGGCATTGCAGCAACAACCGGCGAATTTCGGCAACCTGATTGCCAGCCGACTGGTCCGTCGCCTCACTGGGTCGATTCAACCCCTTTGTTGAGGCGTATGTCATGAAGAAAAACTACCCCGTCGGCTACGGCCGACCACCCGTCGAGCATCGTTTTAAACGCGGCCAAAGTGGCAATATAAGCGGACGGCCGAAGGGCGTCCGCAATTTCACCTCAGACCTGCGTGAGGAACTGGCCGAGCTGGTCTCGATCAAAGACGGCGACAGCTCCGTTGAGCTGACGCGCCAGCGCGCCATCGTCAAAGCAGTCGTGAACGCCGCCCTCGAGGGTGATCAGCGGGCGGCGACATTAGTCTTCGGCTGGTCCTCGCGTGCATTCGGAGATGCCGAGATGGAGTCTGATCCGGACGATCAGGCGATTGCCGAGGCATCTGCAGAGCGTCAGCGAAAGCGCGATGGAGGCCGTCATGGATAATATTTCGCATGCGATTCGGACGGACTTCGCGGCTTTTGCCGAAAGAGCATTCCGCGAGCTCAAGGGCGAGCGGCTAACGATGGATCCCTATATCGAATACCTGTGCGAGACGATTGCGAATCGCTCGCGGCGGCACATCATCAACCTGCCGCCGCGGCATCTCAAGACAATGATCGGCTCAATTTGTCTGTCGGCGTGGACGTTGGGCCACAATCCGCGAACCAAGGTGATGGTTCTCGCCGGCAGCGAAGAGTTAGCCGAGGAGATCTCGCGTCAGGTGCGACACCTGATGCGCACCGAGTGGTTCGTGAAGGCATTCCCGATGACGCGCCTGTCGAAAAGCAAGAGTCGCGCAATGGATTTTGCGACAACCGCCGGCGGCGGCCTTTTTGCCGCATCGATCCATAGCAACGTGACCGGATTTGGTGGGGACTTGGTGATCGTTGATGACCCTGTCGGGATCGGGGATGCCGCCAATCTCGACAAGCTCAACAAGATCAATGAGAAATTCCAAAACGAGGTGCTGTCGCGGCTTGATAATCATAGGACCGGGTGGGTGCTCATTATCATGCAGCGGCTGCACGAAGAGGACCTTTGCGGTTACCTTTTGCAGCAGGGCTGTTGGACCCGCACCGTTCTTCCGTTGATCGCACCGCGGACCAAGACGTTCGATCTTGGTTTCGGCAAATGGAGGCGCAAGAAAGGTGAGGTGCTCCGTCCAGATGCGTTCTCGAAACAGGAGATCAAGCGGCTGCAAAAGGGTTCGAACTTCCAGCTGTTGTGGCAGCAGAATCCACTGGGCAACAGCTTTAAGGCCGTGAAGCGCAAACATTTCGGCACCTTCGAGCAGCAGCCCGATGTGGGAGTGGTACTAAGCATTGATACGAGTCTGACCGCCGGCGAGGACAGCAGTTTCAACGTGGTTCAGGCCTGGTGTGGCGATGGAAAGAATTATTTCTTGATCGATCAATGGCGCGACCAATGCGGCTATGAGCGCCTGCGTAATCGGACTTTGGCAATGGTTCGCAGGCATCGCCCGGCTGTCATTCTTGTTGAGCGCACCGGAAACGGCGCGGCCCTGATCGACGAACTCCGCCATCGGCACAGGACGATTGCGATAGTTCCTGATGGGACTAAGCTCGAGCGGTTTCGGCGGGTTTGCCGATTGATTTATTCTGGCAAAGTTCTGCTGAAAAAGGACGCGCCGTGGCTGGAAGAGCTTCTCGACGAGGTTACACATTTCCCGCTTGCGGCGACCGACGACCAGATGGACACGGTGACACAAGCCTTGGCCTGGCTTTCTGAGAATCCTGTTCTCGCCAAACCGCCGGCACGGGCGGTGTGCGCCAATGGCGGCCCCCCGGTGCCGACCGATGGCAGAGGACTGCTGCGTGGTCCGGGCATGGTGTGTGGGCTCAACAGCAATCACGCTCCAAACGGTCCGTTCATACAGGCCAAGGCCTGGGTAGAATTTGGCGAGGCACCGTACGACCGTCATCGCTGACGGACAGGAAGGGCTGTCGTTGTACGGCAGCCCTTTCTGAAGTGAACACCTCCGCCAGCTATCGACGTGTTGGCGCGTGCAAGGCGTCCAGATCGGCGCGGCCGGCGATGGCACTTCGATTGAAACTCGCATTCTCAAACATGGTTATGTGCGGGTCTATCGGGTTGGGCGCACCTTCCTCCTGGACTACTTGCTACAAAAATTCCGCGCCGGTCAGATTCGCTTAATCGACGGGATGATGACCCCGGAAGGCGTATGAGCAACTCAACGCGCTGGAATTTGAACGAACCGAAGATCGCGTCCGCTATATCTGCCCGCCCGGACAGCATGATGATCTTGCCATGTCGGTGGCCATGTTGACATGGGCGGTAGATCACCCGCATTTTATGCCACTTTGGGTGCGACCAATCGAAGACCGGCACCGACCGAAGAAGCCCGCACCATTTGGTGGAAGGCGTTCGTGTGAACCGGCCGTTCCTGAGGGCGCATCGACGGATGTCCTTATCGTTCCAGGCGCACCCCTGCCACCGCGAACGCATCCCAAAGTGACTGTCGTGGCGGGCGCAACGACGACAGAGTTCATCGCAACCATTATACCACCAGGAGCTTTGGTACTGCTGCCGGAGAAAGCATCTGCTCTAATCGAGAACACTTGGCAGTCCGTCCCGGAGCTTGCCGTATCCATCACCGACAACAATCGTGTCCTCCGCGGAGTAATACCGCTAGAAGACATCAGCAACGCAATGCAGGAATTGCAGTCGAATTGTCCAAAAGTAGTCCGTGGTCGCAAGTAGGAGGAGTGAAGGCATGCCCTTTTGCCCGCACTGCAATCGAAACACATTTGAGATCCTGGCGGTCGACATTGGAGGGACGAAGTACAACTGCCTGCAGTGCTCGGGCTGCAAGGCGCCTGTTAGTTTTGTCGAACCTTCCCGCGTCGAGGAATCCGACGAAGCTTTCGAGACCAGAGTGACTGAAGTTCTTCGTGTTGTGGTATCAAGTCTGCAAACAATCAATTCTCGGCTCATTCGTATGGAGCAGATGATGCAAATGAGGCAGTGAGCGAGCGGCGCCGTATTCGAGGCCAAGTTCATGCTGCCGTGGGCGTTCTCGGAAGAAGCAGCGGCCGGGAAATACATGCCGCAGTTGCAACATAATATGTGGGTGGTAGCGGCGCGGTCGGCGATTCTGTCTGTAATTACTGGCGGCGGCAAATGGGTCGAGATCACTACCCATGCCGATCCGCTCTATCAGCACCTCATCGTCACCGCCGAACGCAAGTTCTGGCGCTGTGTGGAGAGTGGCGAGCCCCCTCGCCTCTTCGGAGTCGAACCGCCGAAGCCACGCATCGAGGCCATCCGGATCGTCGATATGAGCGCGTCGAATTCTTGGGCGGAATTCGCCAGCCTATTCCGCAACATGAGCGTTCGAAGGCCGAGTTGAAAACTTTAATGCCGGAGGATGCCAAAGAAGCAATCGGCCATGGTGTCCGGGCCAAGCGCTCCAAATCGGGCGCGGTCAGCTTCGATCTCCTCGAAGCAGAGGGCAGCAGCCGTGCAGTGCTCTAGTGAGACCATTGGGACTATCGCTGCGGCCCTGGCCAAAGCCCAAGCGCAGCTCGTCAACCCAGAAAAGTCCCTGGTCGGAACCATCCGATCGGATCGGAGTGGTGGAGCAGAACGATCTTTCCGCTATGCCCCGCTCGCCACCGGGCTCGATATCGTGCGCAAGACCCTAAGCCAGCATGAAATCGCGACTTGACCTCGTATCGGCAGATCGAGGCCAATCGCCGCAATGCACTTAAAAGCACTGGCCCGAAAACGGAAGTTGGAAAGAAGGCCTCGCGCTGCAATGCCGTGCGCCACGGGCTTACGGCCGAGACGGTCATTGGGTCGCTTGAGGATGCCGAAGACCACGAAGCGTTCGAAGCAGCTATTATTGCGGATTATGATGCTCAATCAGCTGTGGAGCGCGAGCTCGTGTTGCGGCTAGCCAGTGTCCTGTGGCGGCTAGGCCGGACCACGACAATGGAAACCGGGTTGTTTGAGATTCAAGCCGCACATTTGCGTGACTATCGGCAAAACCGCCCGCTGCTCCCGAGTTCTCGTGACGTAATTCATGCATTGTTCCGGCGGCCCGATTCTGGAAACGCGGATGCAGCTTCACACGACACCCTAAGTATAATGGAAACGGTACCCGACTATGGGAAGAAAGGCGACGCTTCCGCTTTAGAGTTCGCCCGCTGCTTTTTGCGGCTCGCGAATCTGCCCAATTTCGCGCTCGACCGCCTCAGCCGCTATGAAACTAACCTATGGCGTCAGGCCTCCCGCATCCTTAACGCCCTCGAAACACTTGATCGCCGCAAACCGCAAGAGCGCACGCGCCGCTTTTGGCCTTCGAGTAGTGTTGAAATCGAGAAATGATCTCGGGAGTCTGCACTCCAATCGTCGCCAATTTCTTGCCAACGCGAATAAGTTCGGTTCGATCATCCCCAAGGACCGCGCAATCTCATATCTCCAGACGGCGCTGCCGTCCCGAAACCGCCAAGGTCCATTTCGCGCGACAGTTTTTTGAGCGCGGCGATCCGGTTTTCGGTTGATGGATGGGTTGAGAATAGGTTGTCCATCCCGCGGCCGGACAATGGGTTAATGATAAAGAGAGGTGCGGTCGCAGGATGGGCCTCAGCGGTATCGTTCGGAACCTGTTCGGCTATCCGCGATATTTTGACGAGGGCAGAGGCGAGTGCATCAGGCCGGCCACTGATGCGGGCGCCAAGATTGTCAGCGGCGTATTCTCGGCTTCGGCTGATGGCCATTTGTACGACCATGGCAGCAAGCGGCGCGAGGATCAGCATAAGTACCGAGCCGACGATGCCGAGACCGCTATTATCGCGATTGCCGCCTCGGAAAAACATCCCGAATTGCGCCAGCATTGAAATGGCGCCAGCAATGGTAGCGGTAATGGTCATGGTCAGGGTGTCGTGATTGCGGACATGGCCCAGTTCGTGTCCGATGACGCCGGCGATTTCGTCGCGGCTGAGCGTATTAAGGAGCCCGGTCGTCGCGCACACTGCGGCATGTTGCGGATTGCGTCCGGTGGCGAAAGCATTGGGTTGTGGGCTGTCCATCAGATAGACACGTGGCATTGGCAGCCCGCCGCGCTGCGCCAGCTCGCGCACGATCGCAACCAGTTCCGGCGCGCTGTGCTCGTCCACCTCCTGGGCGCCGTGCATGGAGAGAACGAGTTTGTCGGCATTCCAGTAACTAAACAGATTGGTAGCCGCGGCGATGATGAGCGCTATCAGGGCGCCGCTGCCGCCGCCGATCAGGTATCCGACCGCCATAAACAGGCCGGTCAAGCCAGCCAGTAAGATGCCGGTCCGCATGTAGTTCATTGGATCCTCCCTGCCACGTAAATGTCGGAGGCACAGCCAGCCTCCGCAAGGAGCCGTGAGTTAATGATCCTGGCGCGTACTGATGTTAATGCCGAAGACGCAAAAGGCCGCCTCAACGGCGGCCGCTCCAGCGATCACACGCGCCTCAGCGCGCCTAACGTTGCGACCCGACCTCAGGCCAAAACCGCGTTCCTTGCTACATATACCATCGATGACGTAGGTGCCTATATAGGAGGACCTTGCGTATCAAGACGATGAACCCTTCAGAGCTGTTCCATCCCGCGGTGGCCAAGTGGTTTGCTGGCCATTTTCCCGGACCAACGCCTGCTCAAGCTAAAGCTTGGCCGGCGATCAAATCCGGCCGTCACGCCTTGATTGCGGCGCCAACAGGCTCCGGCAAGACGCTCGCGGCGTTTCTTGCGGCGATCGACGACTTGGTTCGCCAGGGGATTAGCGGCCTGCTCACTGATTCGACTCAGGTGGTCTACGTTTCGCCGCTTAAGGCGCTCTCAAACGATATTCACCGCAACCTCGAGGCGCCACTTGCCGGCATCCGTGGCGAACTGCGGCGCACTGGTTTGCCCGATGTCGAAGTTCGCACCTGGGTTCGCACCGGCGACACCTCCTCGGCGGAACGTGAGCGCATGCGCCGCCGACCGCCGCACATCCTGGTGACGACACCTGAATCTCTTTATGTCCTGCTTGGGTCGGAGTCGGGTCGGAAAATGCTGGCGACGACCCGCTCGGTCATTGTCGACGAAATCCATGCGGTGGCCCCGAACAAGCGCGGCGCCCATTTGAGTCTTTCGCTGGAACGCCTTGCGAATTTGTGCGGTAACCGTCTGCAGCGTATTGGGCTCTCTGCGACCCAGAATCCAATTCAAACCATCGCGCACCTTCTGACCGGGTCAAATTCTCACGCCACCGAGCTGACGATCGTCGATGTCGGCTATCAGCGCGCGCGCGATCTTCAGATTGAAATGCCGAATTCGCCGCTCGAGGCGGTCATGTCTGCGGAAGTTTGGACGGAGGTCTATGCACGTCTGGTGCAGCTTATCGAGGCCCATCGCACCACGCTCGTCTTCGTTAATACCCGCCGCATGGCTGAACGCGTGGCGCGCGAGTTATCTGAACGCTTGGGCGAAGGCGCGGTTACCGCGCACCACGGCAGCATGGCCAAGGACAAGCGCCTGTCGGCCGAGCAGCTATTGAAGCACGGCAAGCTGAGGGCCTTAGTGGCAACCGCCTCACTCGAACTCGGCATCGATATTGGAGACGTCAATCTTGTCTGCCAGCTGGGTTCGCCCCGCTCGATTGCTGCTTTCCTGCAACGGGTCGGTCGTTCCGGGCACGCTGTGACTGGCACGCCGAAGGGGCGGCTGTTTCCATTGTCGCGCGACGATCTCGTGGAATGCACCGCCTTGCTTGACAGCGTGCGCCGCAGTGAACTCGATCGTGTCGCGATTCCATATCAGCCGTTCGACGTGCTGGCTCAGCAGATCGCGGCCGAAGTCGCGGCGCAGGACTGGCCTGAAGAGAAGCTGTACCAGTCGTTTCGCAATGCCTGGCCGTTTCGCGAATTAGCCCGCAAGGATTTCGACGCCACGGTGCAAATGCTGGCTGATGGCTTCGCCACACGCCGTGGTCGGCGCGGCGCCCTTATTCATCGTGATGCCGTTCATCAAATGCTGCGCGCTCGGCGCGGAGCGAGAACCACTGCGCTGAGGTCCGGCGGCACGATTCCCGATACCGCCGATTACCAAGTGCTGTTAGAGCCCGAAAACCACATCATTGGCAGCATCAACGAAGATTTTGCCGTCGAGAGCATGGCTGGCGACATTTTTCAGCTTGGCAATGCTTCGTATCGTATTCTGCGGGTCGAGCGCGGAACCGTCAGGGTCGAGGACGCGCGCGGCCAGCCGCCTAACATACCGTTCTGGCTCGGCGAGGCACCGGGCCGCAGCGACGAACTTTCCGCTTCGGTCTCGCGCTTGCGTACCGAAATTGGCATGCGGCTGCGGTCGGACCCGCCCGGCGAAGCGGGGCGTTTGTGGCTGACAGAAGTGGTCGGTATAGCCGCACCGGCTGCCGAGCAGCTCATCGAATATCTTGCCGCCGGTGCCGCCGCCTTTGGCTGCCTGCCGACGCAAGATACCATTGTGCTGGAACGCTTCTTTGATGAAGCGGGCGGCATGCAGCTTGTCATTCATGCGCCGTTCGGCAGTCGCATCAATCGGGCCTGGGGGCTCGCACTGCGCAAGCGATTCTGTCGCAAATTCAATTTCGAACTGCAGGCGGCTGCCACCGAAGACAACATCGTATTGTCGCTCACCACGGCGCACAGTTTCGAACTGCAAGACGCAGCGCGCTATTTGCACTCCAAAACCGTCCGTCCTTTGCTAGTCCAGGCCATGCTCGACGCGCCGATGTTCACCACACGGTGGCGTTGGGTGGCAGGAGTAGCGCTCGCTCTGCCGAGATTCCAAAGCGGCAGGAAAGTGCCACCGCAACTTATGCGCATGCAGGCGGAAGACCTGATCGCCGCAGTCTTTCCCGATCAGATCGCGTGCGCTGAGAATCTGGTGGGTGAACGGGAGGTGCCCGACCATCCGCTGACTAATCAGGCGATCTCTGACTGTCTGCATGAGGCCATGGACATCGACGGGCTGGAGCGACTGCTGGCGCGGCTGGAAACTGGCGAGATCCGAGTCGTGGCGCGTGACCTCACGCAGCCGTCGCCGCTTGCACTCGAGGTGCTCTCGGCACGCCCCTATGCGTTTCTCGACGATGCACCACTCGAGGAACGACGAACGCAGGCGGTTATGGCCCGGCGCTGGCATGACCCGCAAAGCGCGTCTGAGCTTGGGCGCCTGGATCCGGAGGCGATCGTCCGCGTGCAGCAAGAGGCCTGGCCCGACCCCGCTAATGCCGAGGAACTCCATGATGCGTTGCTATGGTTGAGTTGCCTAACCGAGGCGGAGGCTAAGGCTGTACCAGTCTGGTCCGAGTGGCTGGAGGCTCTGGCCGACGACAAACGCGTCGCGCTTTTGCAGACAGCCGACGCGATGCTCTGGATTCCAGCGGAGCGGCTAAACCAGTTCCGAGCGCTCTGGCCCGAGGCTCGACTTGTGCCCGAGATCGTGCCGCCTGCGGGCCACGAGGCCGCATGGTCGCCAGTTCAGGCGCTGGTCGAAATTCTGCGCGGCCGGCTGGAAGGTTTGGGACCGATAACGCAAACCGCGCTCGCGGCGCCCCTCGCAGTCGACGCGGCAGCGGCGGGGACTGCGCTGGCCACGCTGGAGAGCGAAGGCACAATCCTGCGTGGACGATTTGTTCCGGGTACCAACGATGAGCAATGGTGCGATCGCCGGCTCTTAGCGCGCATTCATCACACCACCATTCGGCGGCTGCGCTCCGAGATTGAGCCAGTCGCAGCCCGCGACTTCCTGCGCTTCCTGTTCGCCTGGCAGCATGTCGCCGACGATACCCGCGTAGAAGGGCATCGCGCGATTTCGAGCATATTGACCTCGCTGGAAGGTTTCGAGGCGCCGGCTGGAGCCTGGGAAACCGAAATCCTGCCGGCCCGTGTTGAGGGATACGAACCGGCCTGGCTTGACGCGCAATGCATTGCCGGGCGCGCTACTTGGGCTCGTCTCACGCCGCCTGTCGGCGGCAAGGCGCGAGCGCGCACGGTAACACCGGTGCGATCGACGCCGATCGCTCTATTGGATCGCCGGCGGCTACCGCTTTGGATTGCTCTCGCCCGGCAAATGAACGCGACCGCCCCAAGCCCATGTGCCCAAGCCCTGCTCGACTGTCTGCATGCCCAAGGCGCGCTGTTCTTCGACGAGTTGATTGAGGCATCGCATTTGCTGCGTCCACAGGTCGAAGAAGCGTTAGGCGAGCTCGTCGCTCTTGGGCTTGTGACCTCAGACAGTTTTGGCGGGCTGCGGGGTTTGTTGGTGCCTTCCAACCAACGCAAGCCGATCAGCGGCAGCAGAAGGCGCGGCCGAATCATCAACTTCGCCATCGAGAGCGGTGGACGCTGGGCGTTGATCCGACGCGCGTCCCCTATGGATGAGCAAACCAGAGCCGCTGCGACCGAACATCTGGCACGAGTTCTGTTGCAACGCTATGGGATTGTGTTCTGGCGTTTGCTGGCGCGCGAAGCTGATTGGCTGCCACCCTGGCGTGATTTGCTTCGGGTTTATCGCCGTTTGGAGGCGCGCGGTGAAATCCGCGGCGGCCGGTTCGTCGCTGGGTTTTCAGGCGAGCAATATGCGCTTCCGGAAGCGATTGGGCTTTTGCGGGAAACGCGTCGTCGACCAGCTTCAGAACAATGGATTTCGCTGTCCGGCGCGGATCCGTTGAATTTAATCGGCATTCTCACGCCCGGTGCCAGGCTCCCGGCATTGACCGACAACCGTTTAGTCTACCGAGACGGTGTTCCGGTTGCGACGTTGTCGGCAGGCAAGGTGCAGTTCCTCACCACTTTGGATGCCAAGAGCCAGTGGGACGCCGAAAAGCGGCTGGTGCGGTCCGCCGCACGAGGATTGCTCTCCCACCTCAGCTAGTGCTGCGCCCAAGAGCGAAGACGCTATTTTTACAGCTCACAAGACCACACGGGCTTCGACTGCGCGACCCGCGCGCTATGATTGCGTACCAGACGAAGTAGCAGGGTACTGCGTCTTAGGAGCGCTTTTGCGGATTGTGTCAGCACGGTTCTCTGCGGCGCGAAAGAAAATAAATTATCAAGAGCATAACGTGGAAACGAGGTCGCTTGGTGGCAACGCCGAGCCTTCCTCCGCAGCGGAAATCGGCGACCTGTTGCATTTACGGCATCGAAGTGAACTTTGCGATCCGCGTCTCAAATTGGGTTCCCCGGTCAGTTATCTCACCCCGCCGGCCTAGCCCTTCTTCTGGTGTCGCTTTCGTAGCCGCACCCCAGTGGCCACCCCCGTTCTCGTTCGATGAACGCCACCGCCTTTAGGCTTTTCGGTTTTTGTGGAATTTTTCGGGTCGCCGTTATGTTGCGAAACGAAGGCGACCGAATTTAGCATTTATTTAACGGCTAGCGGTGGCGAATTGGCACCTAGTCGGATGGGTCTGTTGTTGACCGCGCCAAGTTTTCGAAACGGGAGCGCGTTTCGGAATAATTGCGGAATAACGGAATTTTTCGGACGCCCCAAGGCGTTGGGGGTTGCGTCCCCGAAAACCCGCGCTCTTCTCGGGGAAGCTTTCGCAGGCGGAGTGACTGCGTGGACGCCAGCAGACAGCTGGTACAAAGCAGACATTTGGCGGCCGTTGATCTTTTGTGAGCGTTGGCTCACGCATTGAGACCGTCAGGTGCGCCGTTGCCCTTGCGGTTACCCCCGATCGGCACGACCTGTGGGTGAGGTTCGCGCGACAGCGTATCGGTCGTATTTTCGCTTCGTCGCGACGTTCCCTCAAATCGGGCATTCTCTTCGATTGCCAGTGTTCGATGAAAAATATCACCCTCAACGACCGCGGTGCTATTTAGCTTCACGCGGTTGGCGTGGATGGTGCCTTTGACGTACCCGCCGATCGTCAACTCCTCCGCAACGACGTCGCCCTCCATCTGTGCGCCTTCGGCGATCACGACGGTCGAGGCGCGTAGCTCGCCCTCGACCTGACCGAAAATAGTCAGGGCCCCGTGGCCGACAATCTTGCCGACAATCGAAAGGCCCGAACTGATGGAGGAGACTTCCGGCGCTGCCGAGGCCGCAACGGCACGGCGCGGCATCTTCTGCACCGATGTCAAATCTCGAGGGTTGTCTGCAGTTTCACTCTGGGACTTTCCGAACATATCACTCTCCTACTCTTTATACTTGGCATGGAAGTTGGTCAGATGGCACAGTAGATGCGGTGGAAGCGGGACCCAAGATGGCTGAGTACTTCGCGCCCAGTCGATTTAGCTGCTGCTGCGAATTCATCGATACCGATCTCCGGACCAATAAGCGTAACCATTTGGCCGAGGCGCGCAGCTGTGGGATCTGGAAGATCAGTTATATCGATCGGTAGTAGATCCATCGACGGACGCCCAGCCACTGGACACCGGCGACCGCCGACGATCGCTTGTAGCTTGTTGCTGAAAGCAATTTCCGATCGCGGATAGCCATCAGCGTATCCGGTCGAAACCAACGCCAATCGAGTGCGCCGTTTTGCAGTCCAGCCAAGGTTGTCAGCGATCGTTTCTCCGGGCATCAAGCTAAGGACCTGCACGATGCGCGCACGCAGTTCGATCACCGGCAGCATTGGGTTGGCTGCACCCGGCGCGGGATTGACGCCGTAAAGCGCTGCGCCTGCGCGCACGAGATCGAAATGGGCCTTCGGTCCGAAAAAGATGCCGGATGAATCGGCCAGTGAAGCGGGAATACCACCGAAGAGCCGACGTAGATCGTGAACCAAGCTGATTTGCCGATCGTTTTGAGATTGGGCACGCTTATCGGCCTTATCGAGACGGCTCATCAATAGTGTAATGCCGTGGCCCAGCGAATGGCTTCTAGGCGCAAGCGCAGCTGCTTCATCGATCGAAAGACCGAGCCTGCTCGCGCCAGTGTCAACGTTGAGCGCGCAACCGCCCGTCCATTGATGCGATCTGACAAAAACGTCCCATTCGGCCATTTCAATGGAATTATTGATGACGGGTCGCGCATTGACTTCCGCGAAGGCTGGCTCGGTTCCGGAGTACAGCCCATTGAGAACATAAATGGTCGAATTTGGCGCAATCGCGCGAACGTGTTTGGCTTCCGGGATATTGGAAACAAAAAATGTCTTACAGCCAGCTTTGGCCAGGGCGCTTGTGATCGGTTCGATGCCGCAACCATAGGCATTGCCCTTGACCACGGCCGCGCATTCAGCCTCGGTGCGCTTTGCGAGATTGTGCCAATTGGATGCAACAGCCGTTAAATTGACTATCAGGACGCCGCAGGCTTCTGCTTCGGCAGGCCCGTCGGTCATTACGCATGTCGCTTTATGGTTAACAACGAGCCTACCCCCTCCGTTGATGATTTTGCCGGCGACTGAACCTTCGACGATGACCTTCGCGCCTGGCTCGATCGTCAAATTGCCGAGGAGATTTCCACGAACATGTAAGAAGCAGTTCTCTCGAACAATTGTGTCGTTGACAACTGAGCTGTGTATATCGGACGAGCCAGCGACCAGGAACGGCCCTTCTCCGGCTTTCTGTGTTGAAAGCATCGCAGCGTCCGACACGTCGACCCGGCCCCCACCGACTGAAATGCTGCGAATGCTTGTTGCGCCTTTCCGGTCTTGCCGCAAGATGCGCAGTCTGAAAACCTCGCAACATGATTACTAAACCGCGCCCTACTTTGCCGGTTCAGTTGGTCCTTTTTACGGCCATTGAATCCTCAACTCGATAACAAAGCCCCGGGCAATGTCCCGGGGCTTTGTTGGGCAGCCAACCAAAAAATCTGGAAGGCGCCGCACGCAAATAGCGAAGGGAGAGCTCAGACAGCAAACCTGTCAACCAGGGAAGCCAACAGCTTTGCCTTCGTCCCCCACACGGGCCGTCTTCCGGGAAGGGCACGGGACGCGACCACACAGCGGAATGGTTTCTAGGCGATCGGGGATCGCGCAACGCTGTCGCGTAAGCGACTTAACTCTTCTTCTGATGCCGCTTTCGCAGCCGCACGTCGGGGCCCCCCGCCGTTCTCGTCGATGAACTCCAACCGGCCTTTAGGCTTTTCGGTTTTTGCGGAATTTTTCGGGTCGCCGTTATGTATGATGGCTGGCCGCAATGAAATCTCGGGAAATGGGGCAAAGTTGGCGCGGTCAACGAGAGACCCATCCGACTCAAATCGGGAAGCGCGTTTCGGAATAATTGCGGAATAACGGAATTTTTCGGACGCCCCCAAGCCGTTGCGGTTGCCGGCGTCCCCGAAAACCCGCGCTCGTCTCGGGGAAGCTTTCGCAGGCAGAGTGGCTGCGTCGACGCCGCGGCCAGCTGGCACAAAGCGGACCTCGGCTGGCCCTATGACCCCGGTGCATCTGCCCGCAAGGTGCCTCATTTTCACGGGATACTGCCGACCCCGGAGGGTCGGGACCATTTACTCTTCAGAGACCAAACAAGGTCGAGATCGCGTCGCCGCTCGCGGTCGCGCGAAGGTGCATTTTAAAGGGCTAAGGCGACGCCATGCCCTAATTTACCTCGGTGCTGCGGCGATTATCACACTCGCCAGCGCCGATGCGTTTTCCAATCCGGGCCACAAGCCAGTTCCATCACACCAGAACAAGGCAGTCAAAGCAGACACTGGCAAGCACCGGGTGGCAATGAATGCATCACACCGGAACAAGGCAGCCAACGCAGAGAATCACAAGCACCGGGTAGCAACGGACACCTCACACCGGAACAAAAAAGCCAACGCGAAGAAGCACAAGCACCAGTCGACGGCTGACGCGAAGCACTCCGAGCGCGCGCCCGGACCGAGAGTTCTCTTACCCAGCGACCGGACGACTGCCGGCGATTTGACACCAGCGCCGCAACTGTCGCCCGATCTGGCCACCGCAAAGCAGGCTATTCGTCTGGTCCAGCAGCACAAGTTTGATGAGGCGACGACGCTCGCCGCGTCGATTGACGACCCGGTGGCGCGGAAAGTCGTCGAGTGGGCGTATCTCCGTGACCCCGAGAGTCGCGCGGGGTTTGATCGCTACGACGCCTTCCTCCAGGGCAATCCAGGGTGGTCGAGCCTGCTGCTGCGCCGGCGCGCGGAGGCAAGGCTGTGGCAGGAGCGGCGCGACGCTGCAACTGTGCGCCACTTTATCGGCGAACAGCCCGCAAGTGCAGTTGGCCGACTTGCGATCGCGCGCGTGTTGCTGGACAAGGGCGACCGCGAGGGCGCCGCACATGAAGTTCGCCCCGTATGGCGATCGGCAGAATTGTCGGCAGAGTTAGAAGCGGCGGTCGCTAATACGTTCTACGGCGCCTTGACTGTCGATGATGACATCGCGCGTATGGACCGGCGCATCGGCGCCAAAGACTTCGGCGCCGCCATGAGGGCTGCGAAGCGGCTCGGCTCAGCGCACGTCGCAATCGTGAAGGCTTGCGAGGCCGCCGAAGCGGACTCCACTAAAACGAAAGCGCTACTCACAGCAGTACCAGAGGCAGTACGCGCTGATTTGGGCTATGCCCTGTGCCGTCTCCACTGGCTGCTGGCACAGAACGACGTGGCAGCGTCGGTCACGCTGCTGGCCGAATCTTCCAACGGTGATTTGCAACGTCAGGATACCGATGAATGGTGGCGCGAGCGTCGCATACTCGCTCGCCGGCTCATCGATCTCGGTAACGCAAAGACCGCCTATCGGGTCGTGCGTGAAGCCGCGATTCCTGCCAATCCTTATTACCGCGCGGAATTCCACTTCATGCCTGGCTGGATTGCGTTGCGTTTCTTGTCGGATCCGACCACAGCACTTCGTCATTTTACGAAAGTCGATGAAGGCTCGCATGATCCGATTGTATTGGCGCGAGCGGCCTATTGGCGCGGCCGCGCGTTCGAGGCCCTCGGTCAATTCGATGAGATGCACGCGCAATACGAGACAGCTGCCCGCTATCCGACCGCCTATTACGGCCAACTGGCGCGGGCCCGACTGGGCCTTAACGAGATTGCGCTGCCTCCCTCGCCGCAGCCGGTGGAAAGCGCTCAGGCCGATCTGCTGCACGCTGCGAATATGCTTTATGCGATCGGCGAATTAGATCTGGTTTTGTCGTTTGTTAGCGATCTCGCCGAGAGCAGTAGCGATGTTGCCACGCTGGCAGCGTTGGGACAGCTGACGGCGCAACACGGTGATGCCCAGGCGATGCTAGTCATCGGCAAGACGGCCCTCGCCAGAGGTCTGGCGATGGAAAGGTATGCCTTTCCTCAGATCGGAGTGCCGGCCTACAGCCCGATTGCTCCTCCAATCGATCAGTGCATGGTCTATTCGATCGTGCGCACGGAGAGCGCTTTTGACCAGCGCGACACCTCGCCGGCTAATGCGGTCGGCCTGATGCAGGTTACTCCAGAGGCAGGTCGCGACACTGCCCAGCGGTTCGGCGTTAGTTACGACTGGAAGCGTCTTGTGTCTGATCCGGCCTACAATACGCAAATGGGCGCCGCCGAGATCAGCGCGCTGTTCCGGGAATACACCCGCTCGTACATCATGACCTTTGCCGGCTACAACGCCGGCCGTGGCCGAGTCCGTCAGTGGGTGGCCCAGCACGGCGACCCGCGTGATCCCAAGGTCGATGCGGTCGATTGGGTGGAGCGCATCCCACTCGCCGAGACGCGCAACTACGTGCAGCGCGTCATGGAGAACTTGCAGGTGTATGGTGCGCGCTTGGGCGGCTGTATCGCGACGGTCGAACCCAACCTGCACCGAGCGGCGACAATCGAGCCGCGCACCGCACCGGCATTTGTTGACGCCATTCACCAATAAAACCCGTGCCGTTCTGTTAAACGATGGCATCTTGGGGACGTCGAAGCTGGCAAGGTCTTTTGTGCCGAGGCAATGCCGAGCGCTAGGATCGCTCAAACCGTCAGCCTAACGGTTTTTTTGCGTTTTTCGCTCGTGCCTGGGCCGGTTCGAGCCCGAGAAATTCGAGGACGAGTACGAGAATGCGCTCAAGGAGCTGCTGCGCAAGAAGCAGAAGGGCGAGCGGATCGAGCGGCCCAAGGAGCCGTCGCGCACCAGTGTCGTCAATCTGATGGATGCGCTGCGCCAGAGCGTCAACGCTGAAAGCGGCTCATCTGCGCGCCGCAAGATTTCCGGGTCGGCGGAGCGCAGGGCAGCAAAGAAGCCATCGCGCTCAGCCGCGAAACAGCGCAAGGCTGCTGGCTAGCAATGTGCAATGCGGTGAACAAGCCGCGCCCTGTCATTTTGGTGCAGTGCTTAAGCTGCCAGCACCGCGGCTTTGTTTCGGAACGCGAGCTTGTTCGATTCGGGATCAAACCGGGCACCCCGGTTGCCCAGTTCGTCAAACGCTTACGTTGTCGCAAGTGCGGCAGCGGCAGCGTCATGGCGAGCCGATCAACATCTAAAGCTGTCGCCTGATCTAACGCGTTACGTGACGTACGGGGCCTGCGCCTACAGCAATCAACGCTGTGGTGCTTGCCTATCCGCTCGCCATAGGCGGTTCAGTCAGAACGGCCTGCGCTGTTTGCATTCCATTAGCGAGCGCCGCTTCGACTGTGCCCATCTCGGGCCCGGCATGGAGTCCTTCGCCAGAAAAGAATATGGCGTCAGGATTCGATTTTCGCAGCACCGTCTGTGCTTCCAGTGTTTTAGGAGTGGCGTAGGAATAAGCTCCGCGTGCGAAAGCATCGATGCCCCAGTTGATCGCATGCGAGGTGATAAGATCGCTCTTTATGCGGTGTCGAGGCAGATTGAAGATTTCTGTGAGTGAGTCGAGGCCCATATTTACAAGCTCGCTCACGGTGAGTTTCGACACGCTGTCAGCTTTTGGTCCAGCCAGCCAGCCGGTCAGCACTGCATATTCGGCCGGATGCTGTGTCCACCAGACGGGAACCGTTGCATTGGAGAACAAGAACGACAGGTCGCTAAGATCGCGCCCACCAAAATTGGTCCACCATTTCGTTG
>Ga0335081_10007625_pt1 | contig 17312 bp, 14 predicted proteins | sample Lox_Sample_35_FD_206713 | JGI IMG/M metagenome (GOLD analysis project Ga0335081, IMG submission 206713) | Soil microbial communities from Loxahatchee National Wildlife Refuge, Florida, United States - Lox_Sample_3.5 | ecosystem: Environmental > Terrestrial > Soil > Wetlands | place: USA... | reverse complement strand
TGCCCGGACTGCAAAAACTCGGCCAGGTGATTGCCCGCAATCGCCACCTGCACCGTTCGTTGCGGCGCGAGCTCACCCAGTTGGAAAACAGCATCAGCGATGTCACTGCCGACGAGATGCGCGCCATCGTCGCGCAGAACCTGGGCGACACTCTGCAACGCTATGCCGTAAAGATTCGGCCAGGAATCTTCCGCGAAGCCAGTGTCAGCGCGGTGCTGCGCTTCACCTGGTACAACCCGGAACGCCGGCGGCGCGAGCGTGGCGTCTTCAAGGTGATGAAGCCTTACGTTCCCGACTATTTCGCCGAGGACATGGACCTGCTGGCACGCCTGGCGCAGCATCTCGGGTCCAAGCATAAGGAATACGGCTTCGCGGAACACACCTTGCCCGAGACATTCGACGACGTGCGTCGCCTGCTACAGCATGAAGTCGAGTTCGCGCACGAGCAGGTCAACTTGCGCAAGGCCACACGCGCCTACAGTTCGCTCGCTTCCGTTCGTATACCGCAGGTCATTCCGCCCTTGTGTACTGCCACCATAACCGCCATGTCGGAGGAGCACGGGCAAAAGATCACCAGCGCCGCGGCTCGGCTGCCGATATCGCGCCGCACGCGCATCGCCGAGCAGCTCATCGACACCGTAGTCGCCGTTCCACTGCTTACCCCGGGCGGAACCGGGATGTTCCATGCTGATCCGCATGCGGGCAATCTTCTCTACAACCAGCGGACTGGGACGCTGACGTTGCTGGATTGGGCGTTGACCGGCCACGTGACCGAAGAGCAACGCCGGCAATTCGCCCTGCTGTTCTTGATGGTGCTGCTGCGCGATCCGCGAGGACTCTGTAGTGTCATCGAGACCATCAGCCTGCGGGACGGGCCGCGAAGTTCGCGGCAAAGGCGGACGATTGCCGAGGAAGTAACGCGCTTCTTCGGCGCGCAACAGTTGACTCGAATTCCTCGCGCCGTGGATGTAGTGGACCTGCTGGAACGGATCGCATGGCAAGGAGTGCGCTTGCCTAATCATCTGGTGATGCTGCGCAAGGTGCTGTTTACGCTGGATGGCATTCTGCACGACATTGCCGGCCCGGCCACCAGCATCGAGTTTCTGATGGCGCGGCGTTTGCTGGAAAGCTGGCTGGAGAATCCGAAGCAGATCGGCTGGCCGCTTTCCTTCCGCGACTGGGTTGGGGTCTATCTAAGCGCCACGCTGTACGGCAGCCGCGTTGCGGTTCGAGGCCTGGAACAACTGGCAGCGTGACCGCTTCTTACTTCAACGGCCATCTATCTTTCCCAGCTCAGCGAACGGCACATTCACGATCGGGTAGCGCCGCCAATCTTTGTAGTCGAAGTGCCACCACTCTTCGGGATAAACGGTGAATCCCTCGGCTTCCATGGCGCTGCGCAGCAGGGCGCGATTGGCGCGCTGCTCAGCCGTCCCTCCGGCGTAATCGGCGTGCGCGCGCTCCGACATTTCGTCATAGCCGCTGGGCATCGGCAGCGGCCCGCCCGTCGACAGGCGGTAGACGGTGAGGTGGCAGCGGCGCGTTGGTCGGGCTCTATCGTTTTGGCCGCGTGCCCCACTCACTCCTGCCTTTGGAATGAGTGGGCAGTGATCGTCGTCGGTCCTCGGAGAGGTCTGACTTCGGATTCGCTCTTGATCTCCCACACATTCGAAAACCGCGAATATGTGGGGCACCCGGCTATTTGCATTTATTCGCAGGGTGGATTGCTCCACCCCGCGTGCGACTCCAAGCTGATTGCAGGAACTAAACCAGCCCCTGGTCCAGCATGGCATTGGCGACCTTGAGGAAGCCGCCGATGTTGGCGCCGTTCACCAGATTGCCGGGAGTGCCGTAGGTTTCGGCGGTCTCGAAGCAGGTCTTGTGGATGGCCTTCATGATGTTGTGCAGACGCTGGTCGACCTCCTCGCGCGTCCAGCTCAGCCGTAGGCTGTTCTGTGACATCTCGAGGCCGGAGGTGGCCACGCCGCCCGCATTCGCCGCCTTGGCCGGCCCATAGAGGACCTTCGCCTCCAGGAACAGCTTGGTGGCTTCCAGCGTGCTCGGCATGTTGGCGCCTTCGGCAACGACCTTCACCCCATTGTTGATGAGGTTAGTCGCGTCCTTGGCGTTGATTTCGTTCTGCGTGGCGCTGGGGAAGGCGCAGTCGGCCTTGATGTTCCAAAGCGGGTTGTAGCCCAGCTTCAGATCGGTCGGCATGAAGATCGCCTTCTTGAACTGGTCTGCGTACTGGCGGATGCGGCCGCGCTTCACGTTCTTCAGCTCCAGGATCCAGGCCAGCTTCTCGGTGTCGATGCCGTCAGGATCGTAGATGGCGCCGTCGGAGTCGGAAACCGTGACCGGCTTGGCGCCAAGCTGGAGCAGCTTCTCGATGGTGTACTGCGAGACGTTGCCGCTGCCGGAAACCAGGCAAGTCTTGCCGTCGAAGGTTTCCATGCGGGTCTTCAGCATTTCCTGCGCGAAGTAGACGCAGCCGTAGCCGGTGGCTTCGGGACGAATCAGCGAACCGCCCCAGCCCAGGCCCTTGCCGGTCAGCACGCCGGTGAATTCGTTGCGGATGCGTTTGTACTGGCCGAACAGGAAGCCGATCTCGCGTCCGCCCACGCCGATGTCGCCGGCGGGCACGTCGGTGTCGGGGCCGATGTGGCGGCACAGCTCGGTCATGAAGCTTTGGCAGAAACGCATGACTTCGTTGTCGCTCTTGCCCTTGGGATCGAAGTCGGAACCGCCCTTGCCGCCGCCCATGGGCAGCGTGGTGAGCGAGTTCTTGAACACTTGTTCGAAGGCGAGGAACTTCAGGATGCCGAGGTTCACCGAAGCATGGAAGCGCAGGCCGCCCTTGTAGGGGCCGATGGCGCTGTTCATCTCGATGCGGAAGCCGCGATTGACCTGGACGTTGCCCTGGTCATCGAACCACGGTACACGGAACATGATGAGGCGCTCCGGCTCGGTAATGCGCTCCAGGATCTTGGCGGAGATGTATTCCGGGTGACGCTCCAAAACGAAGCGTAGAGAATCGAATACTTCCTGCACCGCCTGATGAAATTCGGGCTCGGCGGGGTTCTTGGCCTTGACTAGCGCCATTACATCGTTGATGTAGGTCGCCGGAGTTTTGATCCCCGGCGTAGAGACAGTTGTGGTCATAGATGGTCCTCCTCGAACCGTTTTTCTTTCGTACTCGAGGCCGACCATTAGGCCGGCCTCACTTCTTCTTATTCCTTAGGCCGACACCGAATAAATCCGTTCGCCCACACTTCAACCTCCTTACGACGCAAAACCGGCGGGAATGAGGACTCGGGGAGTAACAGGCGAACGTCATTTAAGGCCGGTCTTATTTGAGTCCTCGGCCGGGCATCGCGCAGTGACAGCTATCACCCCAGGGGGTGACTAGACCGACCTATGGTAACCCCAATGAGGACGTGGCGAAGAAGAAAAGTAGCGGATCGGGCGCCACCTGACAGGGCCAGCGCTATCCTGCGGTATGATAGTGCTTACAGCAAAGAAAGTGGCTAGAGCAAATGCCCATCACCATTCCAGACGAAGTGCTCGCGGCCGCCCATCTCAGCGAACCTGAGTTGAAGCGGGAGCTGGCGCTGACGCTGTTTCAGCAAGAGCGATTGACGCTTGCGCAGGCTAGTCGGTTGGCGGAAATCGACCAGTTGGCCTTCCAGGCGCTTCTGGCGGAACGCGAAATTCCCATCCACTACGGAATTGAAGAGTTCCACGAGGACCTTTCTACTCTTCGCCGGTTAGGCCGACGTTGATCGTTGTTTCCGATACATCTCCCATCCTCAATCTCCAGCGTGTCGGACGCGTCTATCTCCTGCCCGCACTCTACAATCAGGTGATTATTCCCTCTGCCGTAAGCGCAGAGTGCTGGACGATCTTATTGCGAGAGCGCGATTCTGGATAGCTCCGGAGTTCTATCGACAAGTTCTAACGGAGCTGGGTGAGATGTGAAGTGACCGCCAATCAAATTTGACACATATCACAGATTCGCCTGGATAACAGTCCTACAATTCAGCCGGAGGTGCGTCATGCTTTCCGGTCGCCTTCACATCGTGCTGGTTCCGGGTTTCGCCGGTTTCGACGCGCTTGGCCAGCTTGAGTATTACGCCGGCATCACTCCCCTGTTTCAGCGCTGGAAAAAATTGCGGGGCCGCGATGACCGCGACCTGGCGATCCACTATTTTGACAACCTGCCGACCGCTGGGGTCGTTACGCGCGCCGCTCGACTGCGGAGCTATCTTGTCAAGCGCATCGCGCGCGGCGAATTTGTGCGCGGCGACGGCATCGTCCTGGTGGGCCACTCAACCGGCGGGCTGGACATTCGGCGGCTGCTCTGGGAGCTGAACAAGGCACCCAGTCAGACGTACCCGGTGGACGGCGCTACCGCGAAGGGACCTTTCGTTCGCGGCAGCGACGTGCTGCGATTGATTCACAAGGTCGTCTTCCTTTCTGTCCCACAATGGGGTACAAACATTGCGGATTGGGTGCGCAGCCACAAGTTTGGCCGGGAGCTGGTGGTGGCCGACCTCCGCGTCTCCTTTACCGCGTCGCAAGTTCCTCTCCTGGAGAGCTTGCAGCAGGCGATCGTGAACTGCGCCAGCAAGTCAACGGATATCGGGGTGGTCGGCGCAATCCGGGATGCGCTAGCGGAAGCCGAAGCCGACACCAGCAACGATGCGACGCAGATTGCCAATGCGCAGGAAGCGAACTCGGAGCTACAGTTGTGGCTGCGGCATATTGCGACCGACTTCCACGCCATCGACGATCTGGCTTCACAAAGCCCCACAGCCGATTCCGAGAGGCCGGCGCACTTCAATGCAGAGCGGCGAAAAGAGGAGACCGCGTTTTGGGGGGCCGCCGGGATGGAGACGCGTTCGTATGCGACGGTGGGCGCGCGCCCCTTCCGCTTCGCTGCCGGTGAGCCAGCGCCGCTTTGGGACCTGCTCAATCCATTAACCTATCCCGAGCTCACTGCGCGCCAGCGGCCAAGCCCGAAAACCGATGTTGTCTACGATTATGCTTATCGCGCTTGCGCCGGGGGACCGTTTGTCCATCCCAATCCCCATGATCTGCCTGCGCCCAGGGCCTTCGTGGTGAATGCGAAAACCCCGGATGAACTCGAGCTCTGGGACAACGACGGCATTGTCAATACCGCTTCCATGTTGTGGCCGGATGGCAACGAAACGCGGCTGGTCACCGCCGACCACATGGATATCGTGGGTCACTTCAAGCCCGTGCGAGAGGCGAGCAAGGATAGCTTGCGCAAGTTCCAGGCCTATGACCTGCTTGCGTCGGACTCGGGATTTGAGGAGGTCACGTTCGAGAAAGTATGGAACGAGATCTTCGACTTCTGCGTTGCCGGGGGCCGTTCCTCCGTGCGGCGGCAGCGCCGGATACCGCGGCATCGTACCAGACAGAAGGTGATGGTGGAGTGACACTGAGCGCAGCTTGAATGATTATTGTGCTCGCCGCGTTTCAGCCGCGCCGCTCCGGCGGCAGCGCACTGGCAATCGCATCCCGCACCGCGTCCATCAACGCATCGCGATTGGAGAAGTCAGCCGGATTCAGCGGCGGGTGAAACACTACCGTCGCGGTTCCGGGACGCAAGGAGAATCGCGTCTTTGGCCAGCTCTCGTAGGTCCCCAGCATAGTGACCGGCACCACCGGCACCCCGGAATCCATGGCCAGGTGAAACGGTCCCTTCTTGAAAGGAAGCAGGCGGCCATCGCTGGAGCGCGTTCCTTCCAGGTAGATCACCATGTGGAGGCCTTGGCGCAGCGCCGATATGGCCGCTTGGACACTCTCAATCGCTGCTTCACGATCGCTGCGGTCCACGGGAACAAGCTGCCCCAGCTTCATGCCTGTCCCAAAGACGGGAACGCGAAAGAGTTCCTTCTTCACCAGCACCGAGCAGCGGCCTGGAATTACTGGGAGCAGGGCCGGAGGGTCGAGGTTGGAAACGTGATTGGACATGAAGATGTAAGTATGGCCGGGTTGCAGATGCTCTAACCCGCGCACCTCAATCTTGACACCCACGAGCAGCACGCCGAACCTGCCCAGAGCGCACGCCGTGTAGTACAGCGGGTCGGCGTTGCCGGTAAGGGCGGCATAGAGCACCAGGGGCGGGCCGACAATGAGAATTGAGATCGCCCAAAAGCAGAGCAGCACGATGGCGCGTATCAATAGACGCTCCCGATTTCGTCGTCGCCGTGAATCCAGGCGGTGCGGTGGGCCCGCTGCTCCGGAGTGACGGCCGGCAGGTCTTGCAACTCGTACGATTGTTCGGCGCGCGCGCCCAGCTTGAGCTCTACTTCCCGCTTGCTCCGCCTCCTCTCGAGCTTCAGCCGGATTACGCTTCCGGGTGTCATCTGCGCGATCTGGTCGTCCAGAGAGGCATCGGCAGGCTTGCCGTTGATCGCAGTTACGCGATCTCCAATCGCAAGGCCGAGGCGCTGCGCCTCGCTGTCGGGTTCGATATACGTCACCTCCGGTTGAGCGCCAAGATTGGCGGTCGTCGCGAAGCCGGCAGTCGCGCGCTGGGTCGTGATCGACGCCACATGCAATCCGGCAAACTGAAAGAACTGGTCGTACGGCAGCTCCTTGACGCCGGCGACATAATCGCTGAAGAACTCGGCGAAGCTCTGGCCGGTGATGGTTTGCGCGGCCTCCTCGACCCCGGCGGAATCAGGGAAGTTGCGATGTTGCTTGGCGTAATGCTCATTCATCCACTGAAACAGATCGCGCAGCGACTTCGAGCCATTGGTCAGGAATCGGATGCGCAAATCCAGAAGAACCCCGAGGATTTCGCCTTTGTTGTAATAATTGATGCTGCGCTCGGGCGAACGGTAGAACGCGCTGTCTTCCAACCAGGCGTCCAGGCTCGACTCCTCGGCGGACTGCCACCGGCGCGCTGGGCGACTTTGCATCTCCGTGATCTCTGCCGAAATGCGCCGCAGATACTCTTTGTCGTCAATCAGGCCCGAGCGCGCCAGCAGCATGTCTCCCACCGTGCTGGTGACGCCTTCGCTGAACCAAAGCGCGCGCGTGTCCATTTCATGCTGATAGTCGATGGGCTCAAGCGACTGCGGACGAATGCGCTTCACGTTCCACACGTGAAAGAATTCGTGGGCGCTCACCGCGGCAAAGGGAAGCAAGCCGGAGCGCAGTCGGTCGGCGTTGAAATCGATTGCCGTGCCGTAAGCGTGCTCCATGCCGCCTCCGGCGGGTCCCCGGGGAAAATGGAAGACGAAGGTGTACTCGTCATAAGGACGGTCTTGCATCCAATCGACCGCCGCATGGGCAATCCGGGCCAGCATTTCGTCGAGTTTGGCCATGTCGTAATCGGCAGGATTGGCGTCTACCACAACGTGGTATATCGCGCCGTCCTGCTTGAACTCCGATTGCTGGAAAACACCCATCTCCACCGGGCTGTCCGCCAGTTCGTCATAGTTGCGCGCAACCCCAATGGCCTGACCAACCTTGCCGGCTGCCGCCGCCCCAAAAACATGCAGGTCCCGTAGCTCCCACGTTGTGGGAGCATCCATGAGGCGAATGCTCGCGGGCTGTGCGCGAAGCGCGGGGGAGTACATCAACACCATGGCCCAGTTAAAGAACCCGTGGCTAGCGTCGAGCGCGCTGCCGAACGGGCCGGGACTGTTAAGGTGAACGTCGTAGCTGACCACGACGCAACCCGCAGGGGCGGTGATCTCCCATTCGCTTGTCTTGCTCTTCACAACCTTTGCCGGAGCGCCTGACGCATCCTGCGCCTGCACATCTTCTATGTTCGCGGCGAAGTTGCGGACCTGGTAAAGCGCGTTCCATACCGGCATGTCCAGCGTGCGAACACCCGCGTCCTCGCGCAGGCGAATGCTGATGTGCGCGAGGTGCTTGGGCGCATCCGCCAGGGAGACAAAATACTCGGTCGGTTGAGGCTGGGGGCTCGCCGGGGAGTCGCAGGTGACCGGAGTTGCGGCGACAGCGCGAACGACAAAGAAGAACAGAACGGCAGAGATTGGCAGGAACTTGGCGAGGGTTAATGAGGGGCCATTCACGAAGCGGTCGTGACCTCGTGCAGAGTTTTCAGTCTCGCGGGTAGCTTCTCATAGATCTCTCCGAAACCGCCATTGGAGAGAATGGCGACAACGTCGCCGGGGCGCAGATGGGGCGAGACCGCCTCGACGATCGCGTCAGCGTTCCCCAGAACCCGCGCGGGCCGGCCGATTGCGTGTAAGTCCGTAACGACGGCGGCGGGATCGAGCCGCTCGTGCTCCGGAATCGCAGCCGACTTGAAAACATCGGCGAGCACGATCTCGTCGGCAAGCGCCAAGCTTTGCACCAGCTCGCGCTGAAACACATTGCGCCTGAGGGTATTGGAGCGCGGCTCGAGGACCGCCCACAGACGCCGTCCTGCGTAGCGCGTGCGGACGGCCTTCAGCGTCTGCGCGATCGCTGTAGGATGATGCGCGAAATCGTCGATGAGGGTGATGCCGTTGATCTCGGCCTTCACCTCCAGACGGCGTTTCACGCTGTGAAATTCCCGCAATGCCGCTGCAATCGCATCTTTGCCGATGCCATAGTTCGCGGCCATAGCTGCCGCCGCAGTGGCATTCAGCACGTTGTATTCTCCCGCGAGCGGAAACGCGAACTCGGCCCAGGGCCGGCCATCGCGTTGCACGCGCCAGCGGGTGAGCTCCGGTGTGTACTCCACATCGGCGACTCGCCACGTTGAGTTCTCTCCGCAGCCATAGCGCTGCACACGGCACGGCGCGTGGCTGACGCATTCGTCGACATTCGCATGGCCATCCCACGCCACCAGCAACCCCCTTTGCGGAACCAGGTTGACCAGCCGCTTGAATGCGGTCTTGACCTCGCTGAGGTCCTTGTAGATGTCCGCATGGTCGAATTCGACCGAGGTGAGAATGACCGCATCAGGAAAGTAATGCAGAAATTTCGGCCCCTTGTCGAAAAATGCCGTGTCGTACTCGTCGCCCTCGAGGATGAACTCGCTGCCCGTGCCCAGGGCGAACGAACTGCCGAAATTCTCCGGTATCCCGCCGATCAGGAAGCTCGGCGAGCGTCCTGCATGGTGCAAGATCCAGGCCAGCATCGAGGACGTGGTTGTCTTGCCGTGCGTGCCGGCAACCACCAGCCGTTCCTTGTCATGTAGGAAATCATCCCACAATGTCTGAGGCATCGATTGGAACGAAATGCGCTGGTCGAGCACAAACTCGAGTTCTACATTCCCGCGCGAGATCGCGTTGCCTACAATGACCAGATCAGGCCGAGGCTCCAGGTTGCCGGCACTGAACGGCTGCGCCACCGGAATGCCAAGCGATGCCAGGAAGTCTGACATTGGGGGATATGCCGCAGCGTCGGAGCCAGTGACGTGACAACCGCGTTGCTTCAGCATTCCGGCAAGGGATGCCATCGCAGTCCCACAGATGCCGATCAGGTGAATGTGCTTCGGATTCATGTCTGACGAAAAGCAGACCCCCTCGTCGGCCTCAACCACCCCAACCAGCGCACAAGCGGCGCTGGTCTGGATCCCCGGGCCCAGGCCGCCTCGGGATGACAATAGAAAAGGCCTGCCGGTTACCGACTCGCTTTCGACTGCTCCACTGGCGTTTCCACCTGCACTGCGTCTTGATACCGGAGTACTACCGTGTCCTCGACGGTCAGCTTCGCGTTCACCCCGAACGGCAGCGTAAGGGCCCCGCTGGAGACATGCCCCGACTTCAAGCCGACCGCCATCGGGATTTTCACGTCGCCCAATATACGCATAACCACTTCGTGCAGCGTGACGGAAGCGCCCGGCTCTTCGCAGTCGATCATCTCGCCAAAGATAACGCCCCGCACTCCTTCGAACTTGCCGGCCAGCTTCAGTTGCATCAGCATGCGGTCGATGCGATACGGCCGCTCGGCCCGGTCCTCGAGGAACAGAATCGTTCCCTGCGTCTGAATCTCGTAAGGAGTACCCAGGGAAGCGCACAGCAGCGAAAGGCAGCCGCCGTACAGCACGCCCTCGGCCCTTCCCACACTCAGCGGCTTGACCTTTGCCGCGCCGAATTCCATATCGCATTCGCCTTGAGAGACAGCCGCAAGCCAACTGCCCTCGTCCACGCCCTCCGGACGTGCGAAGTCTCCCGCCACCATCGGCGCATGAAAGGTCACCAATCCGACCGCATCGCAGAGGTATGTCAGCAAGGTAGTCACGTCGCTGCAACCGGCGATGATCTTCGGATTGGCGCGAATCAACTCGAGGTCAAGATGCGGCAGAAGATAATTGCAGCCGTAGCCTCCGCGCGCGCACAGCACTGCCTTGATCTCGGGGCGCGCGAACATCTCATGCAAGTCATGCAACCGGCGCTCGACCGATCCGGCGAAATAGACATCGCGTTCAAGAATTGAAGGCAGATAAAACGGCTGATATCCGAGGCGCCGCAGCGCCGCGCAACCGGCTTCGAACTCGTCGCGCCGGAAACCGCTGGCAGGAGCGATGATGCCGACGGTATCGCCCTGCCGCAGGGCGGCGGGGCGAACGCGCTCAGGTTGAGAAAAGGCCGCCATTCGGAAGGCTTATCTTAAATTACGCGAGTGGGATTCGGGGTTGGAAACCGGGATTGGGGATTGGGGGCTGGGGCTTATTGGGCAGCACTGTCGCTGGGATTGGCTGTCTCGCTGCTCCTTGTTCATCGTCATTCCCAGCCCCAAATCCCAGCTTCACACAAAAAACTCGCCGCGACAGAGCAATGTGGCGGAGCCGACCAGGTGCACCACGCCTCGCCATTCCACGCGTTGCGATCCTCCGGGCGCGCTCACCAGCACGGGCGAAGTCACCTTCCCGGCATGGATCGCGGCCACCGCAGCCGCACACGAACCGGTGCCCGAAGACATGGTTTCGCCCACACCGCGCTCCCAGAAGCGTACCTCGATCTCCGTCGGGCCGACGACCCTGACAAACTCAACATTTATGCCGTGCTTGAAATCGTGGTGCTGGGAAATCTGCTCGGCGATCGCCTGCCAGCCCAATTCGAATTGCGGAACAAAGACGACAAAATGCGGGTTGCCCATCGAGACCGGAGTGCCGGAGATCTCGCCGTAGGTGAACTTGATGGAGAAATCATCTCCGATCTCGGGCTCGCCCATGGAGCTGCGAAATTTGAAGTGGTTCTCGTGCCGGGCCGTGAGCTCGCATTCTTTTAGCCCGGCTCCGGTGCGAATCACGACAGAGGTGCGCCTATTCTCCCAGCAATACCACGCGGCCACGCAGCGCGTGCCATTGCCGGAGATCTCAGCTTCCGAGCCGTCGGCGTTCAGCAGGCGAACGCGAATATCGGCACCGGAAGCGGGCAGCAGCCACTCCACCCCGTCTGCCCCAACCCCATTGTGGCGGTCGCAGATTTTCCTGGTAAACGCGTGGATGTCCCTGGGCGCATGGGCAAAATCGATCAGCAGAAAATCGTTGCCGCACGCGGTAGCTTTAACGAATGGAATGCTCGCCATGTGGATTGGGCGGCCGCTGACGTCTAGCTTGCGGCTGGGCAGATTCTAGCAAAGCCCGCTGGGATCGCTACGCTTCGGGCTCCTCGTCAGCGGCGTCGGACTGTTCGGTCGGCGACATTCGCTCCAGTTGCCTGCGCCAGTCCGTCTCTTCAATGAATTGTCGTGAGTCTCGCCAGCCCGGCCGCACCTTGACGAAAAGCTCCAGGAACACTTTCGTATGCAGCAGGCGCTCGATTTGCAGCCGTGCCGCGGTGCCGATTTTCTTCAGCGTCTCCCCACGCTTACCGATGAGGATTGCCTTTTGTCCCTCGCGCTCGCAGTAGATGGTGGCCGCGATGCTGGTGAGCTTTGCGCCTTCCTCGTAGCGCTCGATCAGCACCGTCGTCGCGTAGGGCACTTCCTGTTCGGTGGCCAGCAGTACCTGCTCGCGAACCAGCTCGGCGACGAGGAAACGCTCCGGCTGGTCCGTGATCTGGTCCTTGGCAAAATAATGCGGCCCCGCCGGCAGGGCCTTGATTACCGCATCCAGCAGCGTATCCAGACCTTGCCGCTTAAGCGCGGAGATCGGAATTACCTCGGCAAACTCATGCAGCTCTTTGTACTTTGCAATCAGCGGCAGCAGTTCCTGCTTATTGAGAGTGTCGATTTTGTTCAGCAGCAGAAAGGTCTTTTGTCCAGTCTTCTTAACCAGGTCGAGCACGAACTTATCGCCCGCCCCGAACTTCGCGGTCGCATCGACGATGAGCAGTAGCAGATCACGACCTTCGAGTGCGTCGTAGACCTCTTTCATCATGCGGCGGTTGAGGGTGTTGATGGGCTTGTGAATACCGGGCGTGTCGATGAGCACGATTTGCCCCGCCGGCCGCTTCCCTCGGCGTTCCACATTCACGATGCCTTGGATACGATTGCGCGTGGTCTGCGGCTTGCGCGTAACGATGGCCAGCTTCTCGCCCACCAGCGCGTTCAACAGCGTGGACTTGCCCGCGTTGGGGCGTCCGATGATGGAGACGAAACCGGAGCGGAATGGCATTGGACTTAGGCTTGGACCTGCTTGGGTTGCAGACTGACGCGTACGCGATCGACACGCCGCTCGGTGGACTCCAGCACCTCGAAGCGCAGACCGTTCTCTTCGAAGACTTCACCGGCCTTCGGAATATGTCCGGCTAGCTCGCTCACCAATCCAGCAATGGTTGTCGCTTCTTTCTCCTCAGGACGCACGCCCAGCAATTTGTCGAGCAGATCAATGTCGGTATTGCCGTTGAAGATGTAGGAGGTGTCACTCTCCTTCACGACCTCGGACTTCTCGTGCTCGTCGCGGATTTCGCCGACGATCTCCTCCACCAGGTCTTCGATGGTCACCAGTCCGGCCACGCCGCCGTATTCGTCGATGACGATCGCCATGCGCGCGTTGTCGCGCTGCATCTCGCGCAGAAGGTCGCTGCCCAGCTTGGTCTCCGGTACAAAGTACACTTCAGGCTTCATCAGATCGCGGACCGTCTTTGTGCGCGCCTCGACATCCGTGACCTGGAGCAGGTCCTTGGCATAAGCGACACCCTTGATGTGATCGACGTCGCCTTCATATACGGGTATGCGCGAATAGGGGTATTTCTTCAGCAGCTCGGTCAGTTCTTCGACGCTGGTAGTAAGGGGAACCGCCACAATTTCGGGGCGCGGCGTCATCACCTCGCGCACGGTCTTGTCGCCAAACTCCACCACCGACTGAATCAGATCGCGATCGCTCGCCTCCAGGATTCCTTCCTCCTGGCCTGCATCGATGAGCGCATCCACCGCTTCCGAGGGATGCTCCGGCTCTTTCTCGCCGTGCTCCCGGGAGAGTGCGGCGACGGAAAGCGCGAAGCCGAGGATGGTGGTCGCGGGAAGCGCCAGATAGATGAGTCCACGCAACACGGGCGCCCAGTGGACGAGCCACTCGCCCCGGGTGCGCGCGAAAAAGAGATACGGCAGCAGTTGATGAAATATCACGATAATGAAGATGAGGCTGACAACCGCCTGCACGATATCCAGGACAACCCAGCGCTTCTCCATAAAGATCGCGTAGCCGATCAGAACGCCGATGCTGGCCATACAGAACTGTGTCAATACGGTCATGGAGAGCGCGGCGCGCTCGCGGGTGACGTGCAGACGCGGCTCAACCCGTTCTTCGTAGGCTTCGATGTTCTCCTGAAACTCGCGGGCGAGAAACTTGCCCATCTCGGCGTAGAGCCGGTCGACGTAGGACACCAGCGCGAGCAGGCCCATCAGCACAAGCAGCAGGATGGATAATGGAAGGTTCATCGGGCACTGCCTTTGCGCGATCGAGAGGCTGCTGACGAACGCGTTGCGCCGGCTGCATGCGTCCGCTCGATAAGGCCTGGAACGGGCAGCTTGAGATGCAGCCACAACTCGGCCTCGCGCGCCTGCATTTGGCCGTTGTCGGTCTCGTGATCGTAGCCGGCCAGGTGCAACAATCCGTGCAGAATAAGGATCTTCAACTCGGTTTCCGTCGAATGCCCGAGTTCGGCAGCGTTGGCCGCCGCGATCTCGGCGGAAATCGCCAGGTCACCGGCGGTCTTGGCTCGGTTCGACCGCAACTCGAACGTCAGGACGTCGGTGGCTTCGTCTTTGTGGCGATACTTGCGGTTCATTTCGCGAAGCTCGGCGCTGGTGGTGATGAAAATTGTCACCTCGCCCCGCAGTCCGATAGCGCGTTGGGCCTTCCCGGCGAACAACGCCAAGGCGCGTTCGCGGACACCCTCAGCTTCTTGTTCAAGAAGGATCACGGTCGTGCGTAGAACAAAGGGGAGGGCATCGTACGCCCTCCCCTAGTATGGTACCAAGTATTAGTCAGCAACGCGGTCTTGCGGCGGTGGGGGCTCGGCTGGCGGGACCTCCGCCAGCGGCGCCTCGCGATCAACGCTGCTGTTCGAATACACCGGGGCCTGGCTGTTACGCTGGGCCGCATAGGCGCTACCGTTCTTGACCTCCAACGACAGGGAGAGCTGCTCGTTGCGGCCCTTATAGTCGTCGTAGGCGCGGATGATCCGCTGCACCAGATGGTGGCGGACTACGTCGCCCTCGTCGAAATAGCAGAAACGAATCCCCTCGACACTGCGCAGAATTTCCACCGCCTCGACCAGTCCGCTGCGGTTCGCGTTGGGCAAATCGATCTGCGTCACGTCGCCGGTGATCACCGCCTTGGAATTGAAGCCCAGGCGAGTGACAAACATCTTCATCTGCTCGGAGGTGGTGTTCTGCGCCTCGTCGAGGATGACGAAGGCGTCGTTGAGAGTGCGCCCGCGCATGAATGCGATGGGCGCGATCTCGATCACGTTCTTCTCCAGGTAGCGGTCCACCTTGTCGGGATCGAGCATGTCGTAAAGCGCGTCGTACAGCGGGCGGAGATAGGGGTCAACTTTTTCCTGCAAAGTTCCCGGCAGGAAACCAAGGCGTTCACCGGCTTCCACCGCCGGGCGCGCCAGCACGATGCGGTTCACCCGCTTCGACAGCACCGCCGATATGCCCATCGCCACGGCGAGATAGGTCTTGCCCGTTCCGGCAGGTCCTACGCCGAAGACCATGTCGAACTTCTCGATGGCCTCCAGATAGCGCCGCTGGTTGATGCTCTTGGGCTGCACGCTGCGCTTGCCAAAGGAGCGCTGTTTGCCGGCTTCGGCCAGGCCGCGCAGGCTGGCGCTGGAATCGGTGGTGAGCACGCGAATCATGTCACCCAGATCGCCGTTGACGAAGCTGAAGCCGCTGTGCAGCAGGTGCTGGTAATCGGCGAACACCTGCTCAGCGCGGCCCACGTCGCTCGCCGCTCCGGTGATTTCGATCGAGTCCGCGCGCAGGTTGATGGCGACGTTCAAGCCGTCTTCCAACAGGCGCAGGTTTTCGTCACGGGTGCCAAACAGGGTCTCGATATTCGGGCTGATTTCGATGTTCTTCTTCATCTAGGTTAGGAAGACAGCCTCCAACTGGCTCGGCCAAGCGTTTCGGTTTGACTTGGGACTAATTGATTGCGTGGTGCGGCGGACGACGGGATTGGAGCCCCAAACTCGTGCAAGCCAGGAACAGCACTCATTGGCCGCTAGCGTACCTCTGAATCGGCCCGCAGTCAATGCTACCCACAGGTCATTCGGTATTAATTGAGGTACCTTCGTTCGGCTTGCTACCAAATTCACCCTTCTAGCAGTTAGATGTTTCCGGCGGGCGAAAGGAACACCAGACTAACCAGAGCCGCCTCGGGAAGTTTTGTTCCCGCTGTGTAAGGCTAATGCCTTCTCGTGAATAGAGTGTGAACCGCAGAGGAATGTTCTCAGAAACCGCAATTCGGGGGATAGTCTCTGCTGGTTGGAATGGAGCGGGAGACGGGGATCGAACCCGCGACCAACGGCTTGGGAAGCCGTGACTCTACCACTGAGTTACTCCCGCTCAAAATCGAAATAGAGGTCCCTCGCCCGCCGCGGCGGGTTCGGGATTTCGCCTGCTCAAGTCGATCAAAGTTTAACACCTTGCGGAATTGCGCCGCAATTTACCCTGTGAAGCGTAGTTTGACCGCATTGCTCCACTCATTTACCTTGACCAATAGACCTCGCGGGCGAGTCGGCTGATCGTCTTTCATGAACAAGAAACGCACTCTGGTCTTCGGCGTCGTTCTACTTGTGCTCTGCCTGCTGATTTACCTTCAGGTGCGCGCCTGGAAGACCTTCGACTGGGCGATGTTCTGGCACCGCACCGAGCACGTCAACTGGCTCGACATCTTCTACGGATTTGCCTTCACCTACATCGCCTATGGGCTGCGGGCCGTGCGCTGGCGCATTTTTCTCAAGCCCGTGCACAAGACGACCAGCAGGCGATTGCTGGCGCCACAGTTTGTGGGCTTTGCCGCCCTGGCGCTGCTGGGCCGCGCCGGCGAGATGATCCGGCCCTACATCATCGCGAAAAAAGAGCGCCTCACTTTCACCTCGCAGATGGCGGTGTGGGGCGTGGAGCGCATCTTCGACATGGGCGCTTTCGCCGTGATGCTGGCGGCGAGTTTGCTTTCCGAAAGCGTGCGCTCGCTCCCCTTCTACCCCGGCCACTGGAAACAATCTCATTGGACCTGGTTGCAGCACGTTCCTGTTTTGCGAGGCCGCATCTTTGTTCCTGGATTGCGGGAGTTCGCCTTTTTGTTGATTGCTTTTATCGTCGCGCTGACAGTGGCCATTGTGATCGTGCGTCGCTCGGGCGAGCGCGTGGCGCGATTTCTGCATGACCGCTTCGCCGGCTTCGCCCCCAAGTTCGCGCGACACCTGCGCGAGAAGGTGCTCTCCTTCAGCCACGGGCTACAAACCATCCACGACCTCGCCTCGGCGCTGCAACTGGTCGCCGTCTCCCTCCTGATGTGGGTGCTGATTGCCTTCGCGTACTATGCCATCACCCATGCCTATCCGGAGTTGCGCAGCATGACCGTGCCTCGCGAGATCGTGCTGATGGGATCGAGCATGGTGGGCTCACTGTTGCAGTTGCCCGCTGTCGGCGGCGGCTCACAGTTGGCGACCATCGGCATGTTGAGCGCCGGCTTCCAAGTCGAGCACGAGCTCGCCGTGAGCTGCGGCATGATGCTCTGGGCGGTGACCTTCATGTCAGTGATTCCCACGGGGCTGGCCATCGCCCGCCACGAGCACGTGTCGATCCGCGCCGTCGCTGAGGCCGAAGAGAAGGCCGCCGCGCTGGCAGAATGAGCTTCAACAGTCCCTTGCAGGCAGTGCTAGAATGCGCTATCGACAGGTATCCAGGCGATG
>Ga0335081_10007622_pt1 | contig 17317 bp, 17 predicted proteins | sample Lox_Sample_35_FD_206713 | JGI IMG/M metagenome (GOLD analysis project Ga0335081, IMG submission 206713) | Soil microbial communities from Loxahatchee National Wildlife Refuge, Florida, United States - Lox_Sample_3.5 | ecosystem: Environmental > Terrestrial > Soil > Wetlands | place: USA... | reverse complement strand
CAAGCATGCTCTCTCTCGAAAGTCCCGGCTTCCAATGATTGTAAATAGTATAACCCTCCGCTTCCAATTTTTCCAAGATTCCTAACTCTCGTAGGGTTAGGGATCCGCCTACTCCTATTCTCTGCTTCGGGGTAATCTGTTTCCGAATCTCCTGAACCGCTTCTTCTTTCGTCTTGACATAAACCGCCTTAAAATCATGAGCCACAAGCCTTTCAACGGCCTTCTTCGCCTTTTCTTCAATCCACCACTCTTTAATGGAATCCATTTCCTCTCCTTGACGCAATTGAAAAGAGTATTGGGTCACCCTCGGCCAGTAACACGTCTGCTCAGTCCTCTTGGACTTGATAAATGGGTGAAATATAAGGCCTTCCGATGACGATTCATCTGTTCAGATTTAGCATAATCTCCTACCTGGGTCAACACACTACCGGAAATTCTCAGAAGAGCATGGACAGTCGGAAGACCATGCGAGAGATCGCCGAAGCCATCCTCCTTACGGAAAAAATGAGGGCATAACCCGCCGTAGAGAGACTTCCTAAAAGGTTCGTATGTGATGGATTCTGATCAAGCGGAAGTCGATAAGATCCTCGGCTGAGTGGAAGGATTGATCAAAAGGGGATATCGGGGATACCCGGTATCCCTTTTTTTATCTAAGAATCCACTGGGCTCTCACCGAATCCTTCAAGAGTAAAGGGTCCAAGGGGTCAAGCGGTCAAGGATTCGAGTGAAATACCTGACAAGGGAAGAAGACCTTAAGTACTTTTTCACTCGAACCCTCGAAACCTGGAAGCCTGGAACCCTTTGGAATCAATCAATTCCCTTCCCAAATGAACGGTTTTCGTTTATGATAGAGCGGAAGGAAGATGGTTTTGTCTAAAAATAAAAAACGTCTCGATGCCAAAGAGATCAATGCCCTGCTCGAAATCAGCAAGGCGATTGCATCCGGTCTCTATCTTGAAGATGTTCTGCGGCTCATTGTGACGGTCACCGCCAATATAATGAACTCAAAGATCTGTTCCCTTTGGATTTTCGATGAGAGAGATCAAAAACTGAAGCTAAAGGCCACCCAGAGCATCAGCGAAGAGTATCTGAAGGAGCGAAGTCTCGCTCTGGGAGAAGGAGTGGTCGGCGGCGTGGCCCTTCGAAATCAACCCATGGCCATTCTCGACGTCCTCAAAGATCCCCTGTATAAAGAGAAAGAGTTGGCAAAAAAGGAGGGACTGGTTTCGATGCTCAGTGTCCCTATGTGCATTAAGGACAGGGTAATCGGGGTGATCAATTGTTACACTTCCTTCCCCCATTCCTTCTCGAAGAGCGAGGAGGAAATTCTCTCGACGGTTGCAAACCAGGCGGCGATCTGCATCGAGAATTCGGGCCTAACAGAAGCTTTTGATATCGATGAGATTCTCAGACTCGTTTTGGAGGGCGTGACGAAGAATATCGGTTTTGACCGCGCCCGGCTCTACCTGATCAACGAGAAGAGGAATATTCTTGAATGCAAAATGGCTGTGGGAATCGATGAGGAGAAGATCAAAGGGATCGCGCTGCACTTAGACCCGGAGGACAGCGCCGTGGCCCGGTCGGTTCTTGAGCGAAAGCCCTTTATTATCCAGGATGCAGGACAAGATCCAAGGGTCAACCCCTTCTTGAGAGAAAAATTGAATCTTCATTCTCTGTTAGTGGTCCCTCTGTTAGCGAAGGGAAAGGCTTTGGGAGCCATTGCCGCGGACTTTCTGGAGCCGAATAAAAGCATCACCAAAGAGACCCTCGAATCGGTGACGGCTTTTGCTCAGCAAGCAGGCCTGGCCATCTACAACGCGTTCATGTACCAGGAGCTGAAGGCGTTCAGCCGGCAGATGGAGGAAAAGATTCAAAAGACCACCGCCGATCTCAGAAAGACGGAGGCCCAGCTGATTCGGTCCGAGAAATTAGCTGCCTTAGGGCAATTGGCCGCGGGGATTGCTCACGAAATTCGCAATCCCCTCACCAGCATCAATATCCTCATTCATTCCCTGACAGAGAATTTTCCCCCGGAAAGCGCCCGTCGTGAGGACCTCCAAGTCATCGAAGAGGAAATCCGTCGGATCAATGAGATCGTCGATCAATTTCTCCGATTTGCCAGACCGGCGCCTCCCCTTCTACAAAAAGCGGATGCCCTCTCCATTTTCGAGGAGACCCTTCAATTGCTTCGACCTCAAATGGAAAAACATCGGATCATTGTTCAAAAAGAGTTCCAGGTTCTTCGCCCCATCTCGATGGACCGTGAGCAGATGAAACAGGTTATCCTCAACCTCTTATTAAACGCGGTCCAGGCGATGCCAAACGGCGGCCGCCTGACCTTGAGGGGACAGGTTTTGGAGGACGGTCATTGGGTCACGCTTTCCATTCAGGACTCCGGGATCGGTATTCCCAGCGAAGACATGGATAAGCTCTTTGACCCATTCTTCTCCACCAAGGAGGGCGGGGTCGGCCTCGGCCTCTCCATTGCGCATCGAATCATCGATCAGCACCACGGAAAGATTGAGGTGGAGAGCGCCCCCGGAAAAGGGACCCTCTTGACGGTTTGGCTCCCTATTTCGTGAGAGGAGGAAGATGGAAACCATTCTGATCGTCGACGATGACAAATCGATCCGGTATTCGCTGAAACGGATGATGGAAGGGAAATATTCCATCCTCACTGCCCAGAACGGGGATGAAGCGCTGGATCGGTTGAAGGAAAGCTCCCCCGACCTGATCATCATGGATATCAAGATGCCGGGCCGGAACGGAATTGAGGTGCTGAAGGAGATCAAATCGATCGATCCCAAATCCCTGGTCATCCTCATGACGGCCTACGGGACAACCGAGACAGCGATCGAAGCCATGAAGTATGGGGCCTTCGACTATATCTTAAAACCCTTTCCTATCCCGCAGATGAAAGGACTCGTTGAGAAAGCTCTTTCCTTGCGAAGGATGATGAAGCAGGAAGTGGCCTATGCCCCGCCCGAAGCGAAAGAGACAGACGAGGGAGAACGGATCATCGGATCCTCGCTAAAGATGCAGGAGATTTACAAAATCGTCGGGCAGATCGCTCCGAGCGATGTGACGGTCCTCCTCAGGGGCGAAAGCGGAACGGGGAAGGAGCTCTTTGCGCGGGCGATTTACCAGCATAGCGCCCGTTCGAGCCTCCCGTTTCTCCCCGTAAATTGTGCGGCGATCCCCGACACGCTTCTGGAGAGCGAACTCTTCGGCCATGAGAAAGGGGCTTTCACCGGGGCCACTTCTCGGCGCGTCGGAAAGCTGGAACAGGGTCAGGGAGGGACGATCTTCTTGGACGAGATCGGGGATATGTCCCTCTCTACTCAGGCCAAACTATTGCGGGTCCTCCAGGAGAAGAGTTTCGAAAGGTTGGGGGGAATGGAGACGATCAAGGTGGACATCCGGCTGATCGTCGCAACGAATAAAGACCTGGAGGAGGCCATCACAAACGGAAAGTTCAGGGAAGACCTCTATTACCGGCTCAATGTCGTCTCCATCATGATCCCTCCCCTGAAAGAGAGGAAAGGGGACATCCCTGAGCTGGTTTCGTACTTTTTGAAAAAGTTTAACCGGGAATTCAAAAAGGGGATTGTCGGAATCACTGCTCCGGCCATGGAAAAAATTACTTCTTACGGGTGGCCCGGAAATGTGCGTCAATTGGAGAACGTCCTGAAAAGGGCGATGGTGCTGTGCCAGGGCGAATGGATTCTTGAGGACCAACTTCTTTTCGAAAAGGGGTGGGAAAGGCGAGAGGCCGAAGAGGCATTGAGCAAAAAAAATGTGGAGGATCTCCTGGACGCCCTGTTCGAAGAGCTTTCAACGCCTCCGACAGCCTCACCAGTGATGGACATGATCTCCAGCCTGGAAAGAGGATTGATCCTCCGGGCCCTTCAAAAGACCAGGGGGAATCAGGTCCAGGCCGCTCTGCTTCTGGGGATCAACCGGAGCACCTTGCGCGGCAAAATGGAGAGGTATCACATCAAGAAAGATGTGCTGATTTCGGAGGAAGAATAAAACAGTACGGGGTTCAAAGTTCTGAGTTCGAAGTAAAGTGTTTTTTACTCTGAACTCTGAACTTTGTACTCTGTACCAAGTACTTTGAACTTTCTTGGGGGTGAACGATGCGAACATTGAGAATTGGGCTCTGCCAGATCAACACGACCGTGGGTGGCATCGAAGGAAATACGAAGAAGATTCTCGCCTACATCGCAAAAGGGAAGAAGATGGGGGCCGATCTTCTGGTTTTTCCCGAGATGGCCGTTACCGGCTATCCTCCCGAAGACTTATTGCTCATGCCCAAGTTCATTGACGCCAATCTAAAGGCGATCCAGACGATCGCCAAGTCCACGTCATCGATAACCGCTGTCGTCGGTTTTGTGAATAAAGATGGAGACATCTTCAATTCCGCCGGCCTCCTTCATGACGGAAAGCTCCTGGACGCCTATTCCAAAATCTATCTTCCGAACTATGGTGTCTTTGACGAAGATCGTTATTTCCAGGTTGGAAGGGAGAATTTCATCTTCACCCTTAAGTCAACTCCTATCGGGCTGAGCATCTGTGAAGATCTGTGGTATCCCGGCGACCCCATCCGGACACAAGCCCTTTACGGTGGTGCGGAGCTGATCGTAAACATCTCTTCTTCCCCCTATCATACCGGCAAGGTCGGGTTTCGGGAGAAGATGATCTCGACCCGGGCATCGGACAATTTGGCGATCGTCGCCTACTGTAATCTTGTCGGCGGCCAGGATGAATTGGTTTTCGATGGCGGCAGCATGATCTTCGATCAGACGGGGGATCTGATTATCCGCGGGAAACAATTTGAGGAAGATCTGGTGATGGCGGACCTCAATATGGAGGCGGTTTTCCGAATGCGGCTTCACGACCCCCGAATCAGGAGGGAGAGGGTGTCTGAAGAAGAGAGGGGTTTGAGGAAGATAGAGCTTTCGAATCAAACCCGTCCCAATCGAAGAAAGCCTACCCTTGACAGGAGGGATTCGAAACCATTAGCCCGCCTTGCTGAGATTTATACCGCCCTGGTACTTGGGACAGGGGACTATATCCGAAAAAACGGATTCAAGACGGTTCTCATCGGTCTGAGCGGAGGGATCGATTCTGCTCTGACCGCGGCAGTCGCTGTGGACGCTTTGGGGAAGAAGGGAGTGGTTGGGGTCACCATGCCCTCTCAATATTCTTCCAGGGAATCCATCGAGGATTCCGAATTCCTGGCAAAAAACCTTGGCATCCGCCTCCTCACGATTCCGATTACAGAGATATTTCAGTCTTATTTGAAAACCCTGTCTCCCTCTTTCAAGGGGCTGAAACGTGATGTGACAGAAGAAAATATCCAGGCACGTATTCGAGGAAACATTCTCATGGCCCTTTCCAACAAAATGGGCTGGCTCGTTTTGACCACTGGGAACAAGAGTGAGATGAGCGTGGGGTATTGCACGCTCTACGGAGACATGGCGGGTGGGTATGCCGTCTTGAAAGACGTTCCCAAAACCATGGTTTACGAATTGACAAAGTTCAGAAACACGAGAGAAGGGAGGGACATCATTCCCAGACGCGTATTCACGAAACCGCCTTCGGCGGAATTGAGGCCGGACCAAAAGGACGAAGACTCCCTTCCCCCCTACCCTGTCCTGGATCCCATTCTCCAGGCTTACGTCGAAGAGGACAAAGGGCTTCAAGAAATTGCAAAGATGGGATTCAAAGAGAGTTTGATTAAAGACGTGATCAACATGGTTGACCGGAATGAGTACAAACGAAGACAGAGCCCGCCGGGCGTGAAGATCACCCATCGTGCATTAGGAAAAGATCGAAGACTGCCGGTCACGAATAAATATCGGAATTTTTAGGTTCTCCTCTTTTCCAACCAGCAAAGATTATCGTAGCGGGTTGATCACCTTGATGCCTCTGAACTGCAGAAAATCCGTGTCAGTGGTATAAATTTCTCGAACACCATGTTCGTGCATCAAGGCCACCGTTCGGATATCAAAGAACAAATTACCTGAAGGACGGGTCATTTCTCCAAGAATTCTCTCCAGTATTACCCAATGGTCTTCGCCGGCGATCAGAATCTGGAATTGCGGTGATAGCAAAAGCGGCTTGACGAAACGCAACGCCTCCTTCCATGTGAGCGGCCGTTCAAAAACTTTTGAATGGGTTGAAACCCGCAAAAACTCGTACAAAATACCTTCGGTTAAAAACCAGATCCTTGATGACCCCGCTGCTTCACGAAGAAAAGATGCCGACTTGGAATGTTCCTCAGCATCTTTGTTTGCAGCGTACAATAGGATGTTTGTATCAATGACGCCCGCCATCAAGAATCCATTAGCGCTTCCAGCGCATGACGGTCGCCCAAATTAATTTTGGGCCGCCCCATAGAATAAACGGGCAAGTCAAAAACCTCTTTGACATGGTGTTTCTTATGCCTGACTCCCTCAAGCAGAAGGTCATTAACCACCTGGGAGAGCTGTCGCCCTTCTTTATGGGCGAGCTTGCGCACCGCATCCATACAACCATCCTCAAGCACCAGAGTCGTCCTCTTCATACATATAAACATACCATGCATTCATACGTATGTCAACATAATAATGTTTTGTTTAACCTAAGGGAGACAAAGACCACCGGGCCTTGGGAAAAGACCGGAGATTACCGGTAACGAACAAGTATCAGAACTTTTAGGTTTTCCTTGACGCCCCTACCCTATTTTGATAATTTTCCACCAAACTGAGAGGATCGAGGCCTAACCCGCTGATGCTTCATCAAGCCAGCCGGAAAGGTTTGATTATCTTTCCTGAGGAATCGTAGATATCCGTGGTTTTCACTATGGAACCCTTTTGAATGTTAAGAGGAGTTTTGGCTGTTGACTTTTTGTCGAGTCAGGCAGGGGTCAGAAAATGTGGGGTCAGGTCTTGAAATATAAGAATAAATCTGCTAAGGTAGTTCTATGGCTCGACCTCTCAGGATAGAATACCCCGGTGCCCTTTACCATGTAACTTCAAGAGGCAATGCAGGAAACAGGATATTCAGAAGCGACAAAGATAGAGAATATTTTCTTGATCTGCTCGGTTTGATGATCGAGAGATTCCATTGGCTTTTCCATGCCTGGTGCCTCATGGATAACCATTACCACCTAATCCTGGAAACACCGGAAGGAAACCTCTCTCGTGGGATGAGACAGCTCAACGGCATTTATACGCAGAAACAAAACTGGAAGTATACGAAGACAGGGCATGTTTTCCAGGGGAGATACAAAGCCATCCTCGTGGATAAAGAAAGCTACCTTCTTGAACTCTGTCGCTATGTCGTCTTAAATCCTGTGAGAGCAAACATAGTCAAGAGGCCACAAGACTGGAAATGGAGCAGCTATCGCTCGACAACAGGAGCAGCCAAACCACCGCAATGGTTTACCTCTGATTGGATTCTGGCCCAGTTCGGGAAGAGGAGAAGAAGGGCACAGAGGCTTTATCATCAATTTATCATGGAGGGCATAACAAAAGAGACACCATGGAAAGACCTCAAGGGCCAGATATTCTTAGGGGACAAGGGATTTATTGAGGAGTGCAAGCGGATTCTCGATGTTTCGAGTGATCTTCAGGAGATTCCTCGCGTGCAGAGATATGCCGAGAGACCTGTGCTTGCCGAGCTTTTGCATGAGAAGATACGGCGAGACAAGGCTCAGAGAAATCGGGCGATCTATCATGCACATGTTACCTATGGCTATACCTTAAAAGAGATTGCCGTTCATTTAGGCGTGCATTATACTACAGTCAGCAAGCTTCTGAACGATGAGAACAGGTAAAGATGATATTTCAAGACCTGACCCCATTGCATTGTACGTGATTAATAAACGAAGCCATGATAAAATAGGAATGGAGGTTCATGGTTATGACAAAAGCAGAGAAACTGGAAAATGAGGTCCAGCAGCTTAAGCCAGATGAACTCGCGGCGTTTCGGGACTGGTTTCGAAAGTATGACTCGGAGGAATGGGACAAGGAGATTGAGCGGGATATATTGGCAGCAGACTGGACAGGTTAGTAAAAGAGGGGATTGCGGCGCATAAAGCTGGAAGGACCAGAGAAATTTGAAGCATTTTGCCGCGCCTTCTTTTTGGGAAACCTACGAACGACTTACGCTGAACATCCGGAAAGTCGCTGACCAGTGCTACGAAATCCTAAAATCAAACCCTCGACATCCCTCTCTTCACTTCAAGAAAACCGGAAAATATAGCTCCGTGAGAGTCGGCCTGCACTATCCGCACTCGCCGTCGAGATCCCTGATGGGTTGTTATGGTTCTGGATTGGTTGAACCAAGGCGGTTTCATGGCCCATTATGATTCAGCTGTTTGTCCAAAGTGTAAGGTTGGTTTCGCTCCCGATACGGCGATTTGCCCCATCTGCAAGATCCCACTCATTTCTGAAGAAGAGTCCGAAGACGAGTTTCAAGATGGGCCTGTTGAAACTCCTGCACCTGTTATATTAGATGATGATATATCCTCTCTCAACGAGCTGCGGACGGCTGACGTAGATTGGATCCACCATCTGCAGGACAAACTGGCCGAAGCCGGAATTCCACATTGTATAGAGCAGTCCGCTCCTCGAGAAATGCTTTTTTCGCTCTACGTTCGGCCGGAGGATCTATCCCGGGCAAAAGATATCGATGAGAAAGTCTATGCGGAAGAGGTTCCGGATGGCGAAGGAATGCCCCACGCAGAGGATCTCGATTTCTCGTCTTGCCCGGGTTGTGGCAACCGGCTTGGAGAGAACGACCTCAAGTGCAGTAGCTGCGGCTTAGACCTATCTCCAGCCCCCCGCCGGAAGTGTGGTAGTTGCGAAGAGGTGATAGAGGCCGACGTTCGGGTCTGTCCCCACTGCGGGTGTGACGCGGATTGGGGGAAGGAGTAATTTTTGAATGATTATCCTCTCGAGGTTCTTGATTCGTTTTGACAGGAATTTTGCTGAAGGATTAATTTCCACAGAAGTCCATAGTAGTGGAAGCTTGACAGGAAAATGGCACCACCAATGGTCGTGTAGATAACGGCCAGGTATTGTTTTGGGATGGCCGAGTTGCGAAGAGTAATGCCTAAAGTAATCATGAAACCGATAATCAAATAGCTCTTCCACGTCTGGAATGCAAAAACGCACTTTTTTTCCGTCAGCAGGCAGAGCCGCTTGATATTTTTCCGAGCAATTTTCGAAAAGCCGAGATAATATGCAGCTACAGCCATTCCAATGCCAAACAACCCAAGGCTTGCAGCTATGCCTCTATTGATTACAGCAAACCAAATATACGCAAGGCGACAGAGCATTACTCCTACCCCGGTCCACATCAATCCCGCCAGTGCGATAAGCCAATATTTCGTGACAGCAGGTTTCAGACTATTTAGTGTCATAAATCCCTCTCACCTCATTAACAGCCCCTAATTATATTATGCGCCATTCGCACCCTAAAACACCATCCATCCCGAAAACTGAAGAAGATACTACGGAGCCGTCCTTCCATTGGTGGCTTTGCTTTTGGGAGAGGATAGCAAGGGGAATCTCCCCTGTCTGAAGCCCTTCCATCTTTGCTTCAAGTTGAGCTAATTTCTCTGTTAGGGTGTTAATCACGGCCTGCTGCTTCTCGACTGCCTGCGACAAATTCAAAGGGAACGTCCCGGAGGCGGACGATGTTCCGGATCCGCTCGGAAACATTCCATTGGTTCGAGCACTGGACCGGGCACGAACCGCAGTCCCCGCAAGGATTCGCGGGAAGGTTCAGGGAGGACACCAGATCCTGGGCCTCAACCAGATTTCGGTACCCGTAAAGATACATGTAGGCTCGCATCAAGTCAGGGATGGGAAGTTGGGCCGGGCATGATTTCAAGCACTGCTCACAACCCTGACAGTATAAGCTAGCCAAAGAAATCGCCCTTTGCAGGTGGGATTTTTCGGGGGTCGTGAGGATAGAGTCTTTCATGATGGACAGATCGAGTTTCATCTGATCGAAGGTTGTAAATCCGGCGATAATGGTATTAACATTGGGGTCCTGCAGAACCCACTTTATAGCCGCCCGTGCATCGACACTCCGGTCCTCATAAGGACCTCTGCTGGCACCGAGACCCCCGAAGTGTTCTTGCCATTCCGGACTCCATCCCCCGATTGTTTTCATCGCCACGACTCCTAACCCGGCCTTGGCTGCTGTGGCGATGGCGTTTCTTACTTCCACATAATGCTTCTGCCTGAAATTGTAGGCCGTCAAAACCACGTCATAGACCTTGGAGTCCACCGCGGCCTTAACGATCTCGGGTTCATTCCGATGGGTGGAAACCCCTACAAACCGGGTTTTTCCTTCCTTTTTTGCCTTTTCCAACGCCTTCAATATCGGTTCAAACAAAGCTGTTTCTCTCGTCCATACATTATGATGGTAAAGAATATCCACATACTCCAGCCCCAAACGTTTGAGGCTAATGTCCAGTTCGCGCAGAAAGGCTTCTTCCGTTGCTCCTTCTCTATAACGACCCGTGATTCTATTCTTCGGGAGACTCTCCTTGGTGGCGATGACAAAAGAATCCCTGGGCCTTCCCTTGACCACCTCTCCAATCATTACTTCATTTGTGCCACGCTGATAGTAATGGGCAGTGTCCAGGTGAACCATGCCGGCATCCAGTGCAGCCCGCACCAGATTCGGGTTATCGGAATTCTGCACGCCCATGGTGATGACCGGGAGTTTGATGCCCGTTTTTCCCAGGGTACGGTAGATGATTTTCTCTTCCTTCTCCTTCTGGAGTTCCGCCGACAAGCCCTTTTCGTTGGCGCCGAGATAGACACATCCCCCCAACCCGGCGGCCGTGAACTTCAAGAAATCCCTTCTGCTCATTCCCTTCTTGCTCATCCCTGACCCCTCCTTTCCAAGCGATTACCCGGCCTTGGAGGCCGAACCAAACCGCTACAAAAACGAATAATTTTAACGAATTCACGACAGCATCATTTCTTTACCCACTCTCAGCGCTACATTCTTCCCATGGCTCTTTCCAGTTGGGCCTTGGCGACGTTGAAATCACTCAGCGCGCCATAATAATTCGTATTCCCCCCAATTCCAAGGAGTAAAGGTGCTATTCATAGCGAAGAGCTTCGATGGGGTTCAGCAGAGAGGCTTTCCGTGCCGGATAGAATCCAAAAAATACTCCCACCGACCCAGAAAAGAGAAAAGCCAAAAGGATAGCTTCCACTGAAAACAGGGTCGGCCATTGGGTAAAACTGGATAAGATGAGGGTCCCTGCCACTCCAATCCCAATTCCCACTGTTCCCCCGATGAGACTGAGCACCAATGATTCAATGAGGAATTGAAGGAGGATATCCCGTCCCTTTGCGCCGACAGCAATTCGAATGCCAATCTCTCTTGTTCTCTCCGTGACCGAGACAAGCATAATGTTCATAATCCCGATACCCCCGACAATCAAAGAGACGGAGGCAATGGCACCCAGGAGAAGGGACATAACATTCGCTGATTGCTCAGCAGTCGACATAAGCTCCGTGAGATTCCTTACCGAAAAGTCATTATCCTGTTTTGGTTGAATGTGGTGCCTCTGCCGAAGAAGGTCGTTAATCTGATTCTCCACATCCTTCATCACCTCCGGCTCCGTCGCTTGCACCAGGATCCATCTCACCATCCCCGGGAATTGCATTCCAAAGAGTTTTTTTTGGGCTGTGGTCAAGGGGACGATGATCGTATCGTCCTGATCCTGTCCCTGAGTCGATTGTCCCTTCGGAGCAAGTACTCCGATCACGGTGAAAGGAACCAACTTAATACGAATGATTTGGCCCATCGGATCGACCCCTCCAAAGAGATTATCGACCACGGTCTGTCCAAGAAGACAGACCTTTGTCGCTCCGTCTATATCCTGTTGTGTGAACGAGCGACCCGAAGCAAGGTGCCATTCCCTGATCTCGAGAACTTCAGGGGTGTATCCGTTAACAATGGTCGACCAGTTCTGGTTCCCAAAGACTACCTGTGCTCCCCCGCCAAGGCCAGGTGCTACATACTTGACCGCTGGGATCTCGTTTAGGATCGCTTTCGCATCATCCACTCTTAATGTTGGAACTGTTCCTGATCCGAACCGAACTCCGCTGCTTGTTGAACTTCCTGAGAGGACGATCAGGAGATTCGATCCTATACTGGCAATCTGCTCGGCGATTCGCCTCTTTGCCCCTGAACCGATGGCAATCATGGCAATCACCGCACCCACACCGATGATGATCCCCAACATGGTCAGGGCCGAGCGCATCTTATTGACCGTGAGCGCCCTTAGGGCAATCCGGAGACTTGCAAGAAGGCGTGTCATTTTTCCCCCGTCCTCCCTCCCGCAACGGCAGGCGCCGAATTCTTACGATCATCAACGATCTTTCCGTCCCTAAAGAGAATACTCCTCTTAGCAAAGGATGCTATGTCCGGCTCGTGGGTGATCATGATGATGGTAATTCCCATCTCTCGATTGAGGCGCTGAAAGATGCCCATGATCTCTTCACTTGTCTTGGAATCAAGATTGCCCGTAGGTTCATCGGCCAAAAGAATGGAGGGCTGGTTGACTAAGGCCCTGGCAATGGCTACCCGTTGCTGTTCACCTCCGGAAAGCTGGTTGGGATGATGATGTCCCCTCCCCTTTAGACCCACCTCAGTAAGGGCTTTTTGCGCCATCTCCTTCCTTTTTGAAGCTTGAGTCCCTGCGTAGGTCAGAGGCAGCTCGACATTCTCTAAGGCTGACGTTCTGGATAAAAGATTAAATCCCTGAAAGACGAAACCGATCTTTCGATTCCGAATCTCCGCCAGCTCATCCCTCGAAAGGTGTTCGCCATTAATGCCTTCCAAAAGATATTGCCCGCTCGTCGGTCGATCCAGGAAACCTATAATATTCATGAAGGTTGACTTCCCAGAGCCTGAAGCCCCCATGATGGCCACAAATTCACCTCGTTCAACCAACAGAGAAACACTCCGAAGGGCTTGAACTTCCACCTCGCCCAAGCTATAAACCTTCACCAAATCCTTAACCTGAATCGATGACTCCATATCATTCAATTTCAAATTTTAGATTTTAGATTTCAAATTTCTTCAATCCGCAATTTGCACTTTACAATCTCAAATGTATCCGGTTCATCTCCCTGGGGCTTTCATCAAAGGTTGAGAAGCGCTGCTTTGCGCAGTGCCTTTCTTCCCCGAAGTCTCTTCAACGATAACCTCTGCACCCTCCCGAAGGTCCCCTGACATCACCTCACTGAAAGTCCCGTCGGTAATTCCAAGGACAATAGAAACTGGAGTCGGCTTTCCTTCTGGAGATAGAATCCATACCGTTCCCGGTTTTGCCTGTTCCGTCTGAGAAGAGTCAGATAGCAGCTTCACCTTCTGTTTCTGTTCGTCCGTGAGAATCCCACTGATCTTCTGCCGAATGAGACTTCGGATCCGGCTTCTCGCCTCCTCCGGCTTCATCTTCTGGCTAATCTCTTGAAATTCCTGCTTCGATGACCTCAAAACCATCGCAAGTTTCGACTGCTGATCCGGCGTCAGGCTCAATTCATCTGTCAATCGCTCAATCAACAGGCGACCCGCCGATGCAGAGCCTTGGCTCCCTTTTCCAGGAAGGCCTCCCTGCTTTGCAAATTGTGGCTGAAACCTGAGAGCAGCGTTGGGTATTTTCAAAACTCTTTCTCTATGGGCAATCATCACTGAGACGTTGGCTGTCATCCCCGGCTTCAGCTTTAAGTCTTTATTGTCCACCAGGATCACAACATCATAAGTCACTACATTCTGTACGATAATGGGAGCAATGCGAATCTCAGAAACTTTTCCACGAAAAATTCTTCCAGGATAAGCATCAACGGTAAAGGTCGCATCCTGCCCCATTGTAATACGTCCAACGTCTGCTTCACTCACGTTCGTATCCACCTGCATCTTGGTTAGGTCTTTGGCGATGGTAAAAATGGTTGGGGCCTGGAGGCTGGCTGCCACGGTTTGACCCACATCGACATTCCTCGAAACGACAGTCCCATTGACCGGAGAACGAATAGTGGCATATCTCAGGTTGGTCTCTGCCAGTTCCAAAGCGGCCTTCGCTTGCTCCACCTGAGCCTTGGAAGAATCCACTTGGGCTTTGGCCACCTCTATCTGAGCTACAGCGGTATCATAATTTACCTGGACCGTATCGAGGGTCGCTTGAGCAATGACCTGCCTTTCCAAAAGAGGCTTGTTTCGGTCGAGATTTCTCTTTGCATCGACGACAGCCACTTCAGCCTTCACAAGATTGGCCTGAGCATTCAAGAGATTGGCCCGAGTGTTCAATAAATTAGCCTTCGCCTGATCGACCTGAGCCTGAAAGATCGCAGGATCGATCTGAGCGATCACCTGTCCTTCCTTGACCTGAGAATTATAATCGGCGTAAAGAGCTTTGATTGTGCCTGAAACCTGGCTTCCCACTAAAACGTTAATGACCGGATTGATCGTCCCGGTGGCTGTCACAACCAAGTCGACCTCTCCCCTTTCAACCTTCACCAAGCGAAATTTTTGTTTCGATCCACCCTGGCCGATCAATCGATAGAGAAGAAATCCTCCGGCCAAAACAAGAATGACGATCCCAATCGCTATCAGATGTTTCTTCTTTCGGTTTTCCATCTCGCTTTTCCCCCCTTTTCTTTCTAAAGCAAAGACGAACAGGGACCCCTTCGAAGCCGAAAGTTTCCCTTACTTGGCATGAGATTCTCTCAAAGGCACGGGAACGTATGGTGTCCTCGGACAGAACCTTCAAACCCACGCACTAACCCTCCTCCGTGAGACGGTCCAGCAGGCGGGAAGCCTGGAGAAGAAGTCCACGCTCATCGGGCGCCAAAACTTTCTCCATCTCTTTGGCGAGCCATGCCTCTTTTTTGCGAATGTCCGCTCCCAGGGCTTTCTTGCCCTCCGGCGTGAGGGTGATCAAAAGACGTCTCCCGTCCGCTCCATCCGGCTGCCGAGAGACAAAACCTCTCTTCTCAAGGGAGGCCAGAACCCTGGTCAGCGATTGAGGCCGGACACGCTCCCGTGTTGCAAGCTCGGTGGCAGTCACTGCGCCCTTTCGATAAAGCATCCCCAGAATGCTGAGCTTGAGCAGACTGAGCGCCTCATCTGTTCGTTCCAGACGCATTCGTCTCACCAAGCGAACCACGCTGCGCCGTATCGAGCTTGCGGCCTCCGTTAAATCATCCATTTGTCTTCTCATGGGTGCCATCACTTTACTAAGCTATAGCTTATCATTTAAGGAAAGTCAAGGTTTCTAAGAATGAACGAGGATAAGGCTCCGATACATATTTTCCAAAAAGGTTTGGCCCGGAAAGGCGGGCGAAGAATTTTAGGGTCTGCTCTGCAGATATCTCGCCACTATACGCGCCGGCGAGAAGGTTGGGATATGAATTTTTGTGAAGGACCGTTATGAGAAGGTGAGCACCTGCTTCGTTCCTTCCCGACCACTGGCGATTTCTTCATATGCCTCAACAGCGTTTTTAAACGGAACGGCCTTAATCGGAGGAACTTTCAGGGCATTGGCTTCAAAGCCGGCGCGCAGTTCATCGGCAATTGCTCCCACATCGCCCGGAGTAAACTTCATGCTGTCCACGCCGATCAGTCGTGAGAGATTGTGGTAGAAGTCAACTAGATCGAAACAGACACGCTTCTCACCTGTGCTCGTGATTGCGATATGCCGGCCTCCCACCCGCAACGATCGCAGAGCCGGCTCGAACATGGACCCGCCGACCGTATCGAAGACGGCATGGGCACCCTTGCCCTTCGTCAATTCGAAAACGCGTTCGCGCACATCCTCCGTCGTTGTGTTGATGACAGCATCGGCGCCCGGAATAGGATTCGAGCCGCGAGCAGCCCCCAGCACGCGGGCTTTCCTCCAGTTCGCAATTTGTGTGGCTGCCTGACCCACAGCGCCGGCAGCGCCGACGATCAGAATTGTCTCTCCCGCCTGAAGCTCCGCGGCACGCACTAAGGCAAACCAGGCAGTGATAAACGGGACTCCAATAGCCGCAGCCTGTTCCATGCTCAGCGTACGGGGTTTAAGCGACAGCGCCTCTTCTGGTACTGTGACGTACTCGGCATGGGCTCCGTCACGGGCGATGCCGAGTCCAGGACCGCTGCTCCATACCTCCTTACCTTTATACTTTTTCCCTTCAACGGCAATGCCCGAGAAATCGCGGCCTGGAGTGCGAGGCAGGGTTGTTCCCTTGAAGAAACCCGAGACATTCTTAATGTCACTCGGATTTATTGCGGCTGCCTTCACCTGAATCAATGCTTCCCCATCGACCGGCTCGGGCCGTGGGACCTCTTCGATGGTTAGGACTGATGGCGGTCCGAAATTGCCAAAGCGCAGAGCTTTCATAGTTCATCTCCTCGCGGTTTCGACAATCCTCTATGGAGTTCGGCCCGGCCGGCCTTCTCGCTCTTTAAATCATTCTAATGCAAACGCATTAAATGCTTTTACATCGTCTTTGCGAGCGCTCCCGCCTTAGCGAGAGCGCGTGGCAATCTGGTCCATCAAATACGAGATTGCTTCCTCATTTTATTCCTCGCAATGACAATTTATTAAATGCGCTTCTAATAATAACTCATCCCAGGTGTGGGATCTGGGCTTAGTAGATCTGCTCCACCAAATAGTTCTGAAGCCCCGTCTGCTTGATCTGGTCGAGCTGGGCCTCGATCCAGTCAATGTGGTCCTCTTCTTCCTTCAGGATGGACTCGAGGAGCACTTTGGTGTTGTTATCTCCCACCTCCGTCGCCAGACGGATGCTCTCATTGTACCCCCGGATGGCGCCTTCTTCGGCACCATGGTCATATTCATGCATCTTCGGCACTTCGGCGCCGATGTAAATTTTGTTCAGGTTGCTGACGACGGGACGCCCCTCAAGAAAGAGGATACGGGCGATCAGCTTTTCCGCGTGCTTCATCTCGGCGATGGCCCGCTTCTGGATCGTTTCATCCAGCCGCTTGTACTTCCAGTTGTCGCACATCTCGGCATGGACCATGTACTGGTTGACGGCGGTCAATTCCTCCGCAAGTCGCGCGTTCAACTGCTCGATGATCTTGTCATTCCCCTTCATACGTAACCTCCTTTGTAAATGAATTTAAGTAATCGATCATGACGGAGCGCCATTCTCAAACGATGAAAACTGACTTCGGGTAAAAGGTTGCGGTTACGAAGCCCGTTTCGTTTAGGGTCGGATGGTTACGTGCCTGCACGCCGAAGCGGCGTTTCTTTACGCAGGCGTGAATTTCTTAAGCCGAGGTTCGT
>Ga0335081_10007621_pt1 | contig 17319 bp, 15 predicted proteins | sample Lox_Sample_35_FD_206713 | JGI IMG/M metagenome (GOLD analysis project Ga0335081, IMG submission 206713) | Soil microbial communities from Loxahatchee National Wildlife Refuge, Florida, United States - Lox_Sample_3.5 | ecosystem: Environmental > Terrestrial > Soil > Wetlands | place: USA... | reverse complement strand
CGCTTAAATATCCACGGACAACGCATTCTACAGGAAGCGGCTTTGCCCTCTTTACGAGAATGGATCTGCCTTCGAGTTCATTTCTATATGGAAGGCACGCATCGGGGAAATCTGAGGGATCTGTATATAAGAGATGGTTTTCGACGATGTCCTTCATCCTGTTAAACCAGAAGACGGACATCTCGGTGAGAATCCGACCCTTTCCCGGAATAGGATCTGGCATGATGACGTCAAAAGCGGATATCCTGTCTGTTGCGACAATAAGGAGGCACTTATCCACTTCGTAAATGTCGCGGACCTTTCCCCTGCCTTGCAGTTTTAGTCCTTTGAAATCTGTCGAGATTATTCCCCCGGTGTCCATAATAAATTTCCCGATTTCTATCTGATATAAGGATTGTACATCTTTTCGTGACCTATTGTTGAAGTCGGCGTCCTGCCGTAGTTATGTCCAGGCAGCACCTTCGTATCATCAGGAAGCCTGAAAAGCTTTTCTTTGACAGAGCGAAGCATCACTGTCCACGAGCCTCCGGGCAGGTCGGTTCTTCCCACGGCCTCAACAAAGAGCGTGTCTCCGGTAAAAACATATCCTTCTGTATATAGTGAGATGCCGCCGGGGGAATGGCCGGGAGTGTGCATGACCTTTAGTGAAATGCCGCCCGCAGTTATAAGATCACCGTCATTCACGGTGATATCGGCAGGTGGGGACTGCTCGGCGCCAAACATCCTGAGGACCATCGGGGGCGTGGACACCAGTAATTCAGCATCATCTTTGTGGATGATTATCTGTGCCCCTGTCTTTTTTTTCATCTCCGTGTTGCCGGATATATGATCTACATGACCATGAGTATTGACAATGTATCTAATGTTCAAATTGTTTTGCTGGGCTACCTTGATGATGCTGCTGCAATTTGCCGCCGGATCAATGACCAACCCTTCGCCGCTCTCCGGATCACCCACGATGTAGGCAAATATTGCCATGTGGCCAACCTGCATCTGTTTTAGAAACATATACATTTTCTCCCGATGCCGCTAACAGCTTGTGTCCTCAGATGAAATGGGACTCGATATTTGCGACAGTTGTATTCCCACCCTAAAGGTGCTAGCAAAATGACAGCTAGAACAAAAAGCCTTTTCATTGGTCTTCATGGAAATCCATCAATCATTCTGTATTTTCATTCCAACATGGCCCTTTACGAGTATTGCTCCGTAGAAGCCGTCCGTGCCATGACGGTGAGGATAGCTTCTGAAATACCCGTCCGCGTCGACCAGACTGGAATTTATCGCATCCGGTGGACGATTACAAATAAAATCAGGATGGCGATCAGTAAAATCTTTGATGACTCCTTCGTTTTCCTCCTTTGTGATTGTGCAGGTGCTGTATACAAGGTAACCGCCATTTTTTAAGCATGCTGCAGCTTGTTCCAATATCGCTTTCTGCAGAATGGCACATCTCTCGGCATCCTCCGGGCGGGCACGCCATTTTATTTCTGGATTCCTTCTCAGAGTGCCAAGACCCGTACACGGCGCATCGACGAGGATTCTGTCAAAAGTTCCCGGGAAGGCCTTTCGCGGTTCCTTCCTGGCATCTCCAACTTGTGCGTCTACAATGGTGGCATTTAGTCTACTTGCGTTTTTGCATAAGGCGTCGATTTTCTTCTTGCTGATGTCGAGGGCCAGGATGCTCCCATCGTTATCCATGAGCGCTGCCAGATGGGTGGTTTTCCCCCCCATGCCGGCGCAGATATCAAGGACATTTTCCCCCGGTCTCGGGGAAACGAGGCGGGCAGCCAACTGAGAAGCCTCGTCCTGAAAATGAATATCCCCTGAGGTATAAAAGGTTGTTTCCCGCGCAGACGTCGGCGAACTGGATATGATGAGGCCATCAGGAGAAAAAATTGTCTCCTTTACTTCAAATCCTTGCCGCGACAGTCCTTTCTTTGTCTTCTCACGGGTTGTCTTCAGTGTATTAACCCGCACTGTCACAGGGGGAACTTGATTGTTTGCTTTACAGAGCGCAACAGTTTCGTCCACGCCGAAAATTTCAATCCACTTTCTTACTAGCCACAAGGGATGCGAATGGACTACGGAGATATGATGCGCCGGTTCTTTTCTAATCTCGGGATATGCGATTTGATCCTGCTTCCGGATGAAATTTCTCAGGATGGCATTTACCAGTCCTGATCCGGCCCGGCTCACTTTTTTTGTCATTTCAACGGCCTCATCCACAATGGCGAAGGCCGGTATCCTTTCGGTGAAGAGCAATTGGTAGAGGGCTGTTCTCAGAATGTTTCTTATGGACACATCCAGGTTGTTAAACTTGCCCCTGTATATGCGCTCGATAACCCAATCGAGGTTCCCCCTCATCCTCAGCGTGCCATAGACGATCTCGGTGATTAGCTTTTTGTCTTGGAGCTTTATCTGAGGATGGCCAGAGAGAGAGACATCCAGCAGTGGTTCCGCATAGGCGCCTTCTTCCTCCACGCGATTCAGGATTTCAACGGCCATGTGGCGAGGCGTTTTTGTCATCATTATACAGAGCCCAGGGTGTCTCCCGGTGCCATGCGAGAACCCCTCAGAAAATCCATGATAGACAGTCTCTTCTTGTTTTCCAGTTGAACCTCCCGCAGATACACGTATCCGTTCCTTGCAGCCACGGGGAGGCCTTTTCCAGTTACTGTGCCGATTCTCCCCGGCGATCCCGGAGAGGGAATCTCTTCTCCGACGGCGGAGAATATCTTCAGCGTCTTTCCCTTGAAGAAGGTATATGCACCGGGTGCCGGTGACAGTCCCCTGACGAGGTTGGCAATTTGCCGGACATCGGCGTCCCATCGAATTAGGCCATCTTCCTTTGTGAGTCGGGGAGCATATGTGGCGAGCGATGCATCCTGGGGTCTACGTGCGCAGATACCTCCCATCATAATATCAATAGTCATCAAGAGGAGCCTAGCCCCCATGTGTGCCAGCCGATTATTGAGCATTCCGAACGTTTCAATGGGATCAATTATCGTTTCCTCCTGTGTCATGATATCACCGGTATCCATCCCTTCGTCCATCAGCATGATGGTGATACCAGTCTTCTCTTCACCTTTGATGAGAGCCCAGTTGATCGGAGCTGCGCCCCTATATTTCGGCAGCAGAGAGGGATGTACGTTTATACAGCCCATTCTTGGAATTTCAAGAATCTCACGAGGCAGTATCTGGCCGAAGGCCGCAACAACAGCCAGATCTGGACGGAGGTCGCTGAAATAATCGAAGAAGTCCTTGTTTTTCAAACGTTCCGGTTGGACGACAGGAAGGCCGTATTTCTTGGCAAAGACCTTTATCGGCGGCTCAGCAGGGATCCTGCCTCGGCCCTTTGGTCTATCGGGCTGGGTCACGACGGTGACGATTGTGTAATCATCCCTGACTAGGCCATCGAGGGATGGAACGGCAAACTCCGGTGTCCCCATGAAAGCTATTTTTGCCTTGGTCATCTCTTCATTCTCTTAGAGTGGAATCCATAATTCTACTGCCCTCAATTCTCATACAAGGGAATTTAAAAGTAGCGGGAAAAGCAGACGGAAAAACTATAGGATAACGTACCTTTCATGTCAAGGAAAAGCCAGGAGAAGCCAGAGAAGCGGCTCTATGATTTGAGGATGCTACATTTTGCGCTCAAATAAGAAAACCCGCCGGAACGTGAATTCTGCGGCGGGTCGTGCGATTCGAAAAATGCGTTATTCCTTCTTTTCTTTTTCTCCCTCTTTTTCGTCCTTCACAGGCTTTGTCACTTTGCCTGTCATCAGGTATTCGTGCATGCTTGCAGCTGCTTTCTTTCCCGCTCCCATGGCGGAGATGACGGTCGCTGCACCGGTGACGATGTCGCCTCCAGCAAACACGCCTTTCATGGACGTTTCCAAAGTGTCGGGGTCAGCTTCCAGCGTGCCCCAGCGGGTCGTTTTAAGACCTGGTGTCGTCATGGGAATCAACGGATTGGGCCGGTTACCAAGAGCGGGAATCACAGTGTCGCATTCGATGGTGAATTCGCTTCCTTTGATGGGAATTGGCCTTCTTCTGCCTGACTCATCCGGTTCGCCGAGCTCCATTTTGATACACTCAATAGCCTTCACCCTTCCTTGTTCGTTGCCGATTACACGAACAGGATTCGTAAGAATCATAATCTGGACGCCTTCCTCCTCGGCATGGTGGATCTCTTCTGCACGGGCAGGCATTTCATCCCGGCTGCGCCTATACACAATAATGGACTCCGCTCCCAGTCTCAAGGCAGTCCGTGCTGAATCCATGGCAACATTTCCACCGCCCACGGTAATGACCCTTTTGCTCCGGATTGGTGCCGTGCCGTACTCGGGGAAGCGGAACGATTTCATGAGATTGGATCTTGTAAGATACTCGTTTGCAGAATAGACGCCTACGAGATTTTCACCGGGTATGCCCATAAACATGGGCAGCCCGGCGCCGGTCCCGATGAATATCGCGTTATAGCCGCTCTTAAATAGTTCTTCCACGGTGCGGGCCTTGCCGACAACGTAATCCGTGAGGATTTCTACTCCGAGTCTTCTCAGATAATCAACCTCGTATTTCACGATTTCCTTAGGAAGGCGGAATTCGGGGATGCCATACACAAGAACGCCACCGGTCTCCTGGAGAGCTTCAAAAATCGTGATCTTGTGCCCGAGCTTTACGAGATCTCCTGCCACAGTTAGCCCTGCCGGCCCGGCGCCGATGATTGCCACCTTCTTTCCCGTAGGTGGGGGGAGCTCCGGCAGTTGTGCTTTTCCGAATTTTCTCTCATAGTCTGCTGCGAATCTCTCCAATCGGCCGATAGCCACGGGGTCGCCTTTTTTCCCGAGTACGCAGACGATCTCACATTGTGTCTCCTGCGGACAGACGCGGCCCGTCACGGCCGGAAGAGTATTTTGCTCCTTGAGCTTCCATGCGGCTTCAATGAATTTACCTTGTTCGATTAGCTTGATGAAATCCGGTATCAGGATATTCACCGGACAACCGGTCATACAGAGAGGTTTCTTGCATTTGAGACAACGGCTCGCCTCTGCCATAGCAAGCTCTTCTGTATAACCGTAAGGCACTTCTTCGAAGTTGTTCCTTCTTCGCCTTGGATCCTGCTCAGGCATTTTCTGCCTGGGGATCTTCGGCTTTTTCTCTTTTTCTTTTGGTTCCATACTTTTCCTCAACCTCAGGTTAATCCAGGGATAACAAGTCTATTAGGGACCATGAGCTCATGCACTCATACATGCATGGCCGGCTTTCAGGTCGTGCCCGGAGACCGGATCTTGCGGTATTGCCTCAACTTCCTCTAACTTGAAGGCCGCCTGCCTTTGCATCAATTCGATCCAGTCGATTTGCAGACCATCGAGGAACGGTCCATCCACGCAGGAAAACTTTGTAACCCCTCCCACACTCACACGGCAGCAACCGCACATACCTGTCCCGTCCACCATCAGAGGGTTCATGGCTGTCATAGTCGGTATGCCGAGTTTCCTGGTCTCGTCACATACGAGCATCATCATGAAGGTGCAGCCGATGATATACGCCTGGTCAATCTTCTCTCCTCGATCCGCAAGCATTGTGATGGCTTCCTGCACGCCGCCCTTCATGCCTGCTGAGCCATCCTTGGTGACGATAATAAGTTCGTCACAGGCCGCGGAGAGTTTATCCTGCCAGTGCAGCAGGTAGTGGCTGGAAGCTTCTTCAATGCAGATTACCCTGTTCCCGGCTTCTTTCATCGCCCTGGCGATAGGTAGAATGGCTCCCACTCCAAAACAGCCGCCTCCTAGAACCACCGTCCCGTATTTTTTCACCTCCACCGGGCGCCCCAGAGGTCCTGCAAAATGGGCGAGATATTCGCCGGCACGGGTGTTCGCAAGTTCCCGACTTGATCGTCCCGTTTCAAGGGTAACCATTGTAACCGTTCCTTTTTCCCGGTCAAAATCTGAAATGGTGTAGGGAATGCGTTCAGAGGTCTCCTTCACCATGGCGATTACGAACTGGCCTGGCTGACATTTCTCCGCAATCACGGGGGCATGAACCGTCACCATATACGTATTGGGCACGATCTCAATTTTTTCCACGATCTTGAAACGTTTTCCTTCTTCCACCGGAACAGGAGCCACTTCCTTCTCGGGAATGGCAAAAAAGATGCGCATTGCGGAGACTATGTCGCTCATCGCATGGCCCCTGTACTTGCGGGGGATCGCGGATATCTCTTCGAGCGGGGACGGTTCCGGAGCTACTGGAGGGATCTCCATCATCTTTGAGGCTGCCATTACACTAGCGATGTCAGCGGATGTTTGAAAATCAAATCCACTGGCGCCCATTTTCTTGGCAATATCGCACGCAACCTTCCAGTCCGGCTGTAAGGCATTCGGTGCCTTGGCCGCAGCGGATAACGTCTTGATTTGACCCGAGGCATTGAGGAAAGTACCATCAGTTTCCACAAGCCCGGCAACAGCAAACACTACGTCTGCAGATTTTTCTGTCCTTGACGGGAACATATCGGAAACAATCAGAACGTCGAGTCCTTCCGGTCTCGTACCTTGCAGGTAATCACCCAGAGAATAAAGAGCTTTCACGGTTCCATCGGTTACGGTACCAGGAACAGGGAGTGAATCACTTACAAAATTATCAGACTTCATGACTTCTTTGGTAAATTTCCTCAGCACGTAAAGTTCCTCGCGCGTTGCCGCAGAGGGGGCGATCATTGCAAACTGACTTCCGGAATATTTTTTGAGACTATTTGCCGCCATATCAATTGCATCATCATAGCTAGTTCTGATAAGGCCGTCTGCCACCCGTATCTGGTGTGAAATGTGTCTGTAATGGCTGTCGAGAAGCTGGGGCAATACAAAGCGGCCCACGGCGCAGATGCGGGCCTCTCGAGTGAAGGCCGTCATTCCCGAGCTGATCACTTTTCCGTCCTTGATCTTCAGGCGAACCGAGCATCCCACAGGGCACAGTATGCAGTTTGAATCTTCCACACGATCCGGTGCGCCATACCATTTGGCGTATCGGTCGCTCATTGCGCCCGTCGGACATATGTCCACGCAGGCGCCACAGAAGCGGCAGTCGGTTTTAGTGTGCGGCCGGTCAAAGGCCGTCGAAATTCGCGCTTCTTTACCGCGTTCGACAAAAGCAATGGTCCCGGTGGTATGGATCTTTTCGCATATCCTGGCGCATCTTCCGCACAACACGCACAAATTGTAATCCCTGTCCATGAAGGGATCCATGCTCTCCACAGGTAGATGCTTATATATGATGGGTACTTCCAGATCGTCGATCTTGTATTCCTCGGAAAGTTTCCGGAGCTCACACTGGTCCCGATTGCTGCAGAAGGTGCAGCGGGTGGCTTTGCCGCTCTTGAAAGGGCGGGGCCTGTACTTTTCGCAGGGTTCACGATGGAGGCAGACGAGGCATGGACTGGTATGTCCGCTCAGCAAGAGCTTGACAACTTCCTTGCGGAGATCGATGATGACGGGGGAAGATGTTTTGACCACCATACCTTGAGCTGCAGGAGTGGTGCACGATGGGGGGTATCCTCTCATACCTTCGATCTCGACTAGGCAGAGCCGGCAGGCGCCGTAGGGCTCCAGCGCAGGGTGGTCGCAGAGTGTGGGGACTTCAATTCCGGCCTTGCGCGCTGCCTTAAGAACCGTGTCTCCCTGTTCCGCTTTAACCAGATTCCCGTCAATAGTAAGGGTTATTTCGCTCATTCTCAAATTTTCTCCTAATTTACAGGCTTTCTAATGCCTGTTATTTCTTATTCATCTTTCCTGCAGAAGATCGCAATTTAAATTCCGGTCCCCTCACGCTTGGCAAACAAACGATGGCAACAGGGCGCCCTGCCAGGGCATACAGATATGTTTCGGTCAACTAAACAATTTCTGCATCGCATCTGAGACAGCGGCACGCTTCCAGGACAGCGATTGTCTTCTCGTAGCCAAGCTCGACTTCTTTGAAATTGTTCCTTCTATCTTCGGCCACCAGCTCAGGCATCTTCGCCTGTGGTGCCTCTTCGGATTCTTCATCGACGACCAGCGGCACATCAATGAATTCATCCGGCGGTTCCACGTATGCCGGTTCATTATTGACCTTTCTGATATAGGCATCCATATCACGTGCCGCCTGGTGCCCCGCAGCGATGGCACCGATCACTGTAGCTGGTCCAGTCAAAGCATCGCCGCCTGTAAAAAACTTCGGATTGGACGTCTGGGACTTGCTTCCGGTTGCAAGGTCGAAAGTTGACCACTTGTTGACGCTCACGCCACTATCCGTGGGAACAAAGGTCATATCAGGCGCTTGTCCGATGGCCGCGATAACGGAATCCACGCTCAGAGTGAATTCAGAATCTGTAATCGCCACAGGTTTCCGTCGCCCGCTCTTGTCGAATGTGGTCAGTCTGGTTCGCTGACAGGTAATTTCGCTTACCTTTCCGTCCTTACCGGAAATTTTCAGGGGAATAACCAGAAATTTGATCTTTATCCCTTCATCTTCAGCTGCAAGAATTTCTTCTTCCGCCGCCGGCATATCCTTCTTCTCACGTCTGTAAAGAATGGTTACATTGGCGCCGAGGCGTAATGCGACGCGGGCGGCGTCAATGGCAGAGTTACCGCCGCCTATGACCGCTACATTTGAGCCGAGCGTTTTCTTACCGCTCAACCATGCTTCTTCATCGGTGTTAAAGTCTCTCAGGAATTCAACGCCGCCGTAGACACCTTTAAGATTTTCTCCCTCCACACCCATGGGCTGACTCTTATGAGCCCCGGGAGCCAGAAAGATATAGTCGAAAGTTTTGCTCACGTCTGCAAAGGAGACGTCTCTCCCGACGCGCGTATTGCACTTTATTTCCACGCCCAGCGATTTTATGTTGTCGTTGATTTCACTTGCCAGGGTATTTCTAGGGAGCCTGTAAGCGGGGATAGCCCAGCGGAGCATCCCACCAGGCGCAGAGAGTTCTTCAAACACGGTTACCTTGTATCCTCTCAGAGCCAAGTCACGAGCTGCGGTCAGTCCCGCAGGCCCCGCGCCAATCACTGCGATCTTTTCCTTTCTCGTGACCGGTACCGCAGCGGTTTGCGGCCTCGGTGCATTGTCGGTGATGAACCGCTTCAGGAATTTGATGGCGATCGGCTCATCGAGATTGCGTCTGCGGCATTTTGCCTGGCATTTATGGTCGCACACCCTTCCGCAAACGGAAGGGAAGGGGTTTGTTTTCAACATTATCTTATATGCGTCACTCAAGCGTTCCGCCCGGACAAGGGCGATATACTTGGGCACGTCCATTCCTGCGGGACATGTATGCTGGCAAGGTGACTTGAAGAGCGCCGAACATACGACGGCCCTGCATTTCTTATCGACTATGTGTTCAAGATATTCATCCCGGAAGTAACGCAGGGTACTGAGGATAGGATTTGGGACCGTCTGTCCCAGGGCGCACAGGGAGGTGTTCTTCATCGTCATGCCAATTTTTTCAAGAAGGGTCAGATACTCAAGTTTACCTCTTCCCTGTGTGATCTCAGTCAGGATATGGAGCAAGTGCTGAGTGCCCATCCTGCAGGGGGTGCACTTACCACACGATTCCTTTTCTGTGAAACTGAGGAAGTACCGTGCGATATCCACTATGCAGGAATCCTCATCCATCACTATCATTCCGCCGGAACCCATGATGGAGCCTACCTTCGCCAGCTCGTCGTAATCCACATGCATATCGAGGAACTGCGCAGGGATGCAACCGCCGGAAGGTCCGCCAGTCTGTACGGCTTTGAACTGTTTATCGTCCAGGATACCACCACCGACATCAAAAATGATATCCCCAAGGGCGATACCCATGGGAACCTCAATCAGCCCTGTGCGGTTAATCTTGCCAGCAAGGGCAAACGTCTTCGTACCTTTGCTCTTTTCCGTCCCGTAGGAGGCAAACCAGGTTGCACCCCGATTCATGATCTCAGACACATTGGCCAGGGTTTCTACATTGTTGATATTGGTTGGCTTGCCATGGAGACCGGACTGGGCCGGAAACGGAGGTCTTGGTTTTGGCATACCTCGCTGTCCCTCAATGGATGCCATTAGGGCTGTCTCTTCGCCGCACACAAAAGCACCTGCGCCTTCCTTGATCTTGATGGTTAGATCAAAACCGGACCCAAGGATATTTTTCCCGAGAAAGCCCTGCTCCTCCATCTGTCGAATGGCCCCTTCGATGCGTTCTATCGCAAGAGGATATTCGGCACGGGCGTATACATAGGCAAAGGTGGCGCCGATGGCATATGCGCCGATGGCGAGACCTTCGAGGACAGCATGCGGGTCGCTTTCCAGGGCGGCCCTGTCCATGAAGGCGCCAGGGTCACCTTCGTCGGCGTTGCAGATAATATATTTGATGTCGCTCTTGTTTCCTCTTGCCAGTCCCCACTTCACTCCTGTCGAGAACCCAGCTCCTCCCCGTCCGCGCAGCCCTGATATCTTGATCTCTTCGATCACCTTCTCAGGTCCCATCTGGAGGGCTTTGTAAAGGCCGGAGTAGCCTCCTCTAGCGATGTAATGATAGATGTTGGACGGATCGATGATCCCGCTGTTTCTGAGGACCACGCGGACCTGTTTTCTGGTCATGGGCAGTTCTTCAAAGGAGGGGATACCTTCAATGGTCTTCTGACCGAAGGTGCACAGGGCCAGATCCGGCCGGGGATTTCCTTTCAGTATGAAGTCCTCGATGAGTTTCGGGACCGTCTCTTCGGTGACCGATCCATAAAGCACGCGGCGTCCATCCGGAAGGGCTATCTCGATACATGGCTCGGCATAACAAAGGCCGAGGTCTCCAACTTGCACGATGTTTGCTTCAAGAGACCGGCTGGCCAGTTCCTGCTTGAACTTTTCCCAGACTTCCAGCGCTCCAGCCGCGCGACCACACGTTGCGGCTCCCACAAGAATTCGCGGTTTATCAAAAGTGTTGAAAGCTTCCCATTCCTGCTGGGCTTTTTCCTTGATGGCTTCGAAATTCATTCGTATTCCTTTAAAATATTCTTTACTTTCTTGGGGTTCATTCTACCGTATACCTTCTTATCCACAACCACTACCGGTGACAGCGCGCAGGATCCGAAGCAGGCGACACGCTCAAGGCTGAATCTATAATCCTCCGTGGTCTCACCTGCATGTATACCTAGGTGACGGCTTACCTCGTCCATGATACGCGATCCGCCCCTTACATGGCAGGCAGTCCCAAGGCATACCCTTACGTTGTGATCACCCGGTCTCGAAAACCTGAACTGGGTGTAGAAAGTAGCCACGCCATATATGCTGCTTTCAGAAACGCCAAGGTAGTCTGCAATGCCTTCCATGGTTTCCGGCGTCAGGTACCCATACTCGCCCTGCACCGCCTGAAGAATAGGGATGAGGTTGTCACGGGTCTGCGCAAAGCTCCCAAGTACATCCTGCAGTTCTTTTGCCATTTGCTTAAAATGATCCTCCTTGATCTATTACTCAAAACGAGAAACTCCGTATATGAATTCGCCAGTAAAGTCAAGCCCGAAAGTGGGTGGGGAATAGGCAAGAGCACAACAGACAAAATCGAAATGTAACGTATGAAAGGGGAAAGAATACTCAGAATACTCGCATGACGCCCGCCATTCCTTGCCTATTACAGCATTTCGCATAGGAGGAGAAATATATTTATCATAATATAATTTCCTCCGTGGGAAAGGCCGAGCCTCTGAAATGGTTGCGTTAATTAATAAGGAGGTGTAATTCGTTGTCAACTATTTTCACAACACAAAGGCAAATGATATTGACCTTCTCCACTTTAGCGCCACTGACGGATGCCTTTTTTTGCTTGACTTGCAAGGACATATAAAGTAGAAAAGCAGGAAAAAATGACTGCTTACAACCGTTCATCTTTTGTTCAAGATACCCTGATGACCTCTATATTCAGATGGGGCGAATTACATCCATGTGTTGTATTCCAAAGGTAATGGCGGTAAGTTGCGGCCCTTCATGTGGGAAATAAGCTCACCAACTTAAGGAGGCGGAAAATTGGCTAACCAAATGATGGCAATCGCCATTTTGCTACCTGTCGTGGCGGGATTTCTTGTATTGGCTGTTCGCAATTACTATGTGCGAAACGTCATTGTTATTGCGACAGCCATAGTTTTAATTGCCAATAGCATTCTTCTTTCGTTAAGAGGTCCTTTCACTTACACGCCTGGCGGTTTTGACTGGGGCCTGCTTGTCACCGTGTTGGACTATGCCATACTCATCTACTATCTATATTTGGGCGTATCACTGAGGAACTGGCTCGTTCTCATTTTTGCACTCACACAGGTTCTTCCGCTTGCATATTTTGAATTCGTCATGAAGGCCCATATTGAAGTGGCGCCGGCGTTTGTCATTGATCATTTGGCCCTCGTCATGACCATGGTCATTTCCATCGTAGGGTCACTCATCTGCATTTTTGCCCTGCGATATATGTATGACCATGAACACCACGCCGAGATTAAAAAATCCAGACAGTCGAGATTTCTTTTCTGGCTCGTTCTATTCTTGGGAGCCATGAACGGCCTGGTGTTTGCTAACAATCTGGTCTGGCTATACTTCTTCTGGGAAGTGACCACATTGTGCAGCTACCAGCTGATATCGCACGATAGAACAAAAGAAGCCATACACAACGCTGCACGTGCCGTATGGATGAATTCGACAGGGGGAACCGCATTTATTCTTGCCATTATCTATCTTTACGCCACTCAGGGAGGATCATCGGCACTCTCGATGCAGAATATTATAGGTGGAGGTATCCAGTCCTCCATCGCAGTACTGCCGATTGCGCTCCTTTGCTATACGGGTTTTACCAAAGCAGCCCAAATGCCATTTCAGAGCTGGCTTCTTGGGGCAATGGTGGCGCCCACACCGGTATCTGCCTTGCTGCATTCCAGCACGATGGTCAAAGCTGGGGTGTACCTTGTTCTCAGGCTTGCTCCTGTTTATGCAGGAACATATCTGAGTATTGTCATCGCGATCGCCGGGGCGTTTACCTTCTTTGCCACATCGGCATTGGCCGTTAGCCAGTCGACGGGCAAAAGGGTGTTGGCATATTCCACAATTGCAAATCTGGGACTGATAATTGCCTGCGCAGGGATTAATACGCCCCTTTCCATTGCGGCGGCAATTCTGCTCATCGTTTTCCATGCCATATCCAAAGGAATGCTCTTTCTCTGTGTCGGCACAATTGAACACCAGATCTGGAGCCGGGATATCGAAGACATGGAAGGTCTTGCCGCTAAGGCGCCTCTTACCACACTGATTACCGCTGTGGGAATACTTTCCATGTTTCTTCCTCCATTCGGCATGCTCCTGGGCAAATGGATCGCCCTGGAAGCAGTCTACGCCGTGCCGCTGGCAGCAGTGTTTTTTGTCCTGGCAAGTACCCTTACGATAGTTTTCTGGACAAAATGGCTCGGGCGGCTTCTCCAGGTTCTACCAAAAATAGAGAGACCTTTTGAAAAATTATCATTGAGCTACTCTGTGCCGTTATGGACTTTGCTAACCGGTATATTTGTCGTTGGCATAGGGATCGGTCCAATCTACCAGGGCTTCCTTCGTGCAGCGACAAATGACGTAGTGTCCGGCAATCAGATCATTACCGTGGGCTTGAATAACATGATATTGACCACGCCCTCTTTGTTGCAAAGGGATATCTTGGGGCTCTTTCCCGTGTGGCCTCTCTACTTGATTCTGATTGTTGCCTTGTTCCTGCCCCTGCTGCTGATCAGGGTGAAGCCTAAGGAACTAAGGCCCGTTTACATATGCGGTGAACAGACCGGCGCTACTGACACTGATGAATGGCTGGCGGAAGCCGATCGCAAAACTAAATTCCAACTGGGTGGCTATTATTACCAGGCTGCATTGGGCGAAAAAAGGGTAAATCCCTGGGCAAACGCCATAGCCATCCTGCTCTTGGTCATTATGCTTGGATGCGGGGTGATCGTTTTATGATGATTAAACAATTCTTTATTGTCCTTGTCGTTTTAGTCGGTGCTCCCGTCGTCGGCGGTTTGCTTTTTGGCATAGACCGCAGGATAACGGCGCGCATGCAGGGTCGGTATGGCCCTCCCATAATTCAGCCATTCTACGACTTCTTTAAGCTCCTCGGAAAACAAATTATTGCCGTAAGCAGGCTGCAATTTGTTTGGATCTACGGATACCTGGTTTTAATGATAGCGAGTCTGATCTTTCTCGTGATGAAAGCAGATTTTCTGCTCCTCGTCTTTCTCCTCGGGTTTGCCGGTGTTTGCCTTGTTCTGGGCGGATTCAGTACGAAGTCGCCCTATGCCCATTTCGGAGCGAACCGCGAGCTAATGCAGATTCTGGCATATGAACCCATACTTCTTCTTCTGGCAATTGCGATTTACGCCCAGAACGGGAGTTTTCTCATCAGCGAAATATTCAAACATGATAAGCCTTTGCTTTTTACGCTTTGGCCTTTATTCCTTGCTGTACTTTATGTGTTGACCATAAAGATGCGCAAATCACCGTTTGACATTTCGACATGCCACCATGGCCATCAGGAAATTGTAAAAGGAGTTACGACTGAATACTCCGGCCCCTATTTAGCCCTCTTTCATCTGGCCGAATGGTACGAGATCATCCTCCTTCTGGGAATAATCTCTCTCTTTTGGGCGAACCCCTTGTGGGTGGGTATTTTGATTGCTCTGGCTGCATTCTTGCTGGAACTTTTCATCGACAATATTACTGCGAGAATGACTGCCGGCTGGATGGTACGCTTGAGTTGGTCGGTAGGATTGATCCTGGGTATTGTTAATATTGCCTATATCTATTACACCAAGGGGGTATCTTAAGAACTATGGGATTGATTCAAACATCTCGCGTTAAATCACCCTGGATCCTGCACTTTGACAACAGCTCCTGTAATGGCTGTGACATAGAGATACTTGCCTGTCTTACCCCTCTTTATGACGTGGAACGGTTCGGTATGGTTAATATGGGAAATCCCAAGCATGCTGACATACTTCTTATTACAGGGCCTGTTAACTGGCGCACGGCCAGGGTCTTGAAGAATCTGTACGAGCAGGTGCCCGATCCTAAAGTAGTCCTCTGCGTCGGGACGTGCGCCTCCACGGGCGGCGTATTCCATAATTGCTACAATGTCCTGGGCGGTGTGGATAAGGTGATTCCCGTCGATGTGTACGTTCCCGGATGCTCCGTGCGGCCGGAGGCTATCATAGATGGCGTCGTGATGGCCCTCCAGAAATTAGCGAAACTATGAGGAAGTAGGGGATGGAAAATATAAGGGACATCAAAAAGGAAGAGTTATTGGCCGAAGGCAAAAAATTTCTGGATGCTGGCGGAAAATTTGTGACCGCAGTATGCAGTGATCTGGATGAACAGCTTGAAGTGACATACTTCTTCAGCCGCAATGCCGGCACCGATTTGGAAGGCCTGCGGTACAAGGTGGGCAAGGATGAAGATGTCCAGAGTTTATCCGGCATCACCCTTGCCACAGTGCTGATTGAAAACGAGATGAAGGAATTGTTCGGCTTAAAAGTGAAAGATCTCGCCATTGACTACGGCGGGCATTTGCTTTTGGCGCAGGACAGCCCCACTACGCCTCTTCTAAAGACGTTCAAGGTTACTTCGGTTACTGCGAAAGGAGACAGTTAATGGTTACACGCACAACAGTACCCTTTGGGCCGCAGCACCCCGTACTGCCTGAGCCGGTACAATTGAGAATCTCTTATGAAGATGAAAAAGTTGTAGAGGTAGTTCCGGTAATCGGCTATGCCCATCGGGGAATAGAAAAAGCATGCGAACTGAACGAATACGCCAAGAATATTTACCTCTGTGAGCGTGTTTGAGGGATATGCAGCTACATCCACAGCGTGTCTGTGGTGGAATCGATGGAAAGATTGTGGCCTCTGGAACTATCGTCCCGGATAAAATACCTGCGCACAATATGGGCGGAGATGTCACGTGCTCACAGTCATCTTCTGTGGCTGGGGCTTTTGGCTGACGCCTTTGGATTTGAAAGCATGTTCCTGCAGTTCTGGCGCATACGGGAGCGGGTGCTGGATCTCATTGAGATGACTGCCGGGCATAGAGTCATTCCCTCAGTGAATATAGTGGGCGGTGTACGCCGGGATATTAATGCGGAACAGAAAAAAATGGTTTTGGATGCTTTGCCCGTCATACGCAAGGAGTGCGAAGATTTAATAAAAGTTGTCGTCAATGACTACACGGTGAAATCGAGGACCACGGGTGTTGGCGTTCTGACCAAAGAACAGGCCTTCCTTCTGGGGTGTGTGGGTCCTGTGCTCAGGGCGAGCGGGGTCCGTGAAGATGTTCGCTTAACCAAATACGATGCATATGGTGATCTCAGTTTCGAGCCGGTAGTGGAGACTGCCGGAGACTGCTATGCCCGGGCGCTCGTGAGGGCGAGGGAACTCCTCCACTCTATCGATTTGCAGATTGAGGCGCTGAGTAAATTACCTGAAGGCGAGATAGCTATCAAGGTGAGGGGGAATCCACCGGCCAATGAAGCAATCATGCGCACAGAGGCTCCGCGGGGAGAGCTTTTCTATTATGCAAAAGGAAACGGTACACGGAATCTGGAGCGCATGAAGATCAGGACTCCGACCTTTAACAATCTTCCCTCACTGTTGGTCATGTTACCCGGCAATCAATTGCCAGATGTACCTGTTATTGTTCTCTCTATCGATCCATGCATCTGTTGCATGGAGAGATAAGAGGCGAAAGGAGTATGTGAATAAATGCCCTTCATGTTACCGACCATCTTGAAAAACCTTTTCACCGGATATGCCACCAGGCTCTATCCGGTTCAGGTCAGGGAGCCTTTTGAAAACGCCCGGGGCCATATCACTTTTAATGAAGACAAATGCATCATGTGCGGGGCTTGTGCACAGCGCTGCCCGTCAGTTGCCATTACTGTGGAGAAGAAGAAGAATATACTTACGTTCTATCCGTTGCGTTGCCTTGTGTGCGAGGTATGCGTTCATGTGTGTCCTTCTGATGCAATAGATCTAATCTACAAATGGCGTTCACCGCTCGATCATAAACCGATAGAGCTGTATAAGTCTGTACGTCTTGAACATATCCGGGAAAGCACAGAGGAAGCAAAGCAGGAGGTGCCCGAGGAGCGCGATTAAGTAGACTTTCATGAAGCAAAAAGCAGGCAAGACATCAAACCGGTCTTGCCTGCTTTTTTTGCAGGAGAGGACGATGTCCTAAAAAATAACCAGTGAAGTATGGTCTAGTCGGCGGCTCAAGTTCTGGCCAGCCAAGGGGAAC
>Ga0335081_10007618_pt1 | contig 17322 bp, 11 predicted proteins | sample Lox_Sample_35_FD_206713 | JGI IMG/M metagenome (GOLD analysis project Ga0335081, IMG submission 206713) | Soil microbial communities from Loxahatchee National Wildlife Refuge, Florida, United States - Lox_Sample_3.5 | ecosystem: Environmental > Terrestrial > Soil > Wetlands | place: USA... | reverse complement strand
CTTGCTCGTGACTAACAACAATACCGGCGACACCATGCTGGTGGACAATCATTTCTACGACAACTCATCGTACGATTCCGAAAATCCGACGCCGTATGCTGTCGAGCACATTGCGTTCGCCGACGACACGGTTTGGGATATTTCGAGCATGGAAATCGAAACTCACGGAACGTCCGGCAATGACAGCCTCATTGGCGCCACCGTAGGGGACGCCAGCACCGACGACACGATCTACGGCTATGGCGGTGATGATTATTTGTACGGCGACGCCGGCAACGACACGCTGTACGGCGGTGACGGCAACGACACACTCTATGGCGGCGATGGGAATGACACTCTGAACGGCGATGCCGGAAACGATGTCCTGTACGGCGATGCCGGGAATGACATTCTCTACGGCGGCGCGGGGACCGACACGCTGACCGGCGGAAGCGGCGCTGACACGTTCCAGTTCAAGGGAGCGACCGCCTTCAGCGGCAGCGAGACGATCAGCGACTTCAGCACCGGAAGCGGCGACAAGATCGACATCGCCAACGTGCTTTCCGGCCACTACAATCCGGGAACCGACACGATCACGGATTTCGTTCATTTCACGACAAGCGGCTCCGACAGCATCCTGAGCGTGGACCTCGACGGCACCGGCGGCACCTACAGCATGGCCGCCATCGCTACGGTCTCCGGCCTGACGGGACTCGACGTGGCAACGCTCATCAGCAACGGCAACTTGGTTGTCAGCTAAGCAGCAGTCGCAGGAATCAAAAAAAGAGAACCGGACGGCGATGCCGTTCGGTTCTTTCTATACGTACGCCCCCTCAGAAAACCACATAAGGCGCAATATGAAAACAAACTGTAATCTTTCACGATAAATGCCCACATTTCTTTCACGGTATATGCCCGCCGCCCCGGAGAGCTCCAGTTTCCGTAAGATACATTATCACTCTGGAGATTACTTCATAGCGCCGCGTGACTGAAGTCCGACCGGGTGAACTTTCGTATAGCGAACGGGATGGCTCCAAAGTCCGAGGTCAAAATAATGTCGTCGATCTTGATGGAGCCTGGACGTAACGCAAAGATAATATCTTCTGATTCTTTGCTCATGTTAAGAAGCCTCTGGGGTGAGTCCATCACTGTCCGACTTCCGCACGCAGAGTCTGCCAGAGTGCGTGCTCTCGCTGGTGCGGGTCATTGGCCAGTAGCCGCTCTTCTTCAGTCAGGTCTAACAGAAAACGGTAGCCCCTGGCACAATCGGCGGTGATTTTCTCACGATCAACCACTATAGTCCGGCGAACGAGCTGGCCGAGGTCGTCCCAATCGAAGGCCCTGCCCTCCTCGAATTTCTTCATCAGGCGCTCCGGATCGAAAGTATCGCGCGCCTGCCAGAGCTTCAGGACGACCAGTCGGCGGATGAGCGGCTGGTCAAGCGGCCGGGTCGCAAACATTCCAAGATCGTAGATGTCGCGCGCCTTGTTTCGTTGATAGCACGCGCGAATTTTCTCGGCGATGATCTCCGGCAGCGCGAGGCAGGTGATTACAGCGGGTGCGAAGGGCAACAGCCTGAAGTAGCTTTGATCGCACTGCGGCCGGCGCTCCGTTGCGAGCGTGGGTGTTTCGCGGCGGCTGATCTGGAGTTTAACTTCGCTTTCCCCGCTGCCGTTCCACGCATGGGTGTAGATCGGATTGACGCCCCATGACAGAGCGTCTTGCGTCTCGTAGTAGTTATCGTCCGGAATGTTGAACTGAAGGCCGTGAAAGGGCTGCGCGAAGGCATCCATCATATCGAGGATGATCGTCTCATGGTCGTGCTCCTCCAGAGCGGTGAAATCCAGATCGGTCGAGAAGCGTCCCTGGGTGCCGATGACCATTTTTCGCAGGCAAGTGCCGCCTTTGAACGCGAATCGATCCAGCATGCCGCGCTCTGAGAGGAGCTGAAGCAGGAACGTCAAGACAACTTCTTTCTCCGCAATCATGATGTCGCGAAGGCCGGACTCAGCGGAATAGCGCTGCACTTGAGGTCGCGGGAGCATTTTTACGTCTCCCTCTTGACGGTTCGCCGCCGGCCGAGTCCGGCGCTGCCCTGCAGTTCTTCCGGTGTCACATTGACGAAAAGACGCCACGTGCCGTCATAGCCGATCGCGCCTTCCACCGCGCCCGCGCGGGCGGGATCACGTCCGAGCCATGTTTTGCGGCTTCGCGCGGCCAGCCGGAGCAGACGGTCGCGCACGTCGGGCGGAATATCGGCTTTGACGTGATCAACGAGCCAGCCAAATCGCCGCACGAGGGCGCCTGAACCGATCCGTTCGAGATAATCGGTCGCTTTGGTCCAGTTAAACCGACGGCTGGCAGTGGCCAGTATAGTGGCGGCTTCGCCCACCCCGCCAGCCAGCGCCGGGCGGTCAGTGCAGTCGATGGCGGTCTTTTCCCGGTCGGAGATCATGACCTTGTATCCGAGCACATCAACCGGCTCAAAGCCAAAAAATTTGCTGTCCGCCTCATTGACGATGCGTACCCGTGACTCTCCGACTTTGCGTGTCCGTAGCCGCACCGGCGTCACAAGGAATATTACGTTGCGATGCTGCGTGGTCAACCCGTAATGGGCGGCGGCGGTGCTGAAGCCGATGTAATAAGGATTGGCGATGCGGCTGGCGAGCGCCAGAAGATTGCTGTCGCCGAGGGCGTCCGGCCCCTGCCCCGGCGGTATAAGCAGATACTCTCCCCAGCTAGCCCGTTCGAGCCAGCCTTTGCGCCGCAGCGACTCGATCACGTGGTCAGCAGCCTTGAGGCTGCCGCCGAGCAGTTCAACAATCTCCGCCCGCGTCGCCTCCCGCTGGCCCCGTTCGGTGAACGCCAGCACGACCCGGCTTTCCTGGTTTGATAGAGATCGGGTTATGAACTCCATGTCATTCTCCGCAACGAAACACCCTGAAAAAGGGGGTTTTGATGAATAGTATAGCAGAGTTCGTGGCCGTGGTCTACGTATGTTGTAACGAAACCCCCTCTTACAGGGGGTTTCGTTACGTAATAATGCATTACTGGAATGGCCCCTCTGGACCTGGAGCAGTCGACCAGATTCTCTTTTTGTTCGCCTATAATGGGACCGTGCCTGAACGCTGGTGCACCGTAACCGTCATTTATAAACAGGGACGCCGGCACAGTCTCGACATGCTGGCATCGAGCACCTGGGGGTCACCTCACGAAACGGAGGCAGCCGCACGATTTGAGGATTCGCAGTAGCATCAAAGCTAATGGCCTATTTCATCGACTTGTTTTCTCCGGAAACCTACGAGGCTTTCAGGGGTTCTTCGCGCGATGTATCAGGATTTCGCCTCCGCCAGAAAGCTATCGCTGAGCGGATAAAAGCTGGCGACATTTTCGTGTGCTACATGACGCGACTGTCTAGGTGGTTCGGTCTCCTCGAAGTGATCGAAGGGCCATATATCGACAGCAAGCCAATTTTCGCCCCGGAAGATGACCCGTTTGTTGTTCGTTTTCGCGTCCGTCCTCTCATCCTCCTTGACCCGGACAAGTCCATTCCCATTCATGACGAAGAGATCTGGAAGGGGCTGTCGTTCACGCGGACTCTTGAGCCGGGGTCAATCGCTTGGACCGGAAAGGTCAGAAGCAGTCTGATTCACCTCGACGACGACGACGGGCGATTTCTGGCTAACAAAATCAAGGTGCAAATGGGGGATGGCAAAACCTACCCGCTTGACGAAGATGATGTTCGTAAATTTGCAACCCACACGGTCAATCGGTCCGACAAGGTGATAGCCGTTTCGGTGCCGGAGGATTTGGCCGTTAAAGAAGAAGCTGAAGCCCTGCCTGAAGCCGAGGTCCGGGAATCAATTCGCGTCCAGGCGCTCATTGCAAACATTGGGATGTCGATGGGCCTATCGATCTGGGTACCCCGAAACGATAGAGCCGCGGTCTTGAAAGAGTTGAACGCGGATGCACCCCAACTTCTCGACAGGCTGCCACTGAACTACGACGATACAACTCTTCGAACAATCGAGCAGATTGATGTGTTATGGCTTCGGGGGCGATCAATTGCGAGAGCCTTCGAGGTGGAGCACACCACTTCGGTTTATTCCGGAATCCTGCGAATGGCGGACCTGTTGGCCCTTCAGCCCAACATGGATATCAAACTTCACATCGTGGCTCCCCTGGCCAGGCGGGAAAAGGTATTCAGCGAAATCCGCCGCCCGGTATTCTCACTTTTGGACAGAGGACCTTTGGCCGAGAGCTGCACGTACCTTTCCTATGACAGTCTCCGCGAAGTCGCGGCTCAGAAGCACCTGGCGCATTTGTCGGACAAAGTGCTTGATGAGTACGCGGAGGAGGCGGAGTGACTTCAATGAAGGGGACACGGATAAGAAAAAGGACCCGACAGGAGCATTGATGAGCGATCAGAAAAACGACCTTTCAGGGAAGCGGGTTCCGTTGCGCGATATCAAGATGGAATCGGGCTCGGAGGACCTGCTGGCCTCCCCGGCCATGGAGCCCTACATGATGTTGGCGCTCGCCATGATGGGGGGCAAGGACACCGGCCCGGCAATTGAAGAGCTTGCCGCGTTGCCGCTGGAGAAACGATACGTCTGGCGCGTGGCCTCCGCCTTGAAGTGGGCATTTGCCGACTTTGACACGCTAACCGTCGAAGCGGACCGCCAAACGCTCTCTCCGGAAGATCGAAAGCAGCTAGTGGAACTGCTGAAGCATCGGCCTCTTCAGTTTTGTCTTTTCCTGAGCGCCCTATTCGGTCAAAAGCAGATGGAACTCATGATGGTGTCAGCCATTCGGAACGCGAGGGTAGTCCAGGCCCATACCCAGAACATCAAGGAAAGGTGAATATATAATGCAGCGTCGCCCTTCTTGCTGCGAGTGCTGCTCTGGCAAAGCAGGATCGGCAGACGGCCGCAATCAAGAAAGGGATCGCCCTCGTAAAGTCTCAGTGGACAAAGGATGAATTACCCGAAGACGTGCGGCGGCTCGCCAATAACATAACGACGCTCATCGAGGCGCTACGTCTTGAGATCGGACGGCTAGAAGAAATTCTGAACGACGGAAAGGCACAACGGGCCGGGGCACATCCTGCCAATCTGTCTCCATACGCAACTGTCGTTCAGTACCTCTTTAGTGCAGAAAGAGCCAAGACGGTCTCCCTGCTTACAACTGACGGCCGAACAAGGATACTCATTCCCGAGGAAATAGAATTGCCTGGGGACATTGATCGGGCGCAGCTCAGAAATGCGGTCTTTGTGACGACAGGGGCGGTGATGCGTGGCTGCCGTTTACGCGGACCACGGGTTCGCTATCGAAACCATTGCATCTACAAGAGTAGCTACAGGCTTTACGCAAGGACCACAAATGATGACACCGCACTCCATAGAAAAATCGCGGGACCAGCGGTTCATATTGGCGGAGCCAATATAGGCCTTGTCGGTGTCGGCAAGGAGAATCTTGGCATGAAAAGTTTCCAGTGTGGCTTCTCTCAGACGCGGATCGTGAGAAATCGCATAGGTCAATATCTTTGCCCCCCATGCGGCGAGCTGCCGTTGGTGGGCCTTTAGAACCTGTAGTTCCTTCTCGTCACGTCCACGCACAATCAGAGTGCGCTCGACGGGTTTGCGGGCGGAAGACTCAAAGAGACGGCCGATCCACTCAAGCCCTTCGCTGTCGAGAAACGGGCTGACGATGGTAAAGCGCTGCCGCGCATGGCTCGCCAGTTCGATAAGGCTGTCCTTGGTGTCATACAGGCGCGCCCACGAAAACCCCTGTTTCGGCAGCATTTCCATCAGTCGGGAAGGATAGGCTGGGGGGCTGAGTGTAATTTCAACTTGATTGGAGTCCCGTTGGCGATAGCGTGCGTACGCGACTCCTCGCAGCACGGCCGCGTGCCTTAACGCGTCGTTCTTGGGGACCGTGAGGGCCATGCCGTCTCGCATCTGGGACAGCAATCCCACTTGGAGCAGCGCTTCGAGGACGGATTCAAGCTTTTGCGAGCTAATATTCTGCTCTCGAGCAATGTCATCTAGTAGCCCAGCCCGAATTAAAAGAGAGTCGCGGTTTGCCAAATGTACCAGCACCGTGGCGGCCACGAGGGGGTCGGAAAGTACGGCATCAACTATCGCTTCCTCCGGAATCGATGCTTTCATACGGCCTTGGCCTCGTTTGACCCAAGCCGGAAAAACCCGGCAAGTGCCGTTCGGTCGGCATCCCATCCTGGCGGTACGCCGCCGCCCAGAGCGGCGCGGCTGAGCAGGTTGTTGCCGGCGATGCAGGCCACTTCGGGAGCCATGATGCAGGCCGGGCATGCGCCGCCGCGCTGATCGCAGAGACTGCCGCCATCGCACTTGAGAGCACGATCAGAGAGGAGCTGCTCCAGCACTGTTAGGCCATGGTTACGCCACATCGCGGATAAATTCCCCAGATCAGGTGTCATACCTCTGCGGTAAACGAGACACGCGAGGTCAGCGGGAAAGAGATATTCGCCGATAGACCCATGCTCCAAGCCGGAGTATTCAACGACTGCATGAGCAAAATGATGCGCCATCGTATGAAGAAGTAGGTACACATAGTTGGGTAACGAGCGTGGAGTAGGCGGCGTGGTGCGTTCGCGGTAGTCCTCCAGAAAACGGCCGAAATCTGCGTACTCTTCAATCAAAAGTCCGCCAAGTAGCATCCCTTCGCGCGGCGGCAGTTGGTCACCCAGGCCGTTTTGGCGAAGCCATTCAATAACTCGCTTTTCGTTGAGCTGGATGTAAAAACCTTCATTCTTCTGTTCCAGGAGATAGATCGGCCGCTTTTTCTTCTCCACGTAATCGAAGGCACACAGCCTTACGGGCATTTCTCTGTCCTTGACCGTGGTGGAAGGTGTTGAACTGACGCGCGTATACCCGAAGCTGAATTCGCAGATGTCCAGTCCGCGCAGAAGGACGAGTTCATCGATTCCGAGCTGCATCAGGTGATGTTCAACTGTCCTCGCATATGATTTGCGTTCTTTGGCGTCTGCGGCGTCGATGTCGCAGACTTCTGGATTGAGAACGGATATCGCCGGGAGGCTCGGGTCGGTACCCTGCCTGTCTATGACCTCCTTCCGGAAGGAGGAGTGTTCCACGGCGAGCCGTATCGGGTTATAGCGCCTTGCCCATTCCTGATTGGCTTCGACTTGGGAGGCGAGGGCCTGCGAGTTCTGGTGCTGTTTTGCAATGAGCCCGTCGGCTTCGTAGGCGGCACGTTTCTCGCTCAGTTGTCGCTCCATGGTTTCTTTCATGGCGGGAACCTGCATTACTTTCAGGATATCCAGAAGATCCTTGTAGTTCTTCGCCTCGTCGCCGCGACCATTTTCCTTGAGCTGCCTCATGACCTCGTTGTGCGTGAGAGGAGTACCGGGAAAATTGTAGAGTTTCATCAACCGGGAGACGAGGTCAGAGCGCCGTGCCGCCGTGAGCAGCGTTGTGACTTCAGCGTCCCGGAACAGGATGAAGCTGTCGGTCTGGGCGTAAAAGACGGAGGAAGCCCTGTACGAGACGGGGAGCATGTTCCATTCCTTGGGAAGGTTGCCGTGCCCGCCGTCCATCCTGGGCTTAAGGAGTTCCAGCGTTTCGCGGTCTGCCTGCACGACTTCTTTCGTGGCGAGGCACTGGATGCACTGGAAGCGCCAATCACTGAAGAAAGGAGAGGCCTTGGTCACAAGCTGGTATTCCTCGTGGCCGCAGTTCCGGCATCTCTTAATCTGGTTGACCCTGCCATCAGGCGCCATAACCCAGAGGTGAGGGCTCAGGCCGCAATAGTTTCCGGACCAGTGGGCGTAAACAACATCCACCTGTCGCCAATTGTGACGACTCGAATCTGCAATCGCGCAATCTGTGCGGTCTTTTGTTTGCGGCCAGCGACGGTGAAGATCCTCCACGTCACTGAATTCTGTGAGACGCCCGCAATCAGAGCACACAAATACCAGGGGATCAGGAAGAAATCCGATCCGGCTGGGTTGGTTAAGGACAAACTTTCCTTGATCAACGAAAGGCTCGTTCTGGTGATTTAGGAATGCGCTGTCGATGCATTGTTCAGGCAGAACCGCAGGTTCCGAACGGCAGTTTGTGGAACGCTGGAACCAGCTCTCGACATATTCTGCGAGGTGTTCAAACAACTGCTTCTGGACTGCGGGCGACGAGGGCGTTACCGGCGCAGACATAGCGACCGAGACGCAACATCCGAGTCCGCCTTCATAGGTGAAAAGCGCACCGGGAGCATAGGATGTCGCAATTTGAGTTCTGGATCGCTGCATTTTCTTTAAGCCTCTCCATCATCGCTGTCAAGTTCGCCGACCCGGCTCCGTTGCCGTCTTACAATGCGGAGCGCCTCCGCAATCAGCGTCTTTTCTTCGGCACCCTTGATTCTGTGTTTGCCGAACGGTCTCGCGGGAATGAATCGCCCCGCCTCATCAATGTCGCGCAGGGACGTCATGGGTTTCTGTCCTACGGGAGAGTTCTCCCAATAGTCGCTCAACCTTGTTGTGGCGTTTTCGGTACGGAATTCGTCTGTCAGTTCCTTGGCGAGATTGCGAATGCGGCCGTCATAGTATTCCGGATGCGGGGCGGCTCCCAATCGGCTCACGCCGCGGCCCGGAACGCCAAGCGCAAGAACGCAGAATTCCATGAAATCCTTCGCGGCACCGGGCAGGTCGCTTCCGGTAAAGAGACGGTTTACGTCATTTACCGTCTCGAATCTCGGCGCACGAACCTTGTCGGCATCCGCATATTCCATGAATAGCTTCTGCTCAGCCCAGCCACTGAGCCACGCCTGAAAAAGACTTGTCAGTACGCGGTCATGCGCGGTTGCGGCCCACCTTGTGATCGCCGGCGGAGCGATCATGCGTTCCAGGAAACGGTGGAAAACATCGTGGGTCTCGACAATATATCTGTCGCGGCGCGCCTGCGGCGTCGGCACCAAAAGACTGAACCCGACATGAGCGCGGCCTATGCGGGATGATGCCTGAATGAACTCTGCGATGTCGTTCGGCATTCCTGCAAAAAACATCGCGTTAAATTTATCCACATCAACCCCGTGAGAAATGGCAGAGGTTGCGACAATATTTCTCAGGGACTGGTCGAGATCAGGAAAGTCGTCGCCGCCCGTGATGCCGCCGTCAGCCTGACGCATGATCTCCTGAATTTCCGCCACATCAATACCGCCGGAAATCAGACGCGTATGGAATTGGGCCATAGTTCGGCCGTGGCGTTTGTGGACCCTCGCCACTTCCTCTCGGAACGCATCAATGACCTGGTCTCCGCCTTTCTTGTTGGTCACGTAGGTGAGAGAGATCCGCATCAGATCAAGAATGGTGAGCAAAAGTGCCGGGTTTTCCTTCGCACACGCGCTTATAGCACTCGCATGAAATTGAGTCAGCGGCGTGGCGGGCGTCAAAGCGTCCAGCAGTCGCTGCGCAACCTGATCCGTCAGGGTTCCTGTCAACAAGTCCTGCCACAGCTCCGTGATTGCCAGGTGATACGCGGCGAGCACGGCAACCGTCGTGACAGTGTGGTTGCGGCCATTCGTCATAATCGACGTATACAGCCTCATCCAGGGAGCCTCGATTTCAGGGGAGCGCGGGCTGCCGCCCGCTATTCCCTTACGCGCAGGATTAGACGGGGTGGCTGGCACGGCATAGAAGGATTTGTAGATTGACGTGCCCGGATAAGGGAAATGCATATGCCGACGCTGGTACAGTGACCCAAATTGCTGTTGGGGCACGCTGACGGTCGCTGTTGCGGCTATCACCTTGGGGAGCCGGGCTGCCCTTGCTCCGAACGGACTGCGCGCTACTCGCTCGCCCAGCAGTACGGATCCGCGCACGAACAACTGCTCCAGCATCGTCTCGAAGAGCCCGGCGAAAGTGCCCAGGCTCTCGTCAAGCAAGTGTGCTTCATCCTGGATGATCAGAGATGGGAACGGATCGCAGAAAATGTCGGGTCCTTCCTTATAAGCGGGGGCGAGCGCCTCACAATTGTTCACAGAGGGACCTTCCTTTAGCTTGGGCCACGAAGGCATCACAAGACGGCCCGTTCCACATTCTCGCCATCGGGCGAACCCAAACATTCCCATGACTCTGTTGATCGTGGCGGGATGCTGGCCGATGAGGGCGAGTTTATCGATGACGCCGAGGAGTACGGCCGGCGCGTGACGGTAAATATCCTTGTCAATAATCAGGAACGGAAGCGGTGACCGCTTTGTTTCCAGGTTCCATCGACATGTTTCGTTAAAACACAAAATGCCGATTTCGTCCTCGGTGCCTGAGGAGATTCGCCGCAATCCAGTACTCTGCGAGCAGAGGGGGCACTTCGGTGTTTTGTTGAAACTGTCGTTAACCTCGTTGTAGTCGCCTTTCAGGTTGTCATCATTCTGATGCTTTGCGTCGTCCAGACGAGGGACTGGGGCTAGGCGATGATCATCAGGGCTGTTCGGGGTGTTGCCGCTGCCAACCCAGAAGCCGATCTCGAAGGGCGCGCCCCCGATAGACGCGCGTCGGCGCAACAATTCTGCGCGCATCAGAATGGAAAGCAGTCTTTGCGCCTGCTGCAGGGTCAATAATCTCAGCGGGTATCGAATTAGGGCCGTAACTCCCACACTCTTGCCGCGCAGGCGATCGAGGAAAAGATTGAAGATGAGCAACCCAAAGAACGCTTCTGACTTTCCACCACCGGTCGGAAAATACAAAAGAGTAGCGGTCTCTTCATCAAATTCGGGGTCGAACCACGGTGACTTCGCGTATTCAGTCATGCGGGAAGAAAGGGTAGGAATATGAGCGAGAACGAACGTGAGCTGGAACAAGCGCCACTTATCGATCCCACGCGCCAACCCGGCTTCTCGAAACGATTGATTCAGCAGAAGCCAGGCACGATACGGCATGGCCTCGCGGCAACCGGGCTCTGCGCAAAAGCGCTTGAACGCGTGGTCCAGAAGATCTATTCCCAGCTCAATTCTGTTAGCTTCACGCGTATAGTTCGCAATGTCCTGCTTGAATTTCTCCCGCTCTCGATCTGCCTGATCTGAATCTTTGACGCCCGCGGCCGGGTCCAGATTCTGTTCCTCGGCGCTCGTCCACTCCCGGTAGGCCTTAATGAGAGGACGTATGCTTGCGGGGTCAAAATTGTCAGCGCCCAGTGTCTTGAAGTCCGTTGGCACGCCTTTGATCTCGGTAGGTACGATCCGGGGCTGCTGATACCGGGGCATCCAGCTTGTTGTCAGCCGCAATCTGTCGCCGACGCGTGCCTCAGAGACGCCGCAGTTTATGCCGATCGCAGGATAGGACAGAAAATCTCGAAATCTGTACGAAGGCTCGACACGATCAAGATTCAGCGCCCGGTGAGCTTGCGCTGGGAGCTCGATGGCGAGTCCTACCTGATGGATGGAGTGGTCGAAACGGTGACGCAGCCGCTTTCGTACTTCATTGCTGTTGTTCTCCAGCATCACCCTCAAGTTGCGGCGGTCGGGGTCGCGCAGGTCGTTATCGAATTGAACGGTCAGTACAAGGCCGCTCAGATCGGGGCCCAGGTCTTTCGCCGACGGGGCGACTTTTCTCAGGGTGGTAAGAAAGTCGTTCCAGGTCTTCTCTGACCGGATATAACTCGGCCTGATGTTTGCGGCCCGGTAGGCCCAGTTTCGGCCTTCGTCGGTTTCGACCCAAGCTGCAGTTGCCTTGACCACCGCTTCGCGCATCTGCTTGGTCCAGGTCTCTACAGCGACCTGAACGGCAGCCTCGTCGGACATGTCCACCGAGAGGGCCGCGAGCTCAACGGGAAGTCGTTTCCATTTTTGCGGAATATCGATCTCTTGCGCTGCCTCGTCTCTGTGGAAAATGTAACGCCCTCTCTGGGCGATAAGGCGAGAGCCGTCTCCCGCTGCTTCACCTTGATCGGAAGAATCAGTTTCCGCCGTCCCCGCAGCCTCTTCAGGAGCAACGCCGGCGTCAACGACCCAATCGTCCGACGAAACCTCGACGCCATGATTGCCTAGCAGCTCACGATATATCTGCTGCTGAAGGTCACGCCTTTGCCGCCTCTGATCCGCGGGCTTGGTTTCTTCGGCCGCAAGAGCATCAGTCATCCGGTCCTTCATCGCGTCGCGAATGGCCGCTTCCAGGTCCCTGCGCAAGGGTGGATTGGGGAATAACTCCAATTCCGGCTTCGCCAGCTCGTCCCAGTTCGGTAGGGTGCGGACATAAATAGAAAATGCGGCGCTGATTGCCAGATTTCCTTTAGCGGAGGCAGCGATCTGGCAATCCAGGCCGTGTGCGCTGATGTGAATATCCGAGGTCTCGTCCTGCTCGCCGCTTTCTTCAAATCGGGGCAGCAGGAATCCCGAAACAAATCGCAGAGACGGTTTTACTCCGAAGATGGTTTGGCCTTCCGTCCCGGCTCCGCTTGCTCGCTGCCAGGTGAGATTGAGCAGGGCGTCAACGATACCCTCCTTCGTGTCGTCGAGATTGGCAGCGATCCCGGCGGGCAGTGATCTCAAGTCAATGACTTTCATCTGAATTACCTTCCGGATCGTTCGAGATTACAGCAACCAGATGCTGTTCGGCGGTTTCATATATCCGCCAGACTTCCTGGCGGTGCGCTTCCGGAAGGCGGGAAACTGCGCCATCTGGATCAATAAGTACACCCATGAAGACTTGGTGAAATGCGGTTCCGCTGCGTATACGCATCGATCGTGTCCAGAAAATTCCCCAATCCCAGTAATGCCTAGCCACATCGTCCGCAATTCCGAGTGCCTTCATAAAACAGAGATAGTGCCGGCGGTCGCGCGGAGCCTGAGGCCTAACCTCGTCACGAGGGGCTTCAACCAGATCGGCCACGTCGATCCACTGTTTGATCGATTGCGGCCCCGGTAACGACAGGGTTGAGTCGATTCTCATGATTGCATTGCGAAGAGCGTCAGCTTTAGCTGTCATATCGTGCCCCGGCAGCTTCATTGCTGCTGCGGCGACGGTTTTGTGATACAACGTGAGAACCTCCGGCGCCGTAGCGCTGAGGTGCAGTTTTTCCCTTGCAGCATCTACGAAATCAGGACTGAATACGCATATCTGATCGCCGGGCCGCAGGTCTTTCGCCAGCCGCCGCGAGAATGGTTGTAGAGCATCCAGATCGTAGACCGCTAACTCCGAGCCATCGAAAGCCCTGATTTGAACATCACCGGAGGTGCGAATAATGCGTGTTGGACCGGCTCCCGGCGCGTGCGGTCCCGTCAGATCGATGGTGCCTAGGCGCGGGGGCAAGAGAATCGTATCAAGATCAGGAATGTCTATCGTATGGCCGCTGAGGGCCTTCTGAAAGCTCTCCTGTACGATCAGAAGATTCCACTCAACTGGAGCGATGCCGTCCAGCTGCAGAAACGCCTCGGTGCGTTGAAGAATTTGTTTTGCGTGCGCAAGATGACAGAGAACGGTAGCCTTTGACGGCAGGGCTGGGTGCGTCAGAATTTTCAGGAGATGGTCCGCATACGGCTCGACAAAAAGCATTTGGTGGTAAGGGCCTTGAACACAGCTCGCGCGTTCGAGTTCCTCCATCGCCTCCCTGTTATCGACGAGAGTAAGTTCTCGCCCGAGTTTCGATCGTATGTCTGCCAGTGCGCTGTCATTCTCGATGCGCCACTCTGCAAAAGCCCGGATAAGGTCGCTCGAAAAGGCGACGATCGATCGTGCCGGGTTCGTTGCGAACTTCGAGAGACAAGCGTCAAACAGGCGCGTGCCCGGATTTTGGGTTGCAGCGACCGCGCAGAGCCTGTCGTAGGCGTCAAGGAAAGCCGCGAGTTGTGGGTGATTGGTACCCGCCGTTCCGAGCTTTATTGCAGAGTTGATTTTCCCTCTGGGAGTCAGGTGATCAAACCGGGACCCAAGGCTCTGTCGTTCGTATCCTTCATAGTTGTCTGCGAGAAAGGTCATAAACTCGTGCGGCGGGCCGGGTAGGCCAATCAGGTTCTGCAAAGCAACGAGAGCAGCCGTCACCGATGAAGCGACCTCGCGGTCGCCGGCATCGAGAAGAGAGCGTTTTAGTTTCAGCCCGGCATCAACGAAGTTGAGAAGATCGGCGCCGTAGACCTCGGCGGAAAGTTCATCCAGAGAGCCAGGAACGGCGGTTGCCGGAGCAAGGACATCTGTCTTGGCGTTGAGGATCAAGCGTGAGCGGGAGGGATATTTTGGTGAGGTTGCTACCCCTCGACGCACGTCGTAGTCATTCAAGACTTTCCATCTGAGCGCCTGGAGTACGAACACTTCATCGGTGAGAGCAAGAGCGGGAGGGCATTTTTCTCCGTACAGTTCTCCAACTGTGGCGAGAAACTTTGAAACCGCTCCACGCCAATCTCCCGCGAGTGCATTCCTTGATCGGTAGGTAAGATCGATCAAGACGATATCCGGACGCCGGCCTTGATGCTGGGGATCTAGGCCTGCCTTGCGAAACAGATCTATCGACATTGCGTCGGGATGGGCGCCAAAAAGGAAAAACGGCGTTTGGGATGAATCGTTCGCCGCATTAATGTGCTCACTGCGCTCGTTGATCCATGTGTGCCTCCACAGACGTCGGAGAAAGTGATCGCTGTAGTCGCGTACAGTGGCAGCGTGAATCCCCGCCTGCGGCATGATCTCAAACAGAGTGGGGTGCATCAGACTCGGATCACGCTCCAGCGCTCTTTGTCGCCGATTGCCCTGCTCGCCAGTGGAAAGGTGTTTCAGGCTGTGTAGTGCCATCAAATAACCAAATGCCGGATGGTGAGCGCCCTGTTGAAGGACGCGGTTCAATGGGGCGAGAGTGGCGTGGACAAGCTGGTCTCTGTCGACCAGCAAAGTCCTCTGTGTTCCGCCGCTGTTGCGGTTCCAGGGAAAGAAGAGGGCTGCAAGCCGTTGGCAGTCACAAGCCGCGATCCGAGTAAGCGCCGCTAGCGCGTGGAATACAGCCACACCCTCGATCGGTTGGGGCCACAGCAGGAGCGCTTCGCTCTTGCCCTCGGCGAGAACACGGTCGAAAGCAGCAAGCACCTCCTTCGCGGCCGGGCCTACGTGACAGCATTGACCGGGTTCATTGCGCCGTCGCAGACTGACTTCGTGATTTATGCCAGATTCCACAGCTCCACGATTGTTCAAAGGTTGCGCGCCCACGGTTTGACTGCCTGGCATTACCCTTACCCACTTGCTGCCGTTGCGGCCGATTGACGCGTATCATCCGTTAACGAATCGACGTAGGCAACCTCGGCGACATGGTCGTCTTCAGTGCCAGGTCTGAATGCGGCGCGCACGTGCGTTGCAGCGGGAAGGGGAAGCTGTCTCAAAGCTTTCGTCGAGACGCTGACCGAGCCGGAAATCCGGCGAAAGCGCATATCGACCGCCGCGGTATTTAGCAGGCGACACAGCGTTTTCAGCGTCACTTTCTGTTTTTTTGTTGGGTCCGGAACGATAATGATGGTGTGGTTCTCGGTGACGAATCCGCGTCTTCCTGGAACATTTGACTTGCGGACAATCGCTGCGATCAACCTTCGCGCCTGTCGCCGATTGCTGGTTCGCTGAAGTATGATCGCGTCCGAACAAATTATCGCGCTACTCTCACGTTCGACTTTTACAAAGCCGATGCGACTCGAATTGGGTTTCCCGTCGTACGGCCTGCATGGACGGTTGGCTGTGACGTTGTGCGCCCAGAATAAGGGGACTTCGGTTGGGCGGGGTTTGTATCCGGCGCGATAGCGATGCTGTTCGCGGTTCCATACAAAGTATCCGGTCTTTGCAATGTAGCCGTAGTCTTCGAGAGTTTCCAATCCAGTCTGGAACAGCTCTTCTTTCTGGTTTTCGTCCGGGAGAGCCCACATGCGGCCGCTGGCATGGTCAGGAATTTCGAGTGTCCCGAGCGGGCGATTGGACTGCCCTATCATGAGGAGAGAACTTTTCGGAACCACCGCTCGCGCAAGGGTGCCTTTCTTCCGAAGTACCAAGACGCAGACATCATATAGAACATCAAGGAAAACATCGCTTCGCTTGTCGATGGGATCAAGCCGAAGAACATATGACGTTTCCAGAATGTGCTTCCTCAAAGCTGTGAAATAAGGTCCCCCGACAAACGACATGGGGACGATCAGGCAAATTACTCCTCCTGGCTTTACCCAACGAATGGTCTGGTCGAGAAAGAGAGCATAAAGATTTACGTACCCGTCGCTGATAACGGGGGCAAAAGCGTCCAGTATCGTTTTCGAGGGACGAAAGATGCGCCCATAGGGAGGGTTTCCGATGACGGCGTCATAGAGCGTCTCCGGCGGCGGTAATTTGAGTGTATCTGCGTGCTTGATTGATATTCTTGGCTTTCGACCTGCGGAGCGGATTTCCCTTCGGAGCAAATCGGCAAGCAATGTCTTCGACAGCCTCGCGAGATCCCTCTCGATCTCCACCCCGGCCAGAGTGGATTCAATTGCCCGCAAGATGCTTTCGGCACTTCCGCCACGCTGCCGCGCCTGGCTGGCGATGCGGGCAGCAAGCGGTACCAAAAACGCTGCTCCGCCTGAGGCAGGGTCGAGAATTCTGTCCTTGCCAGGTTGAATGCCCGCTGCGGACAGCACGTCAATCGCATATTGGGCCAAATGTGGAGGAGTAAAATATGCCGCAAGCCTGCGTCGACGCGATGCGGGCATCAACAGGGCATACAAGCTCGAAATCCAATAATGTTTTTCATCTTCCGGCAAACCAGCGAAGAATGCCCGGCTTTTGAGGTCAAGAGCGCGGCCCTCAATGACCGTCCGGCAAATATCGAGCGGGCTCATGCGCAACTTTTTCAACGTCACTGCGACATGGCGAAGCTCGCTGAGGCGGCGGCTGATTGCTGGCTCAAACGCTTCTTGGCGGTTCGTTATTTGCGCCGGGATCATGTGTCGATCTAAGCCTCGGGCCGGATTGTGTGTCTATGACAACTGGCACCAGCAAAGAATCCTGATATGGCATGCGGGCGGCCCCTTCTCCTTCTTCACGGCGCGAAGTCGTCACCACATTACACCAAGCCGGTGAATCTGCAAGGTGGGGCCCCTGCTGCTCCCCTGCTGCTGGCCGGTTGTTTCTGGCGTCAGGACTGTTGCCGGATGGCCGAGACTACAGGCTTGGCGACCCCGGCGAAAGCCGGGGGAGTAAGGTCCAACCGGCAATCCATGCCGGGGACGCCCCCTCAAAATCGGAAAGATAACACTGTCAACTCCGGTTGAAAAGTTCCCATAGTTCCGGTCGAAAAGGTAGCCACCCCGAAAACTCTCCGACGCCGACCAGCGGGAGGCGCCAGAGAAGCCCAAGTTCATAAGCCCCCT
>Ga0335081_10007617_pt1 | contig 17323 bp, 17 predicted proteins | sample Lox_Sample_35_FD_206713 | JGI IMG/M metagenome (GOLD analysis project Ga0335081, IMG submission 206713) | Soil microbial communities from Loxahatchee National Wildlife Refuge, Florida, United States - Lox_Sample_3.5 | ecosystem: Environmental > Terrestrial > Soil > Wetlands | place: USA... | reverse complement strand
GGACGCCCGGCAGAGTCACCGCGCCCCTAAGTTGCGCGAGCAAGCTGTCGTGAAGATCGCCCTTGCCCGGGCAAAGCAGGTGGATCGGCAGCCCGCGGCGCCGTGCCTCGGCAACCGCCGGAGAGAGGAGGTGCACATTCTTGCCGGTATTGAGTTTGCCGGCATAGATCGCGACAAACTGGCCGGGCGGCAGGCCGAAGCGAGTTGCAAGCCAAGCGCGGTCGCGCCCCGCCGGGCTAAAGAGCGCGCGGTCGAGCCCGCGCCGCAGCGACACGCCACAATGCCAATCAGCGGCTGCGTCCTCACCTCCGTAGCTCGCCATCGCCATCGTCACTTGGCCGAGATGCCGTTGCAGGCGCCGCTGCAGCCGCCGGCTGACGACCCCCGGTAGATCAAGGCCCTGGCTAGCCAGCCGATAGGCGGCGCCGTCGCCAAGCCAGCGGCCAAGCAGATGGTCCATCGTGATGCGCGCGTATTCGGGGGTGTTGGTGTGAATCGAACTGACCACTGGCACGCCACTCCGGTTTGAAAACCGCGTAGCCGTGCGCGCGTAGCAGAAGAACGCATCGGTGGTGTGGATCACGTCATAGTCGGTCAACATCCGCGCCAGCCCGGGATGCCACGGTGCGAGATCAGTGTGATCGGGGACCCCACGTACCAGCCGCTTTGTGCTCAAAACCGGCGGCAGGAGCACATAACGCACCGATGGCGACAGGTCGATCCGCTGCAACGCCGGGCCATTGAAGTGCACCGTAAGGTCGAGCCGGTCGCCAAACCCGGTGGCCGCCTCAGCGATCCGCTCCCAGCACTTGACGTGCCCACCGGCATCTTGGCTCCACATGAGGTCAACCAGAACCCCGACCTTTAGCGGAGACGGGGACAAGCCGGCGAAGCGCGCCGGTTCAATCTTGCCCTCGATGACCGCCCCGTCCATGTCTCCCACCCTGCTCGAAAATGCTCGACCGTAAGTTATACGCAAGGTTGGGGCCGAGCGTAGCCTTTAACACCACATAGTCGATGCATCGCTGCCCTGAAACCTTTTCCCGCCCTTGCCGATTGCTCTAGTGTCGCCCACGACGCAAGAGCGACAGGTTCGTAGCGCTCATGCACTTTACCAACGAGGGCTTCGCGATGATCGATCTGCACTATTGGCCAACTCCCAACGGCAAGAAAGTCACCATCCTGCTGGAAGAATGCGGAGTCGAGTACAAGATCGTTCCCTGCAATATCCAGCGGGGCGACCAGTTCACCCCCGGATTTCTCAAGATGAACCCAAACCACCGCATGCCGGTGATGGTGGACCATAACCCAAAGGGCGGCGGCGCGCCGATCTCGGTCTTCGAATCGGGCGCGATCATGATGTACATCGCTGAGAAGGAAGGAAGATTCTGGCCGCAGGACTTGCGCGGCAAGTACGCGGTCACCGAATGGGTGGTCTGGCAGATGGCCAACCAGGGGCCGAAGCTCGGCGAGTGCGGGCATTTCCGCCGCGCTGGACCTGAGGCGGGCGACCTGACCTACGCGATCAACCGCTTCACCGACGAGGCCAACCGGCTCTACGGCGTGCTCAACAACCGGCTCTACCGCAGCAAATACGTCGCCGGCGACGAATACACCATCGCCGACATGATCTGCTATCCGTGGACCGTCAACTGGAAGGCGCAGGGACAGGACATCGACGAGTTCAAACACTTCAAGCGCTGGTTCGAGGAGATGGGCGCACGGCCGGCGGTACAGCGGGGCATGGCGGTCGGGGCGAATCTGCCCCCCGACCCAGCAACCCTGTCGGACGCGGAAAAGGCGGCGATCCGCAAGCGCATGTACAACCAGCGCGCGATGCCGGTTCCGGCGTAGTTTTTTGGAAGCGTCGCTTTATTCCCCTCCCACCGGCATGACCCGTGGGTCCGCGTCTTTGTTCTCAAGCGAACGCGCAGAAGACGTGGATGGCCGGGGCGACCCGGTCAAGGGGAAATTAAAAACAGCTGTCAGCAAGCGGTATGAGCAACTCGCGCCCGCCCCCCTCCACCGCCGCATCCGTTCGCGCGCACCGTCCCCGAAGGTGATGACCGCGAGCGGCTCGTCTGTGGCGATTGCGGGTTCATCTTCTATGACAACCCGAAGATCGTCGTCGGTTCGGTCGTGCGGTGGGGCGACAAGATCCTGTTGTGCCGGCGGGCAATTGATCCGCGCAAGGGGCTCTGGACGCTGCCCGCCGGGTACCTCGAACTCAATGAATCGACCCGCGCCGGCGCCGAGCGGGAGGCTTGGGAGGAGGCGCGCGCCAAAATCGCGATCGAGACCCTGCTGGCGATCTACGACATTACCCGCCTCAGCCAGGTGCAGCTCATCTATCGGGCGAAACTGCTCGACCCCGCGGTGTCGGCGGGCCCCGAAAGCCTCGAAGTCGGGCTCTTCGGCTGGGACGAGATACCGTGGGACGACATCGCGTTTCCCTCGGTGCATTGGGCCCTGCATCACGAGCACGAGGTCGAGCAAGGCGGCGACCCGGCGCCGCGCGGCAACCCACCGCCTGACAATCCGGCGGCGGTGCAGGGGCTCTAGCCCCTACCCCTCCAACCCGACCAGCCCGCGGGCAAAGGCGTAGGCCTCGAACGGGCGCAAATCTTCGGCGCCCTCGCCGATGCCGATGAGGTGGATGGGGATGCCGTATTTTTCGGCGAGCGAGACCAAGACGCCACCCTTGGCCGTTCCGTCGAGCTTGGTCATGACGATGCCGGTGACTCCCACCATTTGGCGGAATATCTCTGCCTGGGCATGCGCGTTCTGGCCGACCGTCGCGTCGAGCACCAACAGCACAGAGTGCGGCGCGGCAGGGTCGAGCTTTTTCACCGAGCGCACCAGCTTTTGCAGTTCGGCCATCAGATCGGCCTTGTTCTGCAGCCGCCCGGCGGTGTCGATCAGCAGGATGTCGGCGGCTTCATTCTTGGCTTCGGCGAAGGCGTCGAAGGCGAGGCCCGCCGCGTCCGAGCCATGCGGTCGGGTGACGACGCGGCTGCCGGTACGCTGGCCCCAGATCTGCAGCTGCTCGACTGCAGCGGCGCGGAACGTATCGCCGGCGGCGAGTACGACGCGGAGGCCCTCGTCGTGATATTGCCGCGCGAGCTTGCCGATCGTCGTCGTCTTGCCGCTACCGTTGACCCCAACGACGAGGATCACATGGGGCCTCGCCGTCGGATCGTAGCGCAGCGGCTTCGCCACCGGTTCGACGAGCCGCGCCACCTCGGCGGCGAGCGCCGCACGGACCTCCTCGGGCGAGACCTCCTGGTTGAAGCGCGTGCGGCGCAGCGCCTCGACCACCTCCTCGGCGACCCCAACCCCCATGTCGCTGGCGATCAACAGCTCTTCGAGTTCGTCGAGCGCGGCTGCATCAAGCCGGCGGCGGATAAAAATCTGGTTGATGCCCTCAGTGAGCGCCGATGAGCTTTTCGCCAGGCCGGCGCGAAGCCGGGCAAACCAGCCGCGACGCTCCTCGCTCATGCCACCACCCCGACCAGCTTGCCACCGGCGACGCCGGTGAAGCGCATCTCTCGGATATCCACCGCATCCGGCGGACATGAGACGGGAGCGTAGAACGCCGCGCGGCCACTGCCCGGCTTTTCGATCAGCACATCCCCGGTCGTGCCGACCCGCCGCGCCAGATCAGCCGCCAGCGCCTGAGCGCCCACCTCGCGCAACCGCGCCGCGCGCTCGCGGACGACTTGCGGCGCCACCGCCGGCATCTTCGCCGCCGGGGTGCCCTCTCGCGGGCTGTAAGGAAAGACGTGCAGAAAGGCGATGCCGCATTCCTCGACAAGATCGAGGCTGCGCTGGAACATCGCCTCGTCCTCGGTCGGGAAGCCGGCGATGAGATCGGCCCCAATCGCGACATCGGGCCGTAGGTCACGCGCCCGATGCGCCGTTGCGATCGCCTGAGCGCGGCTGTGGCGGCGCTTCATGCGCTTCAGGATCAGGTCGTCACCCGCCTGTAGCGACAGGTGCAGATGCGGCATCAGCCGGGGCTCTTCCGCGAACAGCACCCAGAGCGCGTCGTCGATCTCGCTGGCATCGAGCGACGAAAGCCGCAATCGCCGCAGCTCCGGAACCGCCGCGAGGAGTCGCCGCGCCAGCGCGCCGAGGCTCGGCCGCCCGGGCAGATCGGCGCCGTAGGCGGTGAGATCGACGCCGGTCAACACGATCTCGCGCGCGCCGGCCTCGACCAGCGTCCGCGCCTGCGCGACGGCGTCCAACATAGCCACCGACCGGCTCGGACCGCGCGCATACGGGATGATGCAAAACGTGCAACGATGGTCGCAGCCCTGCTGTACCTGAAGGTACGTGCGGGCTCGCGACTGCGCCTCGCTTGCCTCGGCATGTGGCCCGCCCTCCTCTCCGGGTGAGCGCGGCGGCGCGAGGGACAGCGTCCAATAACTCTCCGCCTTAAGCTTGGCGTCATTGTCGAGCACCAGATCGACCTCGGGAAGCTCGGCGTAGTGCGCCGGCGACAGGGTCGCGGCACAGCCGGTGACCACGATCCGCGCCGTCGGATGCTCCCGCCGGGCGCGTCGGATCGCCTGCCGTGCCTGGCGCTCGGCTTCGCTAGTGACGGCGCAGGTGTTGACGATGATGGTATTGTCGAGCCCCGCGGCGGCACGGCGAATGAGCTCGCTCTCGAAGGCGTTGAGCCGGCAGCCGAAGGTGACGATCTGGAGTGCCATCATCGGCCTCCGAGCAGAGCAGCATCGAAACTGCCGTCGAACGGCTCCGCCACCGGACCCGTCATCATCACGTGCCCGTTCTGGCGCCACTCGATATCGAGACAGCCGCCATCGACGACAACAGTCGCCCGCCGCCCGATTAGCCCGCGACGGCACGCCCCGACCAGCGCCGCACAGGCGCCGCTGCCGCAGGCCAGGGTGAGGCCGGCGCCACGTTCCCAGACCCTGAGGCGGATCGCGCCATCGCCGCGGACGGTGGCGATGCCGATGTTGGCGCGCTCGGGGAACAGCTCGTCGTGCTCCAGCGTCCTGCCCAGACGGCGCAGTTCGTCGGCGTCCATGCCCTCGACGTCAGCCACAAAGAAGGTCGCGTGCGGGTTGCCCATGCTGGTGCAAACGGGTTCCGACAAGCGCCCGAGCGTGAGATCGACGCGCAGCGTATCCATCTCGCGCGCCAGAGGAATCTCGCGCCAGCCGATCTTGGCTTCGCCCATATCGATCGTGACGCGACCGTCGCCCAAAATCTCCGCATCAAGCAGGCCGGCCATCGTCTCGATACGCAGCCTGGCGGCGCCCGTCTCTGCGGCGAGCAGCGCGGCGACGCAGCGTGTGCCGTTACCGCAGGCTTCGGCCTCGCTGCCGTCAGGGTTGAGGATGCGCAGGAAGACCTGCGCGCGCGGGTCGTGCGGTGGTTCGAGCAGCAGCAGCTGATCGCAGCCGATCCCAGTGCGCCGATCGGCGAGAGCGCGCGCGCTGGCGGCGCCGATCCGCACCGGATCGGCGCGCTGGTCGAGCACGACGAAATCATTGCCGAGCCCGTGCATCTTGTGGAACTGGATGCGCGTCATCGCGCGCTTATATGGCGGCGCAGCAGGCCCTGTCCAACGCGCTGCCGCTGCTCATCTCATCCCGGCGCGCGGTGATGAGTGCTGCTGACCCGCGTCGTGTGCCGCGTTCCCACATGCTTGGCATGACTTGGCGGCCCGCCGCGCGCAGCGACATGAGTGCGGATGGGACCCCGCGCGGCAATGTGAGCTCGGAAGTGACCGCGCCCTGCAATCGGCAGACGGCCGCCCCGAGTATGCGCGGCGAGGTGCGTGCGGCGATGGCTCGTTGCGATATGTCGGGTCCGCGCCCAAGGGGAGGCCGTAACGGTGTCGAGCTGGCGCTTCGCGGTGGCTGGATTGGGATAGAGATCGCCCCGGCGCGACTCGGCCGGGCCACCGAGCATCGGGCCAGCCTCGTTGCTGAAATAATTCGGCACCGACGCCGGCGGGCGGAAGTTTTTCGTGCCGTTGCCAGTTTCGGCGAACGCCGGTTCGCCCGCAAGGACAACCATGACGCTCAGCCAAACGGCAATCGGCCCAAGGGTGCTTTGAACCACCCGCATGACCCTGCGCATCAGGCTCTGTAGCCCAAGAGCGGCAAAAAGGGGAGCAAAACCGGTTTCGCTACCGCCCTAATCAACCTGGCGGCGACGCGCCTGCCACTCCGCGAATGTCATGCGGTCCATCAGGAACAAATCGGTGGTGCGCGCGTACCAGCCACGGCCATGCATGCGGCCGATCAGTCCGATCTTGTCAGTTTTGACGTAAAGCTTTTCCATATCCATCAAATCGTCGCGGATATGGATGTGGATCACCCGGCCGACCTCCATCGTCGAATTGCCGCCCAGCGACAGCCCAGTGATGCGCTCACATTCGAAGCTCACCGGCGCTTCGGCGATGCGCGGCGGCTTGACCCCGACCGACGGCACTGCCGTCAGCTTCGCCACTTCGAGTTCGCCGATCTCAGTCGGGAAATCGACCGCGCAGATGTTCATCCGCTCAGCCAGCGCCTCATCGACGAGGTTGACGACAAACTCGCCGGTGTCGCGGATATTCTGCTCGGTGTCCTTGTAGCCGCTACCCTCAGGGCCGGAGCCATTGATGCCGAGCACGACGACCGGCGGGTCCGAGCTCATCGCGTTGAAGAAGCTGAACGGAGCGGCGTTCACATTACCCTTTGCATCGACCGTAGTCGCCAAGGCGATCGGTCGCGGCACGACGGTGCTGATGAGGAGCTTGTAACCGTCCTGCTTTGGCATCTTGGCGAGATCGAAGTGCATGGAACGCGTCTCCGGGGGTTTCAACTGTGTGGCCGGCATACTGCCAAGACGCTGGTTTCGGCTCAATCGGCAGCGGCGGGCTGCGGCGCCGCGCGGCGCGGCGGCCGCAATAGCAGGACGAGCGGTAGCGAGGCGGCCGAAATCAACATCATCAGCTTGAAATCGTCGAGATAGGCTACCATCGCCGCCTGCCGTGTCACCTCGGCGTTGAGCGCCGCGATTCCGGGTTGAACGACTAGACTGTAATGCGGATCGAGAAACGGCGCGCGCGCAAGCGGGTTATCGGGATGCAAGAACTCGACCAGGCGAGAATGCACCGTCTGGGTGTTTCGCACTAGTTCGGCGACCAGGATGGGAATACCGACGCTACCGCCAAGGTTGCGCATCAGCCCACGAATCGCGGTGCCCTGGGTCAGGATGTGCCGCGGCAAATTCGATAGCGCGATGATGTTGAGCGGCACCGCCGTGCAACCAAAGCCAAAGCCCTGGATCAGCCCCGACACAACGATCTGCTGCGTATTCATCCACAGCGAGAAACCGGTCATCTGCCACATCGCGATCGCGATCATCACCAGCCCGGCAGTGAGGATCAGTCGAACATCGACGCTGTTGATGAGGCGTGCGACGACGAACATGCCAATCATCGTGCCGATCCCGCGTGAGGCCATCGCGAGCCCCGTGGTCAGCACGGGATAGTTCATCAGCTCCTGCATCATCAGCGGTAACAGAGCCAGCGTGCCGTTCATGGTGATGCCGATCAAAAAAATCAGCACGGTGCCGGCGACGAACGGCGTGTTCTTCAAGAGGTCACGATTGACGAACGAGCGGTCCGTCGCCGTCGCGGTGTGAACCACCAAGAGATAGAGGGCGAGCAGGCCGATCGTCGCTTCGACACAGATCTCCGCAGAGCTGAACCAATCCTTGATCCCGCCGCGATCGAGCAGCAGTTGCAGCGAACCGACCGCGACGCTCAACGCAAGAAAGCCGAACGAGTCGAAGGGTTCACGGTGGGCCGGCCGCGACTCGTGCATGAATAGCGCTATGCCGAGCGCCGAGAGCACACCTACGGGGAGATTGATATAAAACACCCAGCGCCAGCCAAAACTGTCCGTCAGCCAACCGCCCAACGCCGGGCCGGCGATGGGACCAAGGATCGTCCCCATGCTGAAGACGGCCATCGCCGTGCCGTGGCGCTCGGGCGGGTTGATCTGCAGCAGCGTTGCCTGCGACAGCGGCACCAGCGCGGCGCTGCCGAACCCCTGGAGGATGCGGAAGATAACGAGCTCGCCGAGATTGGTGGCTGCGCCGCACAGCGCCGAGGCGATGGTGAAGATGACCACCGAGACGAGGAAGATTTCCTTGATGCCAAACCGGCCGGCGAGCCAGCCGGTCAGCGGCATGGCGATCGCCGTCGAGACGATGTAGGAGGTCAGCACCCAGGCGACCTGTTCCTGGCTCGCAGAGAGGCTCCCCTGGATGTGCGCGAGCGCGACGTTGGCGATGGTGTTGTCGAGCCCGCGCATGATCACCGAGAGCATGATCGAAATGGTGATCGCGCCGCGGTTGGCCGTGCCGCGGCTCGCGCTTTCGATGAAACCTCCCCTCATCAGGGGACGCCACCTGTCAGATTGCCCGCGCCCAGCTCACGCGCCTCCTCCCGCCGCGCCAGTATACGCAGGATCGGCGAGAGGCGAGGGTTTCCTCACGCAAAGCGGACACCCGCATTTGCATCGATAAGAACGGTCAGCTTTACGTCTGGGTGGCCGGCCAACTCGAAGGTCACCTGCTCGTAGCGCAGGAATCCGTCTTTCGGGTGGTTGAATGTGCGCTCGCCGCCCTCGCGGCCGAGCACGCCATGCTGTTCCCACATCCGCGCGAATTCAGCGCTGTCGCGGCCGAGTTCGTCGATGAGACGGCGCAAGGCACGGTCTTCGAGATGCGCGGCGCAATGGGCGCGGAACTCGGCGACGACCCGGCGGGCGCGGTTTTCCCAGTCACAGATCAGCGAGCGCGCTCCCAGCTCGAGGAAGATGAAGCGTAGCAGGTTGCGCTCGCCATCACCCTTTATCGGCCGATCGAGCCACCCGGTGAACAGCCGCTCCGCCGCCGCGCTCCAGGCGCGCGCCTCCCAGTGACGGTCGAGGATGTAGGCGGGCGTCGCGATTGACGCGACGCAAGCGAGCGCCGCCGCCGGCAGAGCGTCGTCGTCGCTGCCGCCGGGATCGGGATCCCGCTTTCCCGCAAGCTCGAACAAATAGGTCCGTTGAGCACGGTCGAGCCGCAGTGTGCGAGCAAGCCGCGCCAGGGCGTGCGGCGACACCGACACATCGCGCCCCTGCTCAATCCAGGTGTACCAGGTGGTGCTGACCCCTGCCAGCTGCGCCACCTCCTCGCGGCGCAGCCCGGGCGTCCGCCGCCGCACAGCAACCATCCCCGCCTCCGGCGCCAGCCGCTCGCGCTGCGCGCGGATGAAGTCGCCCAATTCGCGCTGCCGCGCGAGTGCTTGCGCCTCGATCATGGTGCGATTTATACCAGGATGATACGACCCCTTAAACGGGTATTTAAATTCGACATATGTTGTGGCGATGGAACCTTGGCGACGCCTACAATTGACAGCGCCCGGCCCGAAGACTAGCCTCCGGGGGCGCTTCCGACAGAACCGTCGGAACCCTCCCGCTGGCGGGAGGCGGCTGGCCCGCGAGTCTCGCGCGCCGGCCCGTTTTGCGTCATAGGCCAAAGGAAATAGCGGAAGCCGCATGTTCGACACCCTCACCACTCGACTGGGCGACATCTTCGACCGGCTGCGCCGGCGCGGTGCGCTCAGCGAGGACGACGTCGGCGCGGCGATGCGCGAGATCCGCGTCGCGCTGCTCGAAGCCGACGTGGCGCTCCCGGTGGTGCGCGACTTCATCGCCGCGGTGCGCGAAAAGGCCGTCGGCCAGGATGTCATCCGCTCGGTGACGCCCGGGCAGATGGTGGTCAAGATCGTCCACGACCATTTGGTGCAGACGCTGGCCGGGGACGGCGGCGCGGGCACCATCGACCTCAATGCGCCGGTTCCGGTCGGGATCATGCTGGTGGGGCTGCAGGGCTCCGGCAAGACCACCACCGCGGCCAAGATCGCGCTGCGCCTCAAGACCCGCGAGCGCAAGAAAGTGCTGATGGCCTCGCTCGACGTGCAGCGGCCGGCGGCGCAGGAGCAGCTGGCCCAGCTCGGCAAGCAGATCGGCGTCGAGACCTTGCCGATCGTCGCCGGGCAGCGGCCGGTGGAGATCACCCGCCGCGCACTCGATACCGCGCGCCGCGAGGGCTACGACGCGGTTATGCTCGACACCGCGGGGCGGCTCCACGTCAACGAGGAGCTGATGCTGGAAGTCGCCGCGGTGCGTCAGGCTGCGCTGCCGCACCAGACGATCCTCGTCGCCGACGCGATGACCGGACAGGACGCGGTCAATGTCGCGAAGGAATTCGGCGAGCGCGCCGGCATTACGGGGATCGTCCTCACCCGCGCCGACGGCGACGCCCGCGGCGGCGCGGCGCTGTCGATGCGCGCGATTACCGGCAAGCCCATCGTCTTCATGGGCACCGGCGAGAAGATCGACGCGCTGGAGCCGTTTCACCCCGAGCGGATAGCGGGCCGCATCCTCGGCATGGGCGATATCGTCGGCTTGGTCGAAAAAGCCGCCGAGACAGCCAATCAGGACGAAGCCGAAAAGCTCGCCCGCAAGCTGGAAAAGGGCAATTTCGACCTCGACGACCTCGCCGGCCAGCTGCGCCAGCTGCGCCGCATGGGCGGGATGTCGAGCATGCTCGGGATGCTGCCCGGGATCGGCAAGATCAAGCGCCAGATCGACGCCGCCAATATCGACGAGAGCATCATCAAGCGCCAAGAAGCGATCATCGGCTCGATGACCAAATCCGAGCGCAAGAACCCGAACCTGCTCAACGGCTCGCGCCGGCGCCGCATTGCCACGGGCTCAGGTACGACGGTGCCCGAGGTCAACCGGCTGATGAAGCAGTACCAGGACATGTCCGGAATGATGAAGCGGATGAAAAAGCTCGGCCAGAAGGGAATGATGCGCCACGGCATGTCGGCGCTGATGCCCGGCGGATTCCGGTAGCGGCTTTTGATCAACCAGTTACGGCGAGAGGCTGACACGAGATGAGAGGTTTCGCATGGCATTGAAAATCCGGCTGGCGCGCGGCGGCGCGAAAAAGCGGCCGTTCTACAGCATCGTCATCGCCGACGGGCGGAGCCCGCGCGACGGCCGCTTCATCGAGAAGGTCGGGACCTACAACCCGATGCTGGAACGCGACCACACCGACCGCATCACCCTGAAGGAAGAGCGCCTCAAGCATTGGCTTGGCGTCGGTGCACAGCCGACCGAGCGGGTCGCCCGCTTTCTTGGCAATGCCGGGCTGATGGCCAAGCCGGAAATCCGTCAGACGCCGCTGAAATCCGCGCCGAAGAAAAAGGCGCAAGAGCGCGCCGCCGCGGCCGCGGAGGCCGCCGGCGAAGCTGCGGGCTCGGCGGCTTAGTCGGCCGAAGACACGATGACGATCGAGGCTCACGATAAGCTCGCGGCGGTGAAATCCGCCGAGCCGCGCGTGTGCCTTGGCGTTGTCGGGGCGCCGCACGGGGTGCGCGGCGCGGTGCGGATCAAGAGCTTCACCGGCGAGCCGGCCGCGATAGCCGGCTACGGCATGCTCGAAGATGAGTTGGGCACGCGGCACTTTACGCTGAAGGTGATCGGCCCCGCTAAAGGCGACGGCATGGTCATCGCCAGGCTCTCCGGGATCGCCGACCGCGACCGCGCGGAGGCACTGCGCGGTTTACGACTTTACGCGCCGCGCACAGCCCTGCCTGCGATCGGGGATAAAGACGAGTTCTACCATGCCGATCTCGTGGGGCTTGCGGCGCTCTTGGAAGATGGGACACGGCTCGGCACGGTGACCGCAGTGCACGATTTCGGTGCCGGCGACGTGCTGGAGATCGAGCGCGACGCCGGTCAGCCGGTGTTGGTTCCATTCACCCGCGCCGCAGTGCCGGTCGTCGATATCGCCGCGCGCCGCGTCTTTCTCGACCCGCCCGCTGGTCTCATCGAGTCGCCGCAGCGCGAGCAGATTCGGGAGCCGGCATGACCTGGCAGGCGACCGTGCTCACCATTTTCCCAGAGATGCTGCCGGGACCTCTGGCGCATTCGCTGGCCGGAAAAGCGTTGCGGGCGGGCTTATGGCACCTCGAAGCCATCGATATCCGCGATTTCGCCACCGGCAAACACCGCTCGGTCGACGACGCGCCATTCGGCGGCGGGCCGGGAATGGTGCTGCGCGCCGACGTGCTCGACCGTGCCATCGCCGGCGCCGGCGGGACCGGTCCGCTGATCAATCTGTCGCCGCGAGGCAAGCGGCTCGACCAGGCGCGAGTGCGCGAGTTGGCGGCCGGCCCCGGCGTGCGCCTTATCTGCAGCCGTTTCGAGGGGGTCGACGAGCGCGTGCTCGATGCCCGCGAAGTCGAGGAGGTCAGCCTCGGCGATTTCGTGCTGTCAGGAGGCGAGCCGGCGGCGATCGCGCTCATTGACGCCTGCGTGCGGGTACTGCCCGGCGTGGTCGGCGATGCCGAAGCCCTCGCTGAGGAGAGTTTCGCCGAGGGCCTCCTCGAATACCCGCACTACACGCGGCCGCAGGTTTGGGAAGGCCGCACCGTGCCCGACACGCTGGTGTCGGGCGATCATCAACGGGTCCGCGCCTGGCGCCGGGCACAAGCGGAGCTGCTGACCAAGCAGCGCCGCCCTGATTTGTGGGAACGCTATTGCGCCGCGGAGCCGGAGACCACCGGTGGCGGCGGGGAGGTTAGACGATGAACCTGTTGCAAACCCTGGAAGCCGAGCAGCTGGCCAAGCTGGCCGAGGCCCGCCCCATCCCCCGCTTCGATCCCGGCGACACCGTGCGCGTCAGCGTCAAGGTCGTCGAAGGCGAGCGCGAGCGTATCCAGGCCTTCGAGGGCGTGTGCATCGGGCGCAAGAATGCCGGGATCAACTCGAACTTCACCTTGCGCAAGATTTCCTACGGCGAGGGGGTGGAGCGCATCTTTCCGCTCTATTCGCCGCGCATCACCGCGATCGAGGTAGTGCGGCGCGGCGCGGTCAGACGCGCCAAGCTTTACTACCTGCGCGGCCGCACCGGCCGCTCGGCGCGCATCGCCGAGCGTTCACGCGACCAGCTGCAGCGTGAGGCCGCTGCCGAGGCCGCCGCCGACGCCAAGTCCTGATTTCCCGGGAGTAGCACCGATGCCGCAACCCATGACGCTGTTCGACAAGATCTGGGACGCTCATGTCATCGCGCCGCAGGGCGAGGGCACGTACCTCATCTATATCGACCTGCATTTGATCCACGAGGTGACGACGCCGCAGGCTTTCGAGGGGCTGAAGCTCGCCGGGCGCAAGGTGCGTCGCCCCGACAAGACGATGGCGGTCGCCGACCACAACATCCCGACCACCAATCGCGCGGCCGGCGTGAGCGGTATCATCGAGCCCGACTCCAAAATTCAGGTCGAGTTGCTGGAGAAGAACGTCAAGGAATTTGGGGTCCCGTATTTCCCGATTACCAGCCTCGACCAGGGCATCGTCCATGTGATCGGCCCCGAGCAGGGTCTGTCGCAGCCCGGCATGACCATCGTCTGCGGCGATAGCCACACCGCGACGCACGGCGCGATGGGCGCTCTTGCCTTCGGCATCGGCACATCGGAGGTGGAGCATGTGCTCGCCACCCAGACGCTGATCCAGGCCCCGGCCAAGAACATGCTGATCGAGGTCAACGGCGCGCTCGGCGCCGGGGTCAGCCCCAAGGATGTGATCCTGGCGATCATCGCCAAGATCGGCACCGCCGGCGGCACCGGCCATGTCTTCGAATATGCGGGCAGTACCTTTCGAGATATGTCGATGGAAGGCCGCATGACGGTATGCAATATGTCAATCGAGGCCGGCGCCCGTGCCGGGCTGGTCGCGCCCGACGAGAAGACCATCGCCTACGTCAAGGGCCGGCCCTTCGCGCCGAAGGGCGCGGCCTGGGAGCAGGCGGAAGGCTATTGGCGCACCCTGCCCTCCGATCCCGGCTCGAAGTTCGACAAGGAGGCGCATCTTGCCGCCGCCGACATTGCGCCGCATGTCACCTGGGGCACCAACCCCGAGCAGGCGGCGCCCGTTACCGGCCGCGTGCCCGACCCCTCGCAGATCGACGACCCGCTAAAGCGCGCGGCGGTCGAGCGCGCGCTGCAATATATGCAGCTCGCCCCCAACACGCTCCTCACCGACGTGCCGGTGCAGCGCGTCTTTATCGGCTCATGCACCAACAGCCGCATCGAAGATTTGCGTGCCGCCGCCGCCATCGCCAAGGGCCGTAAGGTCGCCGACGGTGTCACCGCGCTTGTCGTGCCCGGCTCGGGCCACGTCAAGCATCAGGCGGAGGAAGAAGGGCTCGACCGCGTCTTCGTCGAGGCCGGTTTCGAGTGGCGCGACGCCGGCTGCTCGATGTGCATGTCGATGAACGACGACAAGGCGATGAACGGCGAGCGCGTCGCCACCACCTCGAACCGCAATTTCGAGGGCCGCCAGGGCAAGAACGCCAAGTCGCATCTGATGGGACCGGCAATGGCCGCCGCCGCCGCGATCACTGGCCATCTCGCCGACGTGCGGCAGATGGGTTGAGAGGAAACTCCGATGGACAAATTCACCACCCTGACGGGGGTCGCCGCACCGCTTCCGATTCACAATCTCGACACCGACAAGATTTTCCCAGCGATCTATCTGAAGACGATCAAGCGTACCGGACTGTCACAGTGGCTGTTCCAGGAAATCCGCTTCAAGCCGGATGGCTCGGAGAACCCGGATTTCGTGCTCAACCAGGCGCCCTATCGCAAGGCGCAGATCCTGATCGGCGCCGAGAATTTCGGCTGCGGGTCGAGCCGCGAGCACGCGCCCTGGGCGCTCCTGGATTACGGCATCCGCTGCGTCATCGCGCCGAGCTTCGCCGACATCTTCTATAACAACTGCTTCAAGAACGGCATCCTGCCGATCAAGGTGCCGAAGGAAGTCGTCGACGAGCTGATGGAGGACGCCAAGAAGGGCGCCAACGCAGTCATGACGGTCGACCTTGAGACGCAGACCATATCCCGACCCGACGGCGAGAAGGTGCATTTCGAAGTCGACGCATTCCGCAAGCATTGCCTGCTCAACGGGCTCGACGATATCGGCCTCACCGAGGTGAAGGACAAGGACATCGCCAGCTACGAGACCAAAGCCGAACTTCAGCACCCCTGGCAAATCGGCCTGACCCAGAAAGGCGCGTAGGCCGGTTTCGGCGATACTGCACATCATTGCCCGCCCCTCACCCTCCCGCTCCCCGTGGCCACGGGGAGCGGGAGGGTGAGGGGCCGCCGCTGCGCGGCTAGATGGCTAGGAGCGATCTTCACATGGTCCAAACCCATTCCAACCGCAAAGTCCTGGTCCTGCCGGGAGACGGCATTGGCCCTGAGATCATGCGCGAGGTGACGCGCGTGATGGAGTTTTTCGACAAGCGCCGCATCGCCAGCTTCGACGTCAGCGAGGGGCTGGTCGGCGGCTCGGCCTATGACGCCGACGGCGTGCCGCTGACCGATGCGACGTTGGCGCGTGCGCAGGCCGCGGACGCGGTGCTGTTCGGCTCGGTCGGCGGGCCGAAATGGGAGAAGCTGCCGTTCGAGCTGCAGCCGGAGCGCGGCCTCCTCAAACTGCGCAAGGAGATGGACCTTTTCGCCAATCTGCGCCCGGCGCAGGTGTTCGAGGCCTTGGCCGACGCATCGAGCCTCAAGCGCGAGCTCGTCGCAGGCCTTGACCTGCTGATCGTGCGCGAATTAACCGGCGGTATCTATTTCGGCGATCCGCGCGGCATCGAAACGCTGCCCGACGGCACCCGCCGCGGCATCAACACCGAGGTTTATACCGAAGCCGAGATCGAGCGCGTCTGCCGCGCCGCCTTCGAACTGGCGCGCAAGCGGCAGAAACGGCTCTGCGAGGTCGACAAGGCCAATGTCATGGAATCGGGCCTCTTGTGGCGCGAGGTCGCCAACCGGATCAAGCCCGACTACCCCGATGTCGAGCTCTCGTTCATGTACGCCGACAATTGCGCGATGCAGCTGGTGCGCGCGCCGAAGCAGTTCGATGTCATCGTCACCAGCAATCTCTTTGGCGATCTGCTGTCGGATTGCGCGGCGATGCTGACCGGATCGCTCGGCATGCTGCCGTCCGCCTCATTGGGCGCGGCCGACGCAAGCGGCCGGCGCAAGGCGCTCTATGAGCCGGTGCACGGCAGCGCCCCTGACATCGCCGGCCAGGGCGTCGCCAACCCGCTCGCCTCGATCCTCTCCTTCGCGATGATGCTGCGCTATTCGTTCGACCTCGGCGACGAGGCCGACCTGGTCGAAGCGTCCGTGCGCAACGCGCTCGGCTCCGGCGTGCGCACCGGCGACATTGCCCGCACCGGCGAGACCCGCGTCTCCACCCGCTCGATGGGCGACGCGGTGCTGCACGAACTCGACAAGGCGGTTTAACCGCCGCCCTTCGCGTAGCCCGCCCTCCGTAAACTCTCAGCGATCTCGGGCAAGATCGCCGGATCGTCGATCGTCGCCGGCATGCGGTACTCCTCGCCGTCGGCGATGGCGCGCACGGTGCCACGCAGGATTTTGCCCGACCGGGTCTTCGGCAAGCGCTCGACGACAAGCGCCGCCTTGAAGCTGGCGACCGGACCGATTTTGTCGCGCACCAGCGCCACAGCCTCGGCCTCGATCTCTTCCGCGGGCCGCGTCACCCCCGATTTCAGCACCAGCAGCCCCAGCGGCACCTGGCCCTTGAGCGCGTCGGCCACCCCCATCACCGCGCATTCGGCGACGTCTGGGTGGGCGGCCAGCACCTCCTCCATCTCACCGGTCGAGAGCCGATGCGCCGCGACATTGATAATATCGTCGGTGCGGGTCATCACCTGGATGTAGCCGTCGGCGTCGATAAAGCCGGCATCGCCGGTCTGGTAATAGCCGGGATAGGTGGCGAGGTAGCTTTCGACGAAGCGGTCTTCGGCTTGCCACAAGGTCGGCAGCGCGCCCGGCGGCAGCGGCAGCTTGACCGCCAGAGCGCCGATCGCGCCGGGCTGAACCTGGCGTGCTTCGCCTTCCGCTTCCGCTTCGAGCACGCGAATGTCCCAGCCCGGCACGGCGCGGGTGCACGAGCCGGGCTTTACCGGCAGCTGCTCGATCCCGAGACAATTGGCGCCGATCGGCCAGCCCGTCTCGGTCTGCCACCAATGATCGATCACCGGCACCTTGAGCATTTCCTCGGCCCAGGCCACGGTCGGCGGGTCGGCGCGCTCGCCGGCGAGGAAGAGCGCGCGGAACTTCGACAGATCGCGGGCGCGGATCAAATGCCCGTCCGGATCCTCGCGCTTGATCGCGCGGAACGCGGTCGGCGCGGTG
>Ga0335081_10007616_pt1 | contig 17323 bp, 10 predicted proteins | sample Lox_Sample_35_FD_206713 | JGI IMG/M metagenome (GOLD analysis project Ga0335081, IMG submission 206713) | Soil microbial communities from Loxahatchee National Wildlife Refuge, Florida, United States - Lox_Sample_3.5 | ecosystem: Environmental > Terrestrial > Soil > Wetlands | place: USA... | reverse complement strand
CCTGACAAAGCCGGGGCGGGTCAGTACTGCCAGATGGCCTGGGTCCGGCGAGCGTGGCGGAAAGGAGTACGCGAGGAACCGGCGTTTACGTCTCTCAAGTGCTGGACCGGCTCAAATCTGGCGGATAGGGGCCGGGAGCGGTGCGCACCCGCCTGCTGGCTGGGTGGGGAACTTCCGGGCTGGCGTTCAACGGCTGGCCGGGAGATCACGGTGAAGTGCTGCGGGGTAGCTGTGGTGATGCCGCAGGGACCGAGTCGGGCTCCTCCTTCGCCGAGCGAATCACAGTGAACACGGGAACCGTCCTGGTCCTGCCCGGCGCCGCGCATCCGGCGCGGACGGATGGGCTGAGCGCGCCGACCGCTGACCGGTCCGGGACGGGGCGGAGCCGCCGTAGTACTCCGAGCCGGGGAGAGCCCGGCGCATGGGGAAGGGCGGCAGCGGTATCGAGAAGGGAAGGAGGCTGCAATGCCGCAAGACGCGCCGCCGAATGGCAGCGCACCAGACCATGGCGGATCGTCATGGTCGCGGGTAGCGGGGATGCAGGCCAAGCTTCACCGTTGGGCTGCGGCTGATCCTGGCCGCAGGTTCGATGACCTGTTCAACTTCGTGCACGACCCGGCGACGCTGAAGGTGGCGTTTGCCCGGGTCGCGGGCAACCGTGGCGCGAACACTCCCGGCGTCGACGGCCTGACGGCCGCCGATGTCGAGGAGGCCATCGGGGTGCCCGGGTTCCTGGATGGCCTGCGGGCCGCCCTCAAGGACGGCTCGTTCCGGCCGCTGCCGGTGCGGGAACGCAAGATCCCCAAGCCCGGCGGGAGCGGGAAGGTCCGCAAGCTCGGTATCCCCGTGATCGCGGACCGGGTCGTCCAGGCGGCGCTGAAGCTCGTGCTGGAGCCGATCTTCGAGACTGATTTTCTTCCGGTCTCTTACGGGTTCCGGCCGATGCGGCGGGCGCACGATGCTGTCGCCGAGATCCAGCGGTTCGGCACCAAGGGTTACCAGTGGGTGCTGGACGCCGACATCGAGGCGTGCTTTGACACCATCTCGCATCCGGCCCTGATGGACCGGGTGCGGGTCAGAGTTAAGGACAAGCGCGTGCTCGCGCTGGTCAAGGCGTTCCTCAAGGCCGGGGTCCTCACCGAGCTCGGCGACCGCGAGGACACCTGGACCGGCACGCCGCAAGGCGGCATCTTGTCGCCGCTGCTGGCCAACATCGCCCTGGCCGTGCTCGATGAGCACGTGCACGGGCCGTGGCTGGCTGGCGGTGCCATGAGCATGCCGCGCCGGCGCGCCCGGCGCCGCGCGAAGGGCCTGCCGAACTGGCGGATCGTCCGCTACGCCGACGATTTCGTCATCCTCGTGCACGGCACCCGCGATGACGTCGAAACCTTGCGCGAAGACATCGCCGGTGTGCTCGCCCCGCTGGGCCTGAAGCTGTCATCAGCCAAGACCCGCGTGGCGCACATGAGCGAAGGGCTCGACTTCCTGGGGTTCCGCATCCAGTGGCGCCGCAAGCGAGGCACGAGCAAGTGGTACGTCTACACCTTCATCGGCGACCGGCCCATCCGGTCGCTGAAGGCCAAGATCCGTGCCCATACCCGCAGGACATCGCAGCAGCCGCCAAGGGACGCGCTGGTCCGGCTCAACCAGATCATGCGCGGCTGGGCTAACTACTTCAAGCACGCAGTCTGCAAGCACACCCTGGATTCCCTGGAGAACTTCACATGGCACCGGGTGATCCGCTGGTGGATGCACCTGCACCGCTGGAGGTGGAAAGACGTCCGCCGTCACCTCACCGGCGCTCACGGCCGGTGGCGCAGGCCGGCGGCGGACGGGATCGAGCTGTTCAACATAGCCTCGGTACCGGTCACCCGGTACCGCTACCGCGGCAGCAAGATCCCCACCCCCTGGGCACTGCCCAACCAAGCCTGACGGCAGACACCGTGGAGAGCCCGCTGCCGGGAAACCGGCACGGCGGGTTCGGCGAGCGGCCCGGAGAAACGGACCGGGAGCAATCCCGGAACCGCGCTCCGGGCCGACTCAACTGCTGACGACATGGCCCGATGAGCGCTCTGACGTATAGAATTGGTAAAGAGCGGGTCTGTGGCTACCCCTGTGGCAGTGGCCTGCGGGAGTGACGTGTGTTAAAGAGCGCGACGAGTGAGCATGGCGCCTCACCGGGCGCCCGGTTCGCGCTGTCGAAGTTCCGGCCGACGACGCTGCCGGCCACGCTGGTCACCAGGCCGGCGCTGCATGACCGGCTGGCCGCCGGGGCCGGCCAGCGGCTGACCGTGGTGGTCGGATCGGCTGGCGCGGGCAAGAGCGTGCTGCTGTCGGGCTGGGCGGCGGCGCGGCCACCCGGCTTAACGTCCTGGCTGTCATGCGACCGGGCCGACGCTGACCCGGTCCGCTTCTGGTCCGGGTTCATCGAGGCCGCCGGGGTTCTCACGCCGGGTTTCGGCGCCGACGCGGCCGACCTGCTCGCGATGGACCGGGCCATGTCGCCCGACGTCACCGCGTCGATCGCCAACGATGCCGCGAAGCTGCCTGCCGGGTCGGCGGTCATCGTCGACGACTTCCACGTCGCGGCGGCCGCGGTCTCCGGGCACATGACCGACCTCGTCGAGTGCTGGCCGGCCCAGACCGCGCAGCTCGTGCTGGCGACCCGGGTCGACCCCCCGCTGCGGCTGCACCGGCTGCGGATGGCCGGTGACCTGTGTGAGCTGCGCGACCGTGAGATGTACTTCTCGCTGCTCGAATGCCGCAACCTGCTGGCGAACTTCGGCGTCGAGGTCGCCGCCGGTGACCTGGCGCTGCTCCATCAGCGCAGCGAAGGCTGGGCCGCGGCGCTGCAGATGGTGGCGCTGTCGCTCCGCGCCAGCACGGACCCGGTGCGGGCGGTGCGGGCGCTGGATGTGCGCAGCCACGCCATCGCGGAGTACTTCGTCGATGAGGTTCTCGATCAGCAGCCACCGGGGGTCGCCCAGTTCATGCTCGACACCTCCGTTCTCGGCGAGCTGACCGAGGACGCGTGTACAGCGGTCACCGGCACGCCCGGCGCGGTGGCGCTGCTGCACCGCATCGACGCGGCCAACCTGTTCCTGGTGGCACTCGACGATGACCGGACGAGCTTCCGGTACCACCATCTGGTGCGGCGGGTGCTGCGAGCCGAGCTGCGGGCCAGGGACCGGGCCCGCGAGCAGGCGCTCCAGCTGCGGGCGGCCGAATGGCTGGAGGGCGCCGGTGATACCCGGCGCGCGGCCCGGCACTTCCTGGCGGCGCAGCAGGCCGACCGGGCGCTGGCCCTGCTGCAGGACAAGGTCATGCCCGACTTCCTGGGCAGCCCGGTCGTCCCCGCGGCACTGGACCTCAACACGATCGATCCCGCGCCGCTCGCCGACGCCCCCGGCCAGCTGCTGGCGCTGGCAGCCGACCTGCTGGCCAGCGGTGACACGGCCCGCGGCGGCGAGTACCTCGACCTGCTTGACCGCGCCCAGACGCCGATCCCGCCCGAGTCGAAGCTGGCGGCCCGGTTTGCGGCCATGCGGTCGTTCCACCACGCGCAGCTCGGCCGGCTGGACGAGGCCGTAGCAGCGGCCCTGGCCGCCCGGGCCATCCAGGAGCGGACGCAGTTCACCGATGAGTGGAACGCCGCTGTCCCCTTGATTCTGCTCAGCGTGTACAACTGCCTAGGAGATTTCCGGGCCGTCGAGCGCGAGGCCGCGGCGGCCCTGGCGATGCCCGAACTGACCGAACCAGCCAGGCTGGTGCTGGTGCCCAGCGCGCGGGCGCTGACATGGTTTGACCTCGGCCGGCTCGCTCAAGCAGCCGAGGCCGCCCGGGCCGCTGAGGCCGATGCGCAGCGGCTGGGCTTCGACCAGCACTTTTTCGCGGTGGAGTACCTGCGCACACTCGCAGGGCTGGCGCTGGAGCGGCGGGACCTCGACACCGCCGAGCAACTCACCGAACAGACGCTGTCGATAACGGAACGGCGGCGCCCCGCGTTTGAGTTCCTCGCGCTGCTCGACCGGGCCAGCATCTGGGCGGCCCGCGGGCAGGTCCGCGAGGCGCTGGCCACGGTCGAGGCGGCGCGGCCCGTCCTGGCCGGGACCGGGTCGCCGGTCCTGCTGGCGCGGGCCGATGAGCTGGAGGCGCTGCTGCGCCTGTCGCTCGGCGACCCGCGCTCCGCCACCGAGCTGGCCAGCGGCCTGCCCCCCGTGCGCCGTGGCCTGCTGCTGGCCAGGATCGCGCTGGCAGCCGGCGATCACCGCGCCGCGCGGGAACACCTGCAGGCCCCGCCGTCCGCCAGCCTGGCACCGCGGCACGCGCTGGTGCGCCAGATCCTGCTCGCCGCGGCCGCGATCGGCTGCGGCGACCCGGCGACCGCCGGCATTCTGGGCGGCGCGCTCCAGACAGCCCGCCACGAGGGCTTCCTCAACACCGTCGTCACAACCGCACCCCAGGTGACGGGCTACCTGGTCGAGCACGCGACGCAGATGCGGCCGGACCCGTTCACCGAGCAGCTGATAGCCGCGGCCCTCGAGGTGCGCGCCGCGCACCCGGGCGGGTCCCGGTCCCGCCGCCAGGCCGCCGGGCTGACCCCCGCCGAGCTGCGCATTCTCAAGCTCCTGCCGACCTGCACCTACTTGCAGATCGCGGCCACCCTCTACATCTCCCGCAACACGGTCAAGACCCAGCTCCGGTCGGTCTACCAGAAGCTGGGGGTGACCTCGCGCTCGCAGGCCATCGAGCGGGCGGTCGCGCTGCGCCTGCTCTGAATCACCCCCGCAAGGGTGACGACCGGCCTGCCGGGAACGGAAAACAATGGCCCGGCGGCCGGTGAGGAGGCGCAGACATGCGGATCGTGATCGCACTGGGCGGCAACGCGCTGCTGCGGCGCAGCGACCCGATGACCACCGAGGTCCAGCGGCGCAACGTCGCGATCGCGGCGCAGGCGATCGCGCCGCTGGCCGCGGAGCACAGCATCGTGGTTGTGCACGGCAACGGGCCGCAGGTGGGCCTGCTATCGCTGCAGGCTGAGTCCTACCACGAGGCCGAGCCGTACCCGCTGGACGTGCTGGACGCCGGCACCCAGGGCATGATCGGCTACCTGATCCAGCAGGAGCTCCGGAGCCTCCTGCCCACGCAGAGCCAGGTCGCGACCCTGCTCACCATGATCGTGGTGGACCCGGACGACCCGGCGTTCGCCAGCCCCACGAAGTTCGTCGGCCCGGTCTACCCCAAGGAGGCCGCCGATGCGCTGGCCGCCGGCAAGGGCTGGGCGTTCCGGCAGGACGGCAGCTCCTGGCGGCGGGTGGTGCCGTCGCCCGAGCCCCAGCGCATCCTGGAGATCCAGCCCATCACCTGGCTGCTCGAGCGGGGGGCCGTGGTCATCTGCGCGGGCGGCGGGGGCATCCCCACCATGTACCCGTCCTCGGGTCCCGGCGAGGTGGTGGGCGTCGAGGCGGTCATCGACAAGGACCTGGCGGGCGAGCTGCTCGCCGAGGACGTGGGCGCGGACCTGTTCCTCATGGCCACCGACGTCGACGGCGTGTACCTGGGCTGGGGCACGCCGGAGCAGCGGCGGCTGGAACAGGTGACGCCGGAGGAGCTGGCCGGCCACCAGTTCGCCGCCGGGTCCATGGGCCCCAAGGTCCAGGCGGCAGCCCGTTTCGCATCGAAAACCGGCGGGCGGGCGGCGATCGGCTCACTCGCCGACATCGCCGGCGTCGTCGCGGGGACGCTCGGCACGAGCGTGGTCGCGCGGGCGGCGGCCAGGTGACCACGCCATACCGGCGCCACCAGCCTGCCGGAAGCGAGCAGGAATCACCCTCCGGAGGGTGACGACGGCCCGGGACGGCCCGGACAGAATCTGAAAGCCGCCCGGAAGGGGCAGACACAGGCAGCGTCCCGTCGCTGTCGGTCGGCTAGGGATGAGACATGACGGATCGGGTTGACGTCTCCGGAGGAACCCCCAGGCCTGCCAGCGGCCAGCGCCGTCACATGAGCCAGCCCGCGCCCGTTTCCGCCCTACCGGTGACGCCGGCCGATCACTGAGCAACGACCCCTGTCGAGGCCGAGCGGGGGAAGGAGGACACGGCGCTGATGGACGAGACCGGCAGACCCGTGCCTGCGCCGCCGGACAAGAAGTACCTGTCGGTGCGCCAGGCCGCCTTCATCGGTGTCGGGGCGATGGTGGGGGCCGGGATCTTCGCGCTGCTGGGCGCGGCCGGCGAGGTGGCGGGGGCGGCGGTATGGCTGTCGTTTCTGATCGCCGGGGTCATCGCGGGCTTGCAGGGCTATTCGTTCGCGAAGCTGGGCGCCCGCTACCCCTCGGCCGGCGGCCTGCTGGAGTACGTGGCGAAAGGATTCGGCGACGGGCACTTCACCGGCATCACCTCATGGCTGACGTATGCGGCGAACGCGATCGTGACCGCGATGGTGGCGGTCTCGTTCGGGGCCTACGCCAGCTCCATGCTGACCGGGGAGGAGAGCGCCGTCTGGATCAAGGTGTTCGCGGCGCTGATCATCATCGTCATGACCGCGGTGAACGTCGTCGGGTCGCAGCTGGTCGCGAACGCGCAGACCGTGATCGTCTACGTGGTGCTGGGGATCCTGTGCATCTTCGCGGTGGTCACGCTCGCCAACATGAACCCGTCGCTGCTGGCGCCGTCGAAGTACCCGCCGCTGCGCGACATCATCTCCGGCGTGGCGCTGACGTTCTTCGCCTTCCTCGGCTTCGGCATCATCACCTTCACCGCCAAGGACCTCGCCAGGCCGTCGCGCCAGCTGCCCAGGGCGATGTATCTCGCGCTGGGGATCGCGACCGTCATCTACATCGCGATCGCGCTGGGCGTGTTCGGCACGCTCACGGTGGAGAAAGTGATCGCTTCGGGGGGCACCGCGCTGGCCGTGGCCGCGGAGCCCGCGCTGGGCAAGGCGGGCTACTGGCTGATGAGCGTCACCGCCCTGTTCGCCACCGCCGGGGCCACCAACGCGGGGCTGTACCCGGCGCCCGGGCTGTCCGAGCGGCTGGTGGAAACGCGGCAGTTCCCCCCGCTGATGGCGCGGAAGTTCGGCGGGCGGCTATCGGCCGGGCTGCTGTTCCAGGCGCTCGCGTGCCTGGTTCTCGCCGTCCTGTTCAAGCTGGACGCGATCGCCTCGATCGGCAGCGCCGTCGCCCTGGTGATCTTCACCCTCATCACCGCGGCCCACTTCCGGGTCCGGTCCGAGACCGGCGCCAACGCCTTCGTCCTCGCGCTCGCGATCGGGGCGGCCGCGGTGGTCCTGGTGACGTTCGTGCTCACGACCCTCATCCACGAGCCCGCCTCGATCGTCACGCTGCTGGCCGTTCTCGTGCTCAGCATCGGTCTCGATCTCTGGTGGAAACGGGTCCGTGACAACAGGACGAGCGGCACCACGAGCGATGTCCAGGCCGGGCACTAGGCCGCCGGAGAGGCTGAGATGACCACTACCAAGCAGCCCATCGAGAACGTCGCCTGGTACGCCCTGCCGCCAGAGGGCGCGGCAGCGCAGCTGGGGGTGGACCCGGATCGGGGCCTGGCCGCCGAGGAGACGGTGCGGCGGCTCGCTGCCTACGGGCCCAACGAGCTGCCGACCGAGCCGCCGCCGAGCATGTGGGTGGTCGCGCGGGGCCAGCTGGCCAACCCGATGAACATCATGCTGCTGATCGTCTGCGCGGCCAGCTTCGCCATCGTGCAGGTGGCGACCGGGGTGGTGGTGCTGGGGCTGGTCACGTTCAACGTGGTCATGGGCACGGTCCAGGAGCTGAAGGCCCGGGCCAGCGTGGAGGCGCTGGCGCAGCTCCAGGTTCCCCACGCGCGGGTGCGGCGGTCCGGCCGGGTCGAGGAGGTCGAATCGACCAAGCTCGTGCCCGGCGACGTGGTGCTGCTCGAGGCGGGCGACGTGGTCCCGGCGGACGGGCGGATCCTCTCCTCCGCCACGCTGGAGGTGCAGGAAGCCGCGCTCACCGGCGAGAGCGCGCCGATCGCCAAGGACCGGATGGCGCTGCCCGAGGGCGAGGTCGCGCTCGGCGACCGCACGAACCTGGTGTTCCAGAACACCCAGGTCACCCGCGGCTCGGCGGCCGTGGTGGTGACCGCGACCGGTGCGGCGACCGAGATGGGCAAGATCGCCGGCCTGGTCACGGCCACCAAGCGCACCCGTTCGCCGCTGCAGCGCGAACTCGACGGCATGACCAAGGTGTTCGGCACGATCGCCTTCCTGGCCGTGGCGGTGATCGCCATCTTCGGCCTGGTGCGGGGCCAGGACACCACCACCTTGGTGCTGCTGTGCATCTCGACCGCGATCGCGTCCATCCCGACCGGCCTGCCCACGTTCGTGCAGGCCATGCTGTCGTCGGGGGCGCGCCGCCTGGTGGAGGCCAAGGCGGTGGTCAAGTCGCTGTCGGACGTGGAGACGCTGGGTGGGACGACGGTCATCAACAGCGACAAGACCGGCACGCTGACGCTGAACGCGATGACCGCGACCACCATGCTGGCCGGTGGCGACTGGTTCAAGATCGAGGGCCCCGGCTACCAGAAGGCCGGCGCGATCCTGGGCGTGGCAGGGGCGGAGGTGCCGGACTTCAGCCGCCTGTCCCTGGGCCTGATCCTGTGCACCGACGCCACCGTCGGTGACGACGGGTCGGTCATCGGTGACCCGACCGAGGCGGCGTTCGTGGTGCTCGCCGCGAAGATGGGCGCCGGCGCCGAGGAGACCCGGCAGGCCCTGCCGCGCCGGGCCGAGGTGCCCTTCGACTCCGAGTACAAGTTCATGGCCACCTTCCACGACCGCCCGGCCACGCTGAGCGGCGGGATGCTGCACGAGCCGCACTTCGCCACCGTGAAGGGCGCGCCGGATGTGCTCCTGCAGCGCTGCGGACGGGCGCTGTGGCACGGCGAGCAGGTGCCGATCGGCACCGTGCGCGAGGAGATCCTGGCCGCCAACCGCCAGCTCTCCGAGCGCGGGCTGCGGGTGCTCGCCTTCGCCGCCCGCGACCTCGACGACGCGGCGATGTCCGCGGCGGTGGCCGACCCGATGGGCGCCGTCACCGATCTCGTCTTCGTGGCGCTGGTCGGGATCATGGATCCGCTCCGCACCGAGGCCAGGGACGCGGTCCACGTTGCGCTGCGCGCCGGGATCGACGTGCGGATGATCACCGGCGACCACACCGTGACCGCCCGGGCGATCGCGGACGAGCTGGGGCTGGGGCCCGGCGTGATCACCGGCACCGAACTGCAGCACCTGACCGACCCCGAAGTGGTCGAACGGCTCCCCGGGCTGCACGTGTTCGGGCGGGTGGCGCCCGAGGACAAGCTGCGGCTGGCGCGGCTCATGCAGGAGTCCGGCGATGTGGTCGCGATGACCGGCGACGCCGTCAACGACGCGGCGGCGCTCAAGCAGGCCGACATCGGCGTCGCCATGGGCAGCGGCTCGGAGGTGTCCAAGCAGGCGGCGAAGATCGTGCTGACCGACGACAACTTCGCGACGCTGGTCCGTGCCGTCGACCTGGGCCGCGACATCTACCGGCGGATCTCCACCTACGTCAGGCTGCAGCTGACGATCCTGTCGTCGGTGCTGCAGCTGATGGTGTACGCCACCATCTTCAACATCAACGGCGGCGTCGCGCTGTTCCCGCTGCAGCTGCTGTTCTGCAAGTTCTTCGTGGTCATCACCGTGGTGATCGGGTTCATCGTCGACGTGCCCGACCCGGGGGTGATGCAGCGGCCGCCGCGCAAGCCCGGCACGAAGATCGTCAACCGGCCGCAGATCATCCGCTGGGTGGTCACCGGGTTCGTGGTCGCCGTCACCGCCCTCGCCGTGCTCGAGTGGGGGCCTGGCCAGCCGAGCACCACGCACGCGTCGGCCTCGATGACCATGGCCTTCGCCATCGTCTCGTTCAGCGCGGTCAACATCGGCCTGGTGATGCGGCGTGAGCGCGAGGCGCCGTGGGCGTCGCCGGTGTTCCCCTTCCTGGGCTGGATCATCCTCGGCTGGATCATCACCTGGGCCGCCGTGCAGCTCAACATGCTCCAGGGACTGCTCGACACCCAGTCGCTCACCGGACGGCAGTGGGTGGTCGTGCTTGCCCTGTCGCTTCTCGCCCCCGCCGTGGTAGGGGTGGATAAGGCCATCCAGCTCTCCCGTCAGCGCAAGGCCTAGCAGGGCCAGCGGGTGGCCGGATCGGAGGCATAGGACATGGCTGTGCAAGCCGATGCCACGGGACAGCCGGCCACGGCGGCCCAGAACTGGTATTCGCGCTCAACGGACGAGGTGGTCACCGCCCTGACCGTCGACCCGGCCGTCGGGCTGACCGCTGCGCGGGCGGCCGAGCTGCTCGCCGCGAACGGCCCGAACGCGCTGCCGGAGGAGAAGCCGAAGCCGGGGTGGCGCCGGTTCGCCGAGCAGTACCGCACCTACATGCAGATCATCCTGGTCGTCGCCGCGGTGGTGTCTCTGCTGGTCAAGGAGTGGAGCACCGCCGTTCTGCTGGTGGCGCTGACGATCCTCAACGCGGTGATCGGGGTGCGCCAGGAGGGCAAGGCCGAGAGCGCCATGAACGCCCTCAAGTCGATGATGAAGGCGACCGCCCGGGTGCGGCGGGACGGGACGGAGGCCCAGATCCCGGCCGAGCAGGTGGTCGTGGGCGACGTGGTGCTCCTCGCCGCCGGGGACGAGGTGCCCGCGGATGGCCGGATCATCAAGGCCAGCGCGCTGCAGATCGACGAAGCGGCGCTGACCGGGGAGAGCGTGCCCGCGGACAAGGACGCCGAGACGCTGCCCGGCGGCGATCTGAACCCGGGCGATCAGACGAACATGGCGTTCATGAACACGCCGGTCACCCACGGCAGCGGGACCATGATCGTCACCTCGACGGGCGCCGGCACCGAGCTGGGGAAGATCTCCGGGATGCTGGCCGCCACGGCCACCGAGGAGTCGCCCCTGACCAGGGAGCTCAACCGGCTCACCCTGTGGATCGCGGCGGCGGCCGGCCTGACCATGATCGTCATGTTCATCCTGGGCCGCCAGCGCGGCCTGGCGTGGGACACGCTGTTCGTCAGCGCCGTCTCGCTGGCGATCGCTGCCATCCCGGAGGCGCTGCCCACGGTGTCGCAGACGATCCTGTCGATCGGCGGCGTCGACCTGGCCAAGCGCAACGCGATCGTGAAGGACCTGCCGTCGGTCGAGACGCTGGGGTTCACCTCGGCGATCAACTCCGACAAGACCGGCACCCTGACCATGAACCAGATGACCGCCGTCGAGGTGGTGAACCCGACCGACCGCTACACGATCTCGGGCATCGGCTACGGGCTGGAGGGCCAGGTCCATCACGCGGCGGGCTCGGCGGGCAGGATCGACGACGCGATCCTGCCCTATCTCGTCGCCAGCGACGCCAAGCTGGTGGACGGCAAGGTGGTGGGCGACCCCACGGAGGGTGCTCTGCTGGTGCTGGGCTTCAAGGCCGGGATGGACATCGACCAGACCCGCGAGCAGCTGCCCCGGCTGGCCACGCTGCCGTTCGACCCCACCTACAAGCTGATGGCCACCTTCCACTCCGCCACCGACCCCGCGGGCCGGGCGGTTGTGCGCTGCTTCGTCAAGGGCGCGGCGCCCGCGGTGATGGCGCGGGCGGCCACCGCCCTGTCCGGCGGCACCAGCATCACGTGGGACGCCGAGCTGAGCGAGCAGCACACGGCGCACATGGAACGCATGGAGGGCGAGGGCCGGCGGGTGATGGCCGCCGCCACCCGCGACCTCGACCCAGCCGAGTTCGACCCCGCGGGCGACCTGCTCAGTTACGTCACCGCGCTGCAGCTGACCAGCCTGGTCGGGATGGTCGACCCAGCGCGGGAGTCATCCGCGGACGCGGTGGCCAGCGCCCAGGCGGCCCACATCGTGGTCCGGATGGTGACCGGGGACGACGTGATCACCGGCGCCGCCATCGCCAAGCAGGTTGGGATCGGTGGCGAGGCCATCCTGGGCGCGGACTTCGCCGCGCTGCCCGAGTCCGAGCGGCTGGCCCGCATCGACGGCATCGGGGTGCTCGGCCGGGTCGCCCCCGAGCACAAGGTGCTCCTCGCCGACACGCTCAAGAAAAAGGGCTACGTGGTGGCCATGACCGGCGACGGCGTCAACGACGCGCCCGCCATCAAGGCGGCCGACATCGGGATCGCCATGGGCTCGGGCACCGAGGTGGCCAAGAACGCCGGCCGGATGATCCTGTCCGACGACAACTTCGCCACGATCGTCTTCGCGGTGGAACAGGGCCGCAAGATCTACGACAACCTCACCAAGTACATCCGTTTTGTCCTGATCTTGCTGGTCGTCTTCGTGCTGACGTTCCTGGGCGCGACCCTGTTCAACATCGCCAACAGCGAGCCGTTCTCGCCCGCCCAGGTGCTGTGGATCCACTTCATCGTCAACGCCCCGTTCGGCTTCGCGCTCGGCTTCGACAAGGAGACCCCCGGGCTCATGGGCCGCCGGCCGCGCCCGCGGGGCGAATCGGTGCTGACCACACCGGTGATCGTCACCGTCGGGCTGACCGGGCTGGCCATCACCATCGGCCTGCTTTCGCTCATCCAGTACGGCACGTCCCACTTCCACAGCGAGCACATCGGCAACTCGATCGCCTTCACCGCGTTCGCGCTGGCCCTGATCGTGGCCGCCGTGGAGTGCCGCAGCCAGACCGCCACCGCCCTGACGGTGGACACCTTCAACAGCAAGCAGATGAACTGGGCGATGCTCGGCGAGTTCGTGCTCGCGGTGCTGGTGACCCAGATGGACGTCTTCCACCGCCTGCTCGGCACGGTCGACATCAACCTGCGGCAGTTCGGCTGGGCGCTGATACCCGCGCTCGCCCTGCTCGTGCTGTGGGAACTCGGCAAGCTCATCGCCCGGCGGTCAGCGGCCCGGGCGAGGAAATCTCCCGCTACCACATAACGAGGTGAATCAACATGCCGCTTGGGGTGCATTCCGAGGTGGGCAGGCTGCGCCGGGTCATTACGCACCGGCCGGGTCTGGAGCACACCCGCCTGACGCCATCGAACGCCGAGGAACTGCTGTTCGACGACGTGATCTGGGTGGCCAGGGCCAAGGCCGAGCACGACATGTTCGTGGAGGCGATGCGCGACCGCGGCGTCGAGGTGTTCCTCGCCGAGCAGCTGCTCGCCGAGGCGCTCGCCCAGCCCGGGGCCAGAGACTGGGTGGCCGAGCACATCCTCAACGAGCTCGAGGTTGGCATCACCGCCGCGCAGCAAGGCCGCGAATGGGCCACGACCGCGGACGCGGCGCTGGTGGCGGAGTTCCTGGTCGGCGGGATCACCAAGGCCGACGTCGCCCAGGACGTCGGGCTGGTGTGGGAGTCGGCGGACCCGACCTCGATGCTGCTGCCGCCACTGCCGAATTTCCTGTTCCAGCGCGACTGCTCGTGCTGGATCTTCAATGGCGTCACGCTCAACCCGATGACCAAGCCGGCCCGCAAGCCGGAAACGATGATCATGGAGACGATCTACCGGTACCACCCGATGTTCGCCGCCGAGGAGTTCCCGATCTGGCTCGGCGGCGCCGGCCAGAGCTGGGGACGCGCCCACGTAGAGGGCGGCGACGTGCAGCCGATCGGCAACGGCACGGTGATGATCGGCATGGGCGAGCGCACCACCCCGCAGGCGGTGCTGTGGATCGCCCGGTCGCTGTTCAAGGCGGGGTCGGCCAAGCAGGTGCTCGCGGTGCACCTGCCCAAGTCGCGCAGCTACATGCACCTAGACACGGTCATCACCATGTGTGACCGCGACCTGGTCACCCTGTTCCCACAGGTGGTGTACGGGGCGCGCACCTGGTCGATCCGGCCGGGAGCCTCACCGGAGGAGCTGGTCACCGAGGAGCAGCAGGGGACGCTGCCCGAGCTGATGGCCAAGGCCCTGGGCGTGCCCAAGATGCGCGTCATCGAGACCGGCGGGGACTCGTTCGAGGCCGAGCGCGAGCAGTGGGACGACGGCAACAACGTGGTCGCGCTCGAGCCCGGGGTGGTCATCGCCTACGAGCGCAACACCGGCACCAACACCGCGCTGCGCAAGGCCGGCATCGAGGTGATCACGATCGAGGGATTCGAGCTCGGTAAGGGCCGCGGCGGCGGCCACTGCATGACCTGCCCGATCGAACGCGACCCGGCGTTCTGAGCCAGGAGACTGAAGATGGCGTTCAACCTGAAAAACCGCAGCTTCCTCAAGGAGATCGACTTCACCCCGGCCGAGCTGCGTTACCTGCTGCGGCTCTCCGAGGCGCTCAAGATGGCCAAGTACGCCGGCACCGAGGTCCAGCGGCTGGTGGGCAAGGAGATCGCGCTGATCTTCGAGAAGACCTCCACCCGCACCCGCTCGGCGTTCGAGGTCGGCGCCTACGACCAGGGCGCGCACGTGACCTACCTCGATCCCTCCGGCTCGCAGCTGGGGCACAAGGAGTCGATCGCGGACACCGCCGCCGTGCTCGGCCGCATGTACGACGCGATCGAGTACCGGGGCAACCGGCAGGCGGACGTGGAAACGCTCGCCGACCACGCGGGCGTGCCGGTGTACAACGGGCTGACCGACGAGTGGCACCCCACCCAGATGCTGGCCGACTTCCTCACCATGCACGAGGCCTCGGGCAAGCCCTACGACGCCATCACCTACGCGTTCACCGGCGACTGCCGTTTCAACATGGGCCGCTCGCTGCTGGTCATGGGTGCGCTGATGGGCAGCGACGTCCGCCTCACCGGCCCGGATGAGCTCCACCCGCCCAAGGACGTCGTCGACATCGCCACCGGCATCGCCGGCCGCACCGGTGCCCGCATCACCATCACCAACGACCCCGCCGAGGCGGTCCGCGGCGCCGACTTCATCCACACCGACGTGTGGGTCTCGATGGGCGAGCCCAAGGACGTCTGGAACGAGCGCGTCAAGCTGCTGACCCCCTACCAGGTCAACTCCGCCCTGCTGCGCCAGTCCGGCAACCCCGCCGTCAAGTTCATGCACTGCCTGCCCGCGTTCCACGACACCAACACCGTGGTCGGGCGGGAGATGATGGAGCACACCGGCATGACCTCCGGCCTCGAGGTGACCGATGAGGTCTTCACCTCGGGCGCCAGCATCGTCTTCGACCAGGCCGAGAACCGGCTCCACACGATCAAGGCGATCATGGTCGCCACTCTCGGCTAGCAGGACCCCCCGCTGCCCCCGGCGGCGGGCCGCCGTCCCCCCGGCGGCGGGAAGGAAAACGACGCATGAGAAAGGAAAACCATGGCTGATCTGATTGCCATCGGGTACCCGGATGAGACGACCGCCACGGCGGCCGCGGACGAGGCGCGGCGGCTGGCGCAGGACCTGATCATCCAGCCGGACGCGATCGCGGTGATCATCCGGGACAAGGACGGCAGCTACCGCGTGCAGACGAACCACCACATGGTCGGCGCCGGGGCGACCTGGGGCATGTTCTGGGGCTTCCTGTTCGGGCTGCTGTTCTTCATCCCGGTCTTCGGCATGGCGATCGGCGCGGGCATGGGCGCGCTGATGGGCAAGCTCACCAAGACCAGCATCGACAAGCAGTTCCAGGACCAGGTCCGGGACATGATCAAGCCGGGCACCTCGGCGCTGTTCCTGATGCTGGAGAAGGTCACCCCGGACAAGGCCGTGGAGGCGATGAGCAAGTACGGCGGCACGGTGCTGAAGACCTCGCTGTCCAAGGACGACGAGAAGGAGCTCCAGGACGCGCTGCACGGCGGCGGGGCGGGCGCGCAGTAGCCTGCACGCACAGCCGGCTCCCGCGCCGGGGCCGCACCCGGATCGCAGGGTTCACCGTACGTGAACCGGTGAGAGCGCACCGGCAGGCCCCGGCGCGGGAGCGATCGCATGTGGTCCGCGCCCATGGGAGGTAACCGGCATGGCCCAGGCAGACAAGCACAAGGCAAAGGGCAAGCACAAGCAGCACGACGGACAGGACCAGGCACCCCCGGCCGCTGAGCGGGGGGCCGGAAGCGGCCCGCTCCCGAAGATGAAGCGCAAGCCGTACGAGCGGGAGATGAGGGTCCTGCACGGCGAGCTGGTCGCGATGCAGGAGTGGGTCAAGGCGACCGGGGCCAAGATCTGCATCGTGTTCGAGGGCCGCGACACCGCCGGGAAGGGGGGCACGATCAAGCGGATCACCGAGCGGGTGAGCCCGCGGGTGTTCCGGGTCGTCGCCCTGCCCGCCCCGACCGAGCGGGAGAAGTCGCAGATGTACATCCAGCGCTACATCACGCACTTCCCGGCGGCCGGCGAGGTGGTCATCTTCGACCGCAGCTGGTACAACCGGGCGGGCGTGGAGCCGGTGATGGGCTTTTGCACGCCGGAGGAGACTGAGCGGTTCCTGGAGCTGACGCCGGGGGTCGAGAAGGCCATGGCCGACAACGGGATCCTGCTGCTGAAGTACTGGCTGGAGGTCAGCGCCGACGAGCAGACCCGGCGGCTGAAGAGCCGCATGCACGACGCGCGGAAGATCTGGAAGCTGTCGGACATGGACCTGAAGTCCTACAGCCGCTGGTATGACTACTCCCGCGCCCGCGACGCGATGTTCGCCGCCACCGACACCGCGTGGGCGCCCTGGTACGTCGCGCACACCGACGACAAGAAGCGCGGCCGGCTCAACATCATCAGCCACCTGCTCAGCCAGGTCCCCTACAAGCCGATCCCCGAGCGGGACATCACGCTGCCCAAGCGGCAACGGCCCGGCGGCTACACCGAGCCCAACCTGCCACTGCACTACATCCCGGCGCCTTTCTAGACAGCCAAGCGAGGCCGGGAGCCAACCGGCTGTTGCCGGTGAGCGGCACAACTCACCCACCGAAGGGTGAGGCATCCCTGGCGCGCCGACAGCAGGATTCACACCATGTCCCATGCCTTTAACGGCACAGAGGGCGGCTACCACGCTCACACCAGCCGTTACCCGGCCGGCACAGGGGCAACCCAAGGCATGTTCACCCGGCTGAAGCCGACCGTACGCGGAGTGCTAGCGCAACGGCGTCCTCGATCTCATCGGTCAGGGCGAGACCCGCAGAAACGTCGATCACGCCGTGGAAGCACAGATGGCCGCATAAGGAGGCAGCCGTGCAGACCCGTGATCAGCCCGCGCTGGGGTGGACGGTGGTGCTGCGCCACCGGCGGCAGGCTCACCGAACTGGCCGGCCGGTGCCCGATTCCAGCGGCTGAAATTGACCCCAGCGGACGGCCAGGGGAGGCAGTGGCGTGGCATGTCCCGCTCCGATGTCAAGGAGGCCGGGGAGATCATCGAA
>Ga0335081_10007614_pt1 | contig 17325 bp, 14 predicted proteins | sample Lox_Sample_35_FD_206713 | JGI IMG/M metagenome (GOLD analysis project Ga0335081, IMG submission 206713) | Soil microbial communities from Loxahatchee National Wildlife Refuge, Florida, United States - Lox_Sample_3.5 | ecosystem: Environmental > Terrestrial > Soil > Wetlands | place: USA... | reverse complement strand
CCCGCGATCTCTGCGGTATGATGCAAGACGGCATGGAGAAGGTCGATCGCTGCGCCGCCATCGGCGTCAAGGAATGGAAGCACGAATTGGAACGGCTGCGGGACCGGATCGGCCGGCAGCGCGACGACCTGGTGGAGCGAATGCGCGCCGGCGAAACCATCCTCCTCGAGGCGCTGTATTCCGTCGCGGAGTCGAATCCGGGTAAATTGGGTGCAACCGCGCAAGCTGGCGGGCCAATGCCGGAACGCAGCACCCTCGAGCCCGTAGCAGTCCCGCCGCCCAATCCCCCGCGCGGCTGACTCCAGTGGCCCGAAATCTCCCGGGCACACGGACAGCAATTAGCTGAACGCGCCGGCGATGGCGGCGCCGATGAACACCACCACGATCCATGGCAGCACGACGCAGGTCAGAGCGCCCCCGAATGAGACCTTTTTGCCGCCCGCCGCCTTGATCCCCACCGCGATCAATAAAATTCCCCAGATCGTAAACAGATCCAACGATTTTGCCAGTGTGTAGACGAACTTCGAGCTGGACTGGTAGTCCATGAACGCCGCCGGGTTGAACGCCAGCGGGTTCACCAGAAAGAAGTCCTCCGGTTTCTTCAGGTACATCACCACCGTCTTCAGAGCCGTCTGGATTATGCCCGGCAACGAGGAGTAACAAAGGACAGCGAAGAGTTGCTTGAACTTGACCGGCGCAGAGAGGATCCCTCGCACGATTCCGAGAAGCACCGCCGCCACGACCAGCAACCCGACCGGCGGACCGATGACCGCACCCGCGTAATAAGTGACCGGCACGATCTTCAGTTGAAGATCCTCCGCCCGCTGCCGCTGATCTGCCGGCAACTGCTCCAGTTGCTGCGCCTGCCGGGCGTTCATCTGCATGCTTTGACGAATCACTTCCGGCCAGCCGACGTGCTGGCCCAGCAACACCGTGAAAATCACCCCCGTGAGGATCGCGAGGATCAACGGAACCCAAAAGCCGGGCCGCGCCGCGATGTCTTCGAAGGCCTTTTTCGGTTCGAAGAAGACGCCCGACAGGCGCCCCATTTCACTCATGCCTTGCGGTGGCGGAGGTTCGAATGGCGGTACGCTTTCAGGAGTCATACGCCCCGATTGTACTCCAGTGCGCCATGCGGTGCTCGGCTATGATGGAGGAACCGATGCGGCGGCGCCTGATCGCTCTCCTGTCACTCATCTTCTGCGGCTGCGGACCGGCGGGGGAAGGCCGCCTGAAAGCGATTATCGGCGCCATGCTTATCGATGGGGCCGGCGGACCGCCCGTCTCCAACTCGGTGGTCCTGGTGGCGGGTGACCATATCCGCGCGGCCGGATCTCATTCCGACATCCCCATTCCGGAGGATGCCGACAAGATCGACGGCGCCGGGAATTTCCTGGTGCCAGCCCTGGTGGACATCTGCGACCGCGCCGACCCGCCCGGCATGCTTCGTCCCTCCAGCCCGGCCGACGCCCGCAGCCGGGTTTCCGAGTTGTCCGCCAACAAAGCGGCGGCCATCCACATCGGAAAACTGCCTGCCCAGGTCGCCGAAGCTGTTCTGGAAGCGGCGCGCGACGCTCATATTCCGGTCACCGGCCATGTCTCCACCTTGGCCGAAGTGAAATTTCTGGTCGATAAGGGAGCCTCCGCCCTGGTGGGCATGATCCGCGATACCGAAGATCTCGATCCCGTGCTCCTTGGAAAGTTGCGCGACTTGCGCATCGTCGTGGCTCCCGCCCTGGTCAGCGCCGGAGACAAGCTCGAAATCTCCCAACGAAACACCCGCCGCCTGTTTTCCGCCGGCGTTCTCCTCGGCCTGGCATCGGAAGGCGGCGACCCCCTGCACGAGGCCGAGCTGATGGCCGATGCCGGAGTTCCTCCCCCCGACGTGATCGTGGCCACCACACGCAACGGTGCCATGGCGCTCCGCCAGCTCGACGACCGGGGTACCATCGAAGCCGAAAAACGAGCCGACCTGGTGATGGTTTCCGCGAATCCAGCCGAGGACATCCGCAACCTTCGCAAAGTCGCCTTGCGCATGGCCGGAGGCGCCTTCTCCCGGTGAAATCGCATTCCCGGCGGGAACAATCCGCCGGCCGCCTGCGTATCTCATGCTGATCGAGGTACCGCTATGCGTCCAAGGCATCTTGCCTTTCCAGTGGCAGCCGGCCTGCTCTGCTTCACCGCCTGCGATTACATGGATTGGAGCGACATGGAGCGCTTCAGTCGTGATTTTCATTACAGCTACGGGCTTTCGCGCGATGGAAGGATCTCGGTCGAGACCTTCAACGGCTCCGTCGAGGTTTCAGGATGGGACCGGGACACTGTGGACATCAGCGGCACCAAGTACGGCCCCACCCAGCAGGCGGCCGACGATCTGAAGGTGAATATTGACAACAGCCGGGATTCGATCGCCATCCGGGTCGCGCGTCCCGACATGCGGCGCAACAACCTGGGGGCGCGCTTCGTCATCAAAATTCCCCGCGCCGCCGTGCTCGATCGCATCACCACTTCGAACGGTGAGATTCGGACGGCCGATGGGAGCGGCCCCGCCCGCCTCCGGACGTCCAACGGGCCGGTTCGGGTCACTTCCTTTCAGGGAACTCTGGATGTCGGGACGTCCAATGGGCCGGTGGACCTGGTTGATGTCGATGGCGATACCGTCGCTCACACCTCTAACGGCCGGATCCATGCCGAACGTCTGAACGGAACGCTCGATGCCACCACCTCCAACAATGCGGTGGATGCGGATCTCAAACCGTCGGACCGGCCGGTCCATGTACAGACTTCCAATGGGCCGGTGGACCTGAGGCTGCCCGACGGATTCCGCCGCGAGGTTCGCGTGAATACCAACAACTCCGGGATCACACTGCATCTCCCCATGTCGGTGGACGCCCACGTTCTCGCCCGCACCAGCAATTCCTCCATTTCGACCGATTTCGACCTTCGCATGCAAGGCGAGTTCAGCAAGAATCACCTCGATGCCAACATCGGAACAGGCGGGGCCCTGCTCGACCTGAGCACCTCGAACGGTCCCATCCGCCTGGTCAAGCATTGAAATCAGACGTGGCGCAAGAAACATTCCCGGCAGGGATCGCCAGCGCTCATGGAACGCTTGGCGGCTACCGCGGGGTCTCAGGCAGAGCGTAGAATACCACCGCGAGAATCAGGTAGACCGCCAGCAGTTGAACTCCCTCCAGCCAGTTCGACTCGCCGTCTGCCGCGATCTGCCCGGTAATCAGCACCGCCACAAAGACCGCCAGGACCTCTGCCGGTGTGAACACCAGGTCCATCGACTGCGGCCCGACAAAGTGGCTCGCAATTACCAGCACGGGCGCCACGAACAGCGCAATCTGCAGACTGCTGCCGATCGCAATTGCCACCGACAGTTCCATGCGGTTGCGCAGCGCCATCATCACTGCGGTGCTGTGCTCGGCGGCATTGCCGACAACCGCTACCACAATTACGCCGACGAAGATAGACGTCATGCCGAAAGCGGCGGCGGCATCCTGGACCGAACCGACCAGAATTTCGCTCATCCAGGCGATCGCAGCCGTCGCGCCCGCCAGGAAGAACAGCGACCGTCTCAGACTCCACCCCGCTTCGACGGCGGTCCCGGCCTCGGGATCCGCTCCCGCGAACAACTCCTTGTGGGTGTGAAGCGAGAACACCAGGTGCGCGCCGTAGGAGAGTATCAGGACGACCGAAATCGCCAGGCTGAGATCGCTCTCGCGGACGTGTTGTCCGGGGCCGGCCAGGTAGTGGAACGCGGCCGGCATGATCATGGCAATCGCGGCCAAGGTCAGGAGTGTGGCCTGGGCCCTTGCCGCGGTGGTGTTGAACGTCTGGCGCTTGTGCTTCAGGCCGCCGGCCAGGACCGCGGCGCCCAATACCAGCAGAATATTGCCGATGATGGAGCCGGTCAATGAGGCCTTCGCTACGGGATAGAGACCCTTCCGCAGCGCCATGATGGCGAGGATCAACTCGGCTGCATTCCCAAGCGTGGCATTGAGCAGGCCGCCCAATCCCTCGCCGGTATGGCGAGCGAGTTCGCCGGTGGCGCGTCCGAGCCACTCCGCCAGCGGCACGATGGAGAGGCATGACGCCACGAAAATCAGCGTGTGGGATTGCGGCGCGAGAAGTTCGAGCGCGATGGCAACCGGGACAAAGATCAGCAGCCAGTTGAGCATGAACGGGAAACTGCCTCGTTCCCGTCCTTACTCTACCGCATCTTCCCGAATCATCGTCCGACAGGCGGCCACCATACCCGGTGGTTCACGGTTTGAGTTCCGGCCAGAAGGCCGTAGATGGCCACCGCGCTGGAGGACGCCGTGTAGACCTTCCCGTTAGCCACGGTCGGGCTGACGAATTTCACGAACCCGTTAAGACTGTCCGCGCCAGACAAGCCGCTGTTCCACAACTCCTGCGACAAATCGGAGGCGTTATAGGCGTGGAGAATGCCGGGCGTCGAGGAGTCCTGATATTCGCCGGTGGTCACCCACAGAATCCCGGTGCCGTCCTGGCCGCCGTTGGCGGAAATCGCCATGCCGACGCGAGGGCCGCCGGACGTCAGGCCGCTGCCGGAAAGCGGGCTCGGGTCGAAACTCCCTCCGGCTGCCCGGAAACACTGCATCGACGAGTCGCCGGCCCGTACATACACGTAAGCGCCGTCCGCGCGGCCCCACACCGAGAAGGTAAAGATGAAACCATCGACCGCCGGGAAGATTTGTGCGGTACCTGCGGTGTCCAGTTGTCCCATCGAGTCGCCATTGACAAAATAGAGGTTGCCCATCTTGTCTCCGGCGATGACCGAGTGAGTGCCGGGAATCAAAGCCGGGCCGGCCGAAAGATCGTAGTCATTGTCCGCCAGCATTTGCCAGTTCGCCGGAGTATACCAGTCCGATAATCCGGAACTGCCGGAAAGCTTGACTATAGACTCCCCGAAATCCTGCGTGCCGTCATAGTCGCCGTTACCGGTAATGAAGTAAGTATTACCAGCATCGTCGCCGGCCAGCCCATGTCCCGACTGCCAGATGGCTCCGCCGATTCCAGCCGGAGTCACAGCCATGGCATTCAGTTTCTGAGTCAGATCGGAGGCGTTGTAACTCATCAGCCATCCATGCCAGACACCGGAGTCGCCATGCGAGCCGAACGCCACCAACATGGCGCCGTTGAGCAGTAGCAGCCCGGGTCGCTGGAGGTGGGCCGCGGGATCGAACGGGAGCGCGCCGTCCGCGGTCGAGCCCTGTCCGCTACCAGGAACCGTCGCGGAAATTGTCACCGGCCCGTTCATGGTCTCCTGGCCGTTGGCGAGATTGAGGGCGTGCAATTGAAAGCTCGGAACTCCGTTTTGGATTGTCTCCGCTACCACGTAAAACGCTCCCGCCAGCGGATCGACCGCGCCGGTGGAGAGAATTCCCACCTCCGGATTAACGTCCGTGAACGCTCCCGTGTCGCTGGTGAGCATGGAAGACGGGACTGAGGGTCCGAGATTCACTGACCAGAGCAAAGCGGCCGATCCCACCTGGTCGGCATCGAAGGCATAGACGCTGTTGTGCTGAGTCGTTATGATCACGACGTTGTGGATGCCCTGCCCGTCTATGGCGACACTACCGATATACAGGGGCTGGCCGAAGATCTCGCCATCCACTGGAAACTCACCGAGTTTGCCAAAACTCCCGGGCGCGACGTTCGCCACTGACAGTTGAGTCTCCTGCAGGTTGGCGTTGGACCGGCCATTGTCGTAATTGGCAGTCAGTACATTAGTCTGAGCCGGCAACAAATTCACGCAGACGGATACGGTTAACAGCAGGCGCGTGACAGATGTCGCTATCCCGCGCCTGCTAGCGTTCGAGAGAAGAGGTACGTCGCGGAGGACAGACATCTCGCCCACACTACAGACAACCCGTTAGACTACTCGAAGTTGTTAGGGGTTACAAGGGTATCTGACTGTCTGGTGAGGATGTTTACCTCAGACGTTTTCCGTCACGCGAGAAAATGGAACTCTTGCCCGATCTGGTGTAGCGCGACGCGCTCCGGATTGGCGCCGGCGGCCTGATATACGCGCTCGATTGGCTCCAGGTAAGGCTCGCGGCTGAGCGGGAAGGTCTGGTGATGCACCGGCAGGAAGAACTCACTGCCCGCGTCGTCGGCCATTTGCCATGCCTGTTCAGGAGTGCAATGGGAGTAAATCCAGGGGTTGTACGCTCCCACCGGCATTACCGCAAGGTCAAAGGGACGAGCACTCTTCAAAGGCCGAAAGGTGGTAGTGCTTGCGGTGTCTCCACCGAAAACCACGCGATACCGCCCGGCTTCGATCGTGTAGCCGTTGTACCCGCGGTAGGTGTCGCTGCGCATCCGAGCGCCCCAGTGTTTCACGGGGAAAGCGCGAATCTCGAGCGGTCCGATGCTGGTGCGGCCTCCCCAGCCCAGCTCATCTACCTTGCGGTACCGGTTGACGCGCAATAGGTCGGCCGTTTTCGCGGCAGTGACAACCGCGGTGACGCGACTTTCCAGACGCCGCAACGTGGGGAGATCGAAGTGATCGAAATGCGCGTGCGAGAGCAAAACAACGTCGATCTTCGGCAGGCCCTCGACCGCCAAAGCCGGCTCGACGACTCGTTTCAATCCCAGCGTAAACAGGCCGAGGTTAATTCCCACGCGGGTACTGAGCACCGGGTCGGTCAATATCGTGACGCCATCGATTTTGAGCAGCACTGTGGTGTGACCCAGCCAGGCGGCGTGGAGACCTCGATCGCTCCACGAGCGCGGGGCCGGGTGCGCGGGTGCCGGAAAGACCGTGCGCGCCTGATCTTCTGAAACGTGGTTCCAGAACCGCGGCGCCGCTCGAAAAGCCCAACTCCCCATGCTCGCCAAACCGGCCATACCCACCCCTCCCAGCCACTTCCTTCGCCGCACCTTTTAGTATGATGCTTCGCCGGCGGTCAGGGTTGCGTCAGGATGGGCTTCCGCCAGCCCGGCTGCTTTCGGCACGCACCCGCCCGCTTCGATATAGTGGTGTTTCCGGCGCGCCGGCCGGCTCGGCACCGCATCCGGCCGGCCTCATCATGCATAAAGACCCCATTCGACTGGCCATTCAAATCGTGGTTTACGTGGTGCTCTACTTCGTTACGGCGTGGGTCTTCGGTCCTCTGATGTTGTGGCTGGGGGGATACCTGTTGGGGACCGTTGGGGCCGGTCTTTTCTCGGCGATCGCTGCCAACTGGCTGACCCTCCGTATTTACGAAGACCGCCACATCGTCGATTTGGGACTGTGGTGGAACCGCGCCTCGGCACGCAACCTGGGCTGGGGATTGATTGGCGGGGTCGGCTCAGCCAGCCTGGTGCTGGTCCCGCCGCTCATCAGGGGTGCTGCGCATCTGCAAGCCACACCCTCGGAACCGGCTTCTGCAGGCACCATCCTGTTCGTGGGCGCGCTGCTCGCGGCGGGCGCGGCAGGTGAAGAATTGTTCTTCCGAGGGTACGGTTTCCAAAGGCTGATCGCAGTGCTGGGACCCTTCGCCACCATCGCCGTTGTGCTGGTGGGCATCGTGTTTGCCCTGCTGCATCGTTTGAATCCCAACGCCACCTGGTTTGCCCTCGCCAACACCGCGGGCTTCGGCATTCTCTTCGGCTATGCCTATATTCGAAGCCGCGACCTCTGGCTGCCGATCGGATTACATTACGGTTGGAACCTGACCCTTCCGCTGCTCGGAGTGAACCTCAGCGGCCTGCATATCAACATGACCGGCCGGGAGATGTCGTGGACCGCGGGCGCGCTGTGGAGCGGGGGAGAATACGGCCCCGAAGCCAGCGTGCTGACCACCGGCGTCCTGGTGCTGCTGTTTGTGTATATCTGGCGGATTCCCATCATCCGGCAGCCGTCGCCGCTGACGGATGCGTCGTAGGACGTACCCTCTTCAGTTGCGGCGGGCTTCCGGCCGGAAATCTTGCGTTACGCTTGCAACGCCCCGAGCGAATCCTTCACGGTCGGCGCCTTGCCCGACTCGATGTCTCTTCGCCGGATTTGGTGGAACTTCGTCAGGAGCGAGTTTGCGCCCGACAAAGCCTCGAGACGATCGGCGAAAGCGCCAACCGACGCCGCTGGAACGGCATACAGGGCCACATCATCGGTCAGCACGTCGAGATAGGCGCGGGCTCCGCAGCAACCCAGGCTCAACGCCGATCGGCCAGTGTTTCGTGCCTGCGGGATAATCGCGCATGCTGGACGACCCATCGCCGGAGGCATTCCCCCTTCCATCTGTTGCGACGCTTCCGAGAGAATCAGGGTCTGGCTGGCTTGCACGAAGAGCAGCACCACGTCGGGCGCCACGGGTATCTCCGCCAGCGGGCCGTAGATGACGTAGGCTGGCTTGTCCGCGAGCACCGGAATGGCGGCCACGTCCTGCTCGCGGACGTAGGTCAAATCGGCGAATACCTGCAACGCGTCGGCGAGATCGGTACGCGCCTCCAGGGACATGTCGAGATTGTGGGTGTAAAGGCCAATCGAGCAGAAACGATGATCGGGCGCTCGGGTCGCGAAGACGCGCGTTTGGGCTTCTTGCCAGAAACGACAACCGGCCGGGGACTGCCCGGCCCACGGTTCCACGCCTTCCGGGAGGTGATCGGCCAGGCAGACCGCTACGGGAGGCTGCTTCAGCCGCAGAGATTGGGTCAGTGATCGGGCGATATCGGAGTAGGATCTCATCGTCTTCAGGTTACCAGCCGTCTTACAGGCCGTTGCCCCGGAGGCGCGAGCCCTACTGCCGCACCGGCGAAGGCAATGGAGATCCAGGCCCGGGAGGCAGCAACAGCGCCACCACGACGAGCAATAACAGAACCATGATGGTAATCACGTCGGGATCGTACAAGGGGTCCTCTTTCCGGCCTACATTGGAATCGCCGACCACGAGCGATCCGGATACAGCATGTGCGGCGGGTGCAAATGCGCCTGGGGTACCTTCGATTTCCTGTAGGAACTTGTACAGTGTATCACGGTTCGACGCGATTATCCCAACCCGGGGACGCCGCCGAGGGTTTTGGCAAAACGCACGGCCCGCAGGATGGCTTGGGCAAGCGCATCCGCCGCGGCCACACCCAGGATATTGATGTCGGCCTGACGGTCGCCCGATGAAAGCGCGAAGACCGTGTCGCCATCAAACATGGTGTTCACCGGGTAGATCGTACGCGCCATGCCAAGGCTGGCGAATTGGGCCAGTTTGGTGGCCTGTACCTTGGTGAGCCGAGCGTTCGTGGCCACCACTCCAAGCGTGGTGTTGCTGCGGATGAAGGAACCTTTTGCGCCGGCTTTCATGGCCTCCACAGTGTTGACGAACTCGCGGCTATCCGGAGCTTTGCGCGCTCCCGCCACAATCTTGCCGGTTTCGGGGTCGCGCACGTCTCCCAGCGCGTTCACCACCGCGAGTCCCGCCACCATCACGCCATCCGAGAGCATCACGGTAAAGGTGCCAAGCCCCCCCTTCATGGCCTGCCGCAAGCCGTAGAGCTTGCCAACCGTGGCGCCGGTGCCGGCGCCCACGCAGCCTTCCGGTACCGCGTCGGTGTTGGCGGTGCTGGCGGCGGCCTCGCCCATCGCGACACTGGGACGAGCGCCGGGCTTGGCGATCGGCAAGTCGAAGATCACCGCCGCGGGAACAATCGGCACGCGCGCCGTGCCCGCCAATACCCCGACCCCGCGCCGCTCCAGGTATCGGCGCACGCCGGAAGCGGCTTCCAGCCCGAATGCGCTGCCGCCAGTCAGCACGATACCATGCACCTGCGGATCGATGTGGCCCGGGTCGAGGGTCGCGATCTCCTCAGTGCCGCTGGCGGACCCGCGGATATCCACGCCGCCTACGGCGCCCTGCTCGCACAGGATCGCGGTGCAACCCGTAACTGCCTCGTAGTCCGAAACATGGCCCACGCGGATGCCGGGAATGTCGGTCAGTCCCTTCGCCATAGGAAACCGATACTGGTATGGTAGCATCGAGTATCGGGGATCGACCCACTTGCTGGATCTGCTGAAAGAGCCTGTTCTCGCGATTCAAGACTTCATATCCCTTGCCGCCAAGGCGTTCCGAAACATCCTTCGCACTCCGCATTACTGGGACGACATCTACCTGCAGATGGACACCATCGGGGTGGGCAGCCTGTCGATCGCAGCGATTACCGGCTTCTTTGCAGGCGCGGTGATGGCGCTGCAGATGTCGCGCGCGCTCGCCCAATACGGTTCGGTGGGCAAGACCGGCACGCTGGTCTCGATCACCCTGGCGCGCGAACTCGGGCCGGTGCTGACCGCCTTAATGGTGGCCGGGCGCAACTCGTCGGGAATCGCAAGCGAGTTGGGCTCCATGAAAGTCACCGAGCAGATCGATGCCATGCGCGCACTCGGCACCGACCCTGTCCAGAAACTGGTGACGCCGCGGCTGATCGCTACCGCGGTTATGCTGCCGATGCTCACGGTGATCGCTGATTTCGTGGGCATGTGCGGCGGGTACATCATCGCCGAGTTCTTTCTGGGCCTGAGCGCCAAACAGTATTGGACTTCGGTGTGGCAGGCCCTCGACTGGAGCGACGTCTGGCAGGGCGGCGTTTTCAAACCGCTGGTATTTGCCTGCACCATATCGCTGGTGGGCTGTTTTTACGGCCTCCGCACCACGGGCGGCACGCAGGGCGTTGGCCGCGCCACCACCCAGGCAGTGGTGGCCACAACGGTAGCGATCTTCATCTTCGATCTGTTGATCACCAAGATCTTCGTCAGCCAGACCGGATAACGATGCCCGAGGGATCGCAGAAGTCCATTCTCCGCTTTGAGCACGTGACGGTCGCGTTCGATGGCGAGCCGGCGCTGACAGATCTTTCCTTCGAGGCGTTCGAAGGCGAGTCGCGCGTGATCCTGGGAGCCGCGGGCAGCGGCAAGACGGTGCTGCTCAAGACCGCTCTCGGGCTGGTCAAACCGGAATCCGGAAGAGTATTTGCGTTCGGCAAAGATCTGACGGCCATGCGCGAGCGGGACCTGTTCGAGATCCGCAGCAAAATGGGAATGCTCTTCCAGGAAAGCGCCCTGTTCGATTCGCTCAACATCGAAGAGAACGTGGCGTATCCGTTGCTGAACCAGAAGTCGATCCGCTGCCCTCTCGCGCAGGTACTTCCCCGGGTGGCGCAGGCGCTCGAATTTGTCGAACTGGGGGGGACGCTGGAGAAATTTCCCAGCGAGCTTTCGGGCGGCATGCGACGCCGCGCCGCCATCGCTCGCGCGGTGGTCACCGACCCGCCGCTGGTGCTCTACGATTCGCCCACAGCGGGCCTGGACCCGATTACTGCCTACACCATCATGGCGCTTCTGATCAAGGAGCGCGACGTAAGCCACACCACTACCCTGGTGGTGACCCACCGCTACCAGGACGGAAACCTGATCGCGAATTTCCGCTACAATTCGGAGAAAGGGGAGCTGGAGCCTGCGCGGAACGGGGCGAGATCGGGGGGGCGAACCATCTTCATGGTCCTGAATCAGGGCCGGCTGGTTTTCGAGGGTGATCAGAGCCGGTTGGAAGCATCCCGGGATGCCTACATTTCGAAGTTTGTGAAACGGCGGGAATAGACAATGCCGGATCCACACAAAGTACGCTGGTCGCAGTTGAAAGTCGGGGTGTTGGCGCTGGGGGCGTTCGTCATCCTGTTCGTCCTGGTTTTCCTGCTCACCAGTTCGCAAGGTCTATTTCAGCCCAACGTGCTGTTGCGTACCTATATGGCTGATGCGGGAGGCATCGCGGATGGGTCGGTGGTGCGGCTCAACGGGTACCCCATCGGCTACCTCGATAAGCTGCAACTCACCGGGTCGCGCGATCCGGCGCGCCAGGTGGAGTTCCGGATGATGGTCAACGGGAAGTACCTCTCCGAAATCCCCGTGGACTCGCTGGCCGAGATCAGCGCCGCCAATCTGCTGGGCGACAAGTTCGTCAACATCACCAGAGGTCAGGAATCCGCCACGGTCAAGGCGGGCGGCGAAATCCGGAGCAAGCCGACCCAGGACATACCCGAATTAATGGCGCAGATGACCACGAGCCTGCAGTCGTTCCAGATGATCGTGAATCGCGTCGATGCGCTCCTGGCGGGAGTCGAAGCGGGCAACGGCAACCTCGGAAAGTTTCTCAAAGACGAGGAATTGTACACCCGGATGAACGGGATCGCTTCCGAGATCCAGAAGATTCTTACGGACGTGCGCACTGCCGACGGGAGCGTCAGCAAGGTGCTCCACGATCAGGGGGCGCTCTACGACGATATCCGTGCGCCGATCAAACGCATCGACGCCATGCTGGCGCAGATTCAGGGTGGGCAGGGCAACATCGGACTGCTCATGAACGACCGCGCCCTGTATGACGACTTCAAGAAAACTGTTACCGAATTCAACGGTCTGCTGGCGGATTTGCAGGCCGGCAAGGGGAACGCGGGCAAGCTGCTGAAGGACGATCAGCTCTACAAGCACCTGGACGACCTGGTGAGCCGGTTCACCGTCATCGTGGACAAGATGAACGCCGGGCAGGGAACCATCGGACAGATTCTGGTGAACCCGCAGCTTTACCAGACCCTCGAAGGCACTACCCGCGAGTTTCAATCCCTGGCCAAGGACGTGCGGGCCAATCCCAAAAAGTTCCTCAGCATCCGGCTGACTCTGTTTTGAGCGCTCCAAGACAACTGGTGGTCAATGCCGATGATTTCGGCTTCACGCCCGACGTGAACGAAGGCATCGTGGAGGCCCACCGCCGCGGCATCCTGACCGCGACCACCCTGATGGCCAATGGCCACGCATTTGAGGATGCGGTGAGGCACGCGCGCCAAACTCCTTCTCTGGACATCGGCTGCCACCTGGTGCTGATCAGCGGTGTCTCACTCCGTACGGGGAAGGCGTTGCCGCAGAGTGTGCCCGAGTTGTTGGGCGCGCTCGCACGCCGCGAAATCCGGGTGTACGACGAATTGTCGGCGCAGGTGCGGCGAATCGCGGATGCGGGCCTCCGTCCGACGCATCTCGACACTCACAAGCACACTCACCTGGCGCCACCCGTGCTGGACGCGGTGGCGCGACTGTCGCAGGCAACGGGAATCCGCTGGGTGCGCCGTCCCTTCGATTTTCCTTTAACGTCCGCCCGGGGATCCGCCCCGTGGATGAAGCGGCTCACCAGCGACGCTCTGCGGCTCATGCGGCGCCGGTTCCACCGCGTCCTGGAGCGTCACGGCTGCCGGACTACGGACCACTTCGCCGGGTTTCAGATCACAGGCAGATTCCGCGCGGCCCAACTGGTGGCGCTGCTCGCCGAGTTGCCCGCAGGCAGCACCGAACTGATGTGCCACCCGGGACGCTGCGGCAGCGCATTACGGAATGCCCGCACGAGGCTGAAGGAAAGCCGCGAGGCGGAGTTGGAGGCCCTGGTTGCCCCCGAAGTCCGCGAGGCTTTGACGCGGAACGGCATCCTGCTGGCGAGCTATCGCGATCTGTAAAGGCGGGGCCAGCCGGCCGGAGGCCGGCCCTCAACTCCAACTTCTTTTCTTCTCTGTCGAACTCTGTCATCGGCTGCTTCCGATGTTCTTACGCTGCACCATAGATCTCCCCAGTTGTTCACTGGCTCCACCAGACGAAAGGTACAGCGGCACGGGCACGGCGGACGGTCCGCGTGACATCCGTGCCCGGGAGGAGGTCTGTTTTTTCGTTCAAGCTGCCGGTCAACGGCCAAGGTGACGGATTGTCCGGCTAACCTCGCTTGTCTTCGCTCGTCCAAGCTCCTATAGTTTAGCTATGGGAAAGAGGCGAAGATGCTGCAAGAATTCCTCCGGAGACTCCGCTACTACCGCCACCGCCGCGAGTTTGAAGCCGACCTCGACGAAGAGCTCCGCTATCACCTGGCGATGAAGCGGCGCGATTCCGGCGAGGAGGCAGGTGCGCGCCGGCAATTCGGCAACATCACGCTGCTGAAGGAAGAGAGCCGCGCGACGTGGAGCTGGACCTGGTGCGAACAGCTCCTGCAGGACTTTCGGTACGCCCTACGGACCGCGCTCCATAATCGCGCCTTCACCGCGTTGGCGGCGCTTTCGCTGGCATTGGGCATTGGCGCCAATACTGCCATCTACAGCTTCCTGGAGGCGATCCTGCTGCGGTCGCTCCCGGTTTCGGACCCGGCATCACTGGCGGTCTTGAATTGGCACGCGCCGAGGCCCAAGTCGGAAGGCTTCGTCATGTACTCGATGTCCGGACACACTTACGACGACGGCAAGGGAGGCGGAACGGGCGGCATCTTTCCCTACCACGCGTTCGAGGTTTTTCGGCAGAACGGCTCCGCTTTGTCGGTTCTGTTTGCGTTCTATCCAGCCAGAGATTTGAACCTGACGAGCAATGGTCAGTCCGATCTCTCCCGCGGCGAGTACATTTCCGGAGATTATTTCCGCGGTCTCGGGGTTCCTCCTGCCGCCGGCCGGCTGATCCTTGCCGATGACGACCGCGCGGGAGCGCCGCCGGTTGCCGTCATCAGCCACGCATTCAGCGAAAAGCGGTTCGGAGGGCCGGCAGGCGCTCCAGGCCAGTCCATTCTGGTGAATAACGTCCCGTTCGCGGTGGTGGGTGTGACGCCTCCGGAATTCTTTGGGGTAGACCCCTCGTCGGTACCGGATATCTATCTTCCGATGCACACCAACCTGCTGCTCGAAACCGACCGGCGATGGGGCGCCGCCGCGGCGTATCGCAACGACAACCATTATTGGATCGAAATCATGGGCCGGCTGCGTTCCGGCGCCACGCTCGAGCAGGCGCAGAAGATTCTCGCTCCGCTGTTTTCGCATTGGGTGGAGAGCACGGCGGCAAATGATCGCGAACGCGCCAACCTGCCGCAACTGGAGTTGCAGCCGGGCGTTAGAGGAATTGACCGGCTGCGGCGGCTATACTCCAAGCCCCTTTACGTGTTGCTGGCGATGGTGGCGTTGATCCTCGCAATCGCGTGCTCCAATGTCGCCAACCTGCTGCTGGCGCGCGCCGCGTCCCGCAGACGCGAGATCGCACTGCGGTTGAGTGTGGGCGCAGGCAGGGCTCGAGTCGTGCGGCAATTGCTCACCGAGAGCCTGGTGCTGGCGGTGACAGGAGGGACGCTGGGCGTGTTGTTCGCCATCTGGGGCATCCGCTTCCTGACGGTGTTGCTGGTGAACGGTGACGCCAATTTCAGGGTGCGAGTGGATTTGAGCTGGCCGGTTTTGACCGCGGCCGCCGCGCTCTCGTTTCTGACAGGCATTATATTCGGCCTCGTGCCGGCGCTGCAGGCCACCCGCGTGGAGGTAATGCCCGCTCTGAAGGAAACGCGGTCGGGACGGGAAGCGAGGACTCCCCGGTGGCGTGTCACCTTCGGCCATACGTTCGTGGTAGCCCAGGTGGCGCTTTCTCTGTTGCTCCTGGCTGGCGCCGGACTGTTTGTGCGGACGCTGGCGAATCTACAATCCATTGAACTCGGCTTCAATCGCGAGAATATCCTGCTGTTCAAGATGAACCCGCGGCAGGCCGGCCATCAGGACCCGGAAGTCTACACCTTTTATAGCGATCTGCTGAGACGGTTTCGCGCCATTCCCGGCGTGCGGGACGCAACCCTGTCCAATTCTCCGCTGGTCGGTGCGGGTTCTGGCTTTCCTGTTTCGGTACCCGGTGAAAAGCCCGATGACGCGAACCGGATCATGGCGGTGGGCCCAGGATACTTCCGCACGATGCAGATTCCGCTCCTGGCCGGCCGCGACATCGAAGAACGCGACGGGCCAGGGTCGCCCCTCGTGGCCGTGGTTAGTGAACGTTTTGCGCAGATCAATTTTCCGGGGCGGAATCCGTTAGGTGAGCATCTGACGATGACGCCGCGCGATGTGCCGCACGATGCCGTGATCGCCGGGGTCGCCAAAAACGCGCACTATGGCGGCTTGAAAGAGGAGTCGCCGCCGGTGATCTACTTCCCCTACAACCACGGCCTGGAGCCGAAGTATGCAATGACCTTTGCCCTGCGCACCGCGGGCGACCCGTTGCGTTACGTCAAGACGGTGCGCGAGATTGTTCACCGGGCGGACTCGCACGTGCCGCTGGCCGGCGTCGAGAGCCAGACGGCACAAATCGATCACACCATCAATCAAGAGATCCTGTTTGCCGAACTTTGCTCGTGTTTCGCAACGCTCGCCCTGGTGATCGCCGGTGTGGGCCTCTATAGCACGGTCTCGTGTGCGGTGTCGCGCCGCACGGGCGAGATCGGCATTCGCATGGCACTGGGGGCGCAGAGAGGGAGCGTGACGTGGATGGTGCTGCGCGAAGTGCTGGTGCTGGCGATAGTGGGGCTGGTGGTCAGCGTACCGGCGGCTTGGGCGGCATCCAAGGTGGTCGCGTCGTTCCTGTTCGGCATGAAGCCCAACGATCCCCTGGCTCTCACGCTGGCCTTCACTACTTTATTTGTGTCCGCGGTTGTGGCGGGGTATGTGCCAGCGTGGAAGGCGTCGCGCATCGATCCGACGGCGGCGCTGCGCCACGAGTGAGGCCGGCAGGCAGGGGTGCCCGCGCCCAATCGCTACAGCGTTTTCAGGAATGCGATTAGCTGCTGCTGTTGCGCGGCGGTAAGAGCGTGAAAGTTCGCCGTCACCTGGCGGGCTTCGCCACGATGGCGCCGGATGGCATCTTCCAACGTCAACGACCCGAGATCGTGCAGGAATCGCGACTTCGTGCGCAGGCCCCAGAGGGGCGACGTCCGCATCTTGTGGGCGGTATCTTGCGGACCCGCCTGCACGATGCCGTCGCCGGTGCCGATATCGTGCAAAAGGAAGTCTCCAAACGGGTGGATCACTTTGTTGCCCAACCCATCCGCGACCGCATATTGGCCACCATTGATGGACGTTCCTGGAGGCGCGGTGGTCATCGACTCCACGTGGCAGATGGCGCAGCCGGTGGTCTCGAACAGGTGCTGGCCGGCCTGGGCATCGCTGCTCGCGGCAGCCGGATCGTCGCGCGGCGGCGCTTTCGTTCCGCGGATGAATTGCGTGAAGTGATCGATGTTCGCCATGCCGAGCGAGTCCGGCACGTCTTCGGGGTCCGAATTCGTCTTACAGACGGTGGTGCTGTCGGTGGGGCGCAATCTGCTGGTCACCCCCATTTCGTTCACGTAGGCATCCGCGACGAACGACAGCAGGCTGCCGTGCTGGTCCTTCCATCCGAATCTTCCTACACGCGTTTTGCCGGGCGCTTCAAAAATGGGGACCTGAATCGCCTCACCCTGGATCAGCCCGCCGCTTTGCTGCGGCTGATCCGCCGCGATAGCCATCAGGGTGCTGTCG
>Ga0335081_10007613_pt1 | contig 17326 bp, 21 predicted proteins | sample Lox_Sample_35_FD_206713 | JGI IMG/M metagenome (GOLD analysis project Ga0335081, IMG submission 206713) | Soil microbial communities from Loxahatchee National Wildlife Refuge, Florida, United States - Lox_Sample_3.5 | ecosystem: Environmental > Terrestrial > Soil > Wetlands | place: USA... | reverse complement strand
GTCGATGCCGACGCCGCGGTGACGCCACGCTCGATCACCAGGCGGTGCAGTTCAACCCGCGAGAAGCGCGAGAGCGGCAGCTCGTGGGTGCGCGGCAGCTCGCACGCGATCGCCTTGACCTCGGCGACCTGCTCCGGGGGGGAAACGACGCGGCCGACCCGACCGCGCTTGATCCTCAAGCCCATCCAGCCGCTCGGCTCGAAACCGCGATCTTCGCCGCGCCACACTATCGGGCGAGCAGTCCAGCCGAGCGGCGATATCGATGTCCTGCATCCCGTCGGCCGCGTACAAGATCATCCGCGCCCGCTGCACCGTCCGGAACGACAACGTGACCGTCGACGCCCGCCTCTCTAACTCAGCGCGCTCCTGCACCGTGAGCTCGATCGGCATCGTGCTGGGCCTCGGCACGACACATAATTCCGCGCGACACGCGTTATCCCTCCCGATAGCCCGCAAGACTTGCGGACGCTTGAACTAGTTCCCGGCTGGCTGCGGCCCTCGGTCGCGGCCAGCCGGGCAACCGCCGCGCGCGCGGACGCGGCCGGGGCGGTGCCTATGGTTGGGCCGGCCAATGCCGCGCCTGTCGCTCATCCAAGAAGTCCTTGTCCGCGTTCTCGAAGACGAGATGCTGCTGTACCGGGCGACTTGGGCAGGGAGCGATCCGGCTCAGCTCGAAAGCTTCCGATCGCACTACGAGCTGCAGCGGCCGCCAAGAGGACCGGAGGTCCGGGCGGCGGTCATCCACATGGCGGTCTCGATGTTCGAGACGGCCGAGCCGTGCTGGGCGCTGATCGACAGGACCAAGGGCCGCATCGGTGATCACGTCGCCGAACTGCGGTTGGTTCCCGGCCGCGGTGTGTGCGCTGCGAAGACGGGCGGGCCGCTCCATTGGTCGGTCTGGGGCAATCCAGCGGTGCTGCAAGCTGCCGTTAGCGGGTACGTCGACAGGTGGAACCTGCCGATATCCTCAAGCAGACGATGACGTACTCGATCTTCACCAGCACCGGGAACCTGGTCGACGCGTTCGACGACCGAGACGCCGCCGTGGCGGCGTTGACGGACATCGTGCGCGCCGAGCCTGAGTCTGCTGATGAGGTCTTCGTCGTCGCGCAGGACGACGAGGGCAACGTGGGCGAGACCATCTATGGGTCTTCGCTGCACGTCACGGCATAGCCGCCGACTCTCGCGGCTACCCGGCGACATGGAAGCTTCGTGGAAGCCTCCGAGGTCTCTACCGCATCATCACGTAGTTGCGGCTCATGACGACAAGCCCGCGTTTGCCGGGCAAGTCATGCCTCGATCATGATTCGACGGGCCTAGCCGACTCCTTACAAGCAGGGGGTCGGCGGTTCGAACTCGTCACCGCCCACTCACAAAAGTCCTGCAAGACGGACTATTTGCCGTCATGCCTTCTCCGTCGCGTCGATCGGCGGACACTTTTTGGACACCAACTTTGCGCGAGCGACTCGGATCGCGTGCTCGGCGGTCACACCCGTTACACCGTGTCTTGATCCCCTTCAGCCTGCCCTGCGAGGTGGCGCGCTCGACCAGCAGCGTCCGCTCGCGCACATGAACCCACGACAACGCCAGGGCCTCGCCTGGTCGCAGACCGGCGTACGCGAGCACCGACATCAGCGTCGCATCGCGCTGTGAAACTGCCGCTTTGAGCGCCTCGACAGCCGTGGGTGGAAGCGGACGAACCGCACGACCCGTCGGCAGCGGTGCGCGTCTGACGTGCCGCGCCGGGTTCGACTGGATCCGCTGCCACTCGCATGCCCGCTCGAGAACCCCGCCGAGTAGCGTCAGCGCCTTGCCAGCAGCGACAGGACTAGTCCCCCCGGCAGCCAGGTCCGCATGCCAACGCGTGAGCGATTCGGTGGTGAGTTCTTGCAGCTGGGAGCCGCCGAGCCGCGAGAGGATATGCGTCTCGAGCAGATAGGCATACAGCTCCCGCGTCTTGCGCTCAAGATGCACGGCGTGTAGTCGCGCCCATTCTTGGGCGAACTCCTCGAGCGTCTGTCTGCCGCCGTCGAACGTCGTGAGCGTGCCAAGACGTTTGCTGCGTTTCAGCTCGGCATCGAGCGCGATCGCATCCTGTTTGCGACCGACCACCTTGGAGTGCGGCTTGCCCGAGCTGTCGCGCCAGCGCACGCGCCAGACGCTGCCCTGCTTGCGCGTGACCTTCTCAATCGACATGCGACCCCATTCTCTCTTCGCCGAGCAGGGCAATGCGGATCGCGCTGTCGTGCTTCGCGGGCCGTAGCACCGGCTCGACTCGCGGCTGCGGGCGGGCCCGGACGCGGTTGGTGTCGAGCCAGGTTCGATAGCTGGTCTCCGACACGAGCACGCGGTTGCGCAACCGGTACGCAACCAGCTCGCCGGCCTCAACAGCGCGATACACCGAGCGGCGAGACAGCCCGGTCAGGCGCGCAACTTCCTCGACACTGAGCAGCTGCTCGCTCACGACCCGAATCGCCTCTCGACCTCGCCGCGAAGCCACGCGCGCGCCATGCGCTCCCACTGTTCAACGCTCGCGAGAATCTCGCTCGCCGCTCGAACCTCCAGCAGCGCGCGCAACGGTCACGGTCGCCGCCGTGGAAACCGTCGACGCACCTGCAGATCGGGTGAGCCGTCTCGCGGCGCATCGTGTCCACGCGCGGCTGCCAGTCGCGCTCGACGCGCGCCCAAACCTCCACCAGGTCCCGGGCGTCCTGGGCCGTTCCGCCTTCGCGGATGACAGCCTCGGCAATCGCGTGCAGCAGTCCGTCGGACACGGTCATCGCCGCCTCCCTTCGTAGTCCTTCAGCGATGCGAAAAGCGCCTCTACCTGGTCGCCCTCAGCGTCGCTGTTGGCGTTCGCAGAAGGCGGCTCTGGACCGTCGTTTTGCGCGTGCGTACCCCTGTTTGCGGTTTCAGACCGTAACTCCGTAACATCGCCCGTATCCAGGGGCGATCCGGGTGTTACGGATGCGATTCCGGACCGCTCGTCGAAAAGCGCACCGTAACGCTCAAAACCCCCGTCGTGACTGGAGTCGTTACGGAGTAACGGATCAAATTCGGAAGACCCGTCCGCATGCGACAAATGAGCGTCTTCAGCGTCCGCCTCGGACACGGCGTCCGGGCAGTAGCGCATCCACGCGTCGGCGAACTGCTCGCGGCGGTATCCCTTTGCTAAGCCGCCGTCGACCCGCAGCGTCTGCGGCCGGTCACGAACGGCTTGAGCAGCCTCGCGAGGCCGTGAGCGTTCAACCCCTCGCCCTTGCGGTACTCGCTGAACGGCAGGTTCTCGTCGGCGTCGAGCTTCTCAAGGATCGCGCTGGTGCGGATCGCGACCGCGTCGCCGATCAGTCCCTTGATCGCGGCAAGCAGGAGCACCCCGTGCTCCTCGTCCTCGGCGACCGCTCCCGACAGCTTCACGGCCGCTTGGCGCGCCCGGGACGCCAGGCCGCTGTCGTCCTTGTGGTCTGCGAGCTCGGCGATCGCCAACAGCGGCTCCCAGGCTTCCGCCGCGCGATCGTTCAGTTGCGAGGGATCTCCGGCTCGGCGTCGCGCAATGCCTCAACGTGCGCGAGCGCCCATCTGGCCAGCCGCGCGTGAAGGTCCTTGGTTTCCGCGCGCAGCTTGCGGTATCGCAGCGGCTTGACGGAGTCACCGGGCTTCTTGCGCTGCATGGTGATGCGGATCGCCCTGTCGGTAATCGTGTCGGGCCATCGAGCCGCTTGATTCCGGCGAGCATCTTGGGGCAATAGACCGGCAGGCGATCTGGCGCGTCGGCGCGCGCTTTGGCAAGCGGCGTCAACAGATCACGCTCAGTGTCAGACAACCCGAGCGCCTCGCACGTCGCGTCGACCTCGGACGCCGCCTGCCGGTACACGATCCTCGTGCTGATCTCGCTCAGCAGCCCTTCGGCGAGCTGCTGGGCTTGGCTGCCCTGGTCGCCTGCGGCTGACAGGTCACTCAAGCGGTGCAGCGCGAAGATCGTCGAGACGCCGTGTGCCCGCGAGAGCTTCAGGCTGGCGCTGAAGTACGCCGGGTCGATCGCGACCGCACGCCACCCCTCGTCGTTGATCCGCAGGGTTTTCGCCGTCTGTGTGCGTCTGCGGCCATCCAGAAACGCGGTGGTGCACGTCAACGCCACCGCGGTCGCGACCGCCTCGTCGGTGCCGTACAGCATCTCGGCGAGCCCGGAGATGTCCACGCACACCGCCGGGCGCGACCACACGTCGGTGCCGACGCTGGTCGGCCCGTCGAATAGGCCGCGCAGCGGGCCGTTGCTCAGCCCGCGCAACGCCCACGACAGGTCTCTCAGCTCCGCCGCGCAGTCGCCCGCGGGCAGGTCCATCGCGAGCGTGAGTGCCGGCGACGGCCGCCGCAGCTGTGCGACGACGTCTGACACGATCACGTCGCGGTGGCTTTCGCGCCGCTCGGCCGCCTCCAGTGCGAACACCAATCCGAGTCGCTCGGACGGTTTCAATGGCCGGTCAAGCAGCGTCCGCGCCAACGTCCGCAGCAGGCTCTCGCGGCTTTCGCGCGGCAACACTCGTTCGAGCGGGTTCACGCGCGTGCCCCCGGCAAGCCGGATCGTCTCGCCGCCCAGCGCGGCGATCAGCGCGCCGTACTCGCTTTTGCGGTCGAGGATCTCGACGCGGCGACCGAGCACCGAGGCGCGGAGTGCCCACGTCTTGAGTAACGAGCTTTTTCCTTGGCCGAGGGCGCCGAGCACGATCGCGTTCGGATCGCTCACGACTCCCTCCGCGTAGGCCAACCATTGGTCAAAGACGAAGTCAGCGCCCCACGCGTCCCGGCCGTGGATCACTCCCCTTGAGCTGAGCCCGGCCTGTACCTGCGCGCCGAACAGCGCCCGTGTGTGAGCGGTCGTCGCCAGATGCCCGTGCCGCTCCGGCGGGCGAACAAAGCTGCGCGGCCCGTGCGGGCGGCGCGCCACCGGCCGCTGCGAGTCCGACTGCGGCACCTCAACTGTCCGGCTTTGGCGGCGTGTCATCGAAGCCCCCGGCACAGAGGCAGGGTGTAGGTCAACGCGTCGAGTTGCTCGCCGCGCATTCGCTCCAGCCGCAACCCGGATTGCAGGCATCGCGCCTGCATCCGGTCGAACTGCCGTTGCGCCTCCTGGACGCCGGCGGCTTCCGGAACGGCGACCGACACGAACCCCGCGAAGCTGACGAGCGCGTGGCCCTCGGCGAGCTCCCGTTCGCGTAGCGCGACGTGCGACTCTTCGCTGCGGTGCCGTTCGCTTGAGCGTCGGCCGATCTTCGCGCGCAGCCACGACTCCGCCGACCCCTCCTCCGCGTGGCGCTCCGCGCGCCTCGTGCCCGCTTGCGGCCCGAACACGCGCATCACGAACGCGACCGTCCGCGCCGTCTCACCAGCGGTCAGAAGCCCGCGCAGGAACGTCGCATCGGTGTCGCGGCGCGGCATCTCCAACAGGTGCCCGGTGACGCTGATCGACCCGTGCGACCACCCGACATCCCGCGCGTGCGGTCCAAACCGCTGCGCCGGGACGCCCGGGTCGGCGAACCGCGGCGGGCGTTCGCGTTCGACCGCGCCCCACGGGTCCAGGCTGTCGCGGATCATGGCCGCCAGCTCGCGCGCCGCCGTGCTGCGACCGCCGACGAGTTGCGCGGCGACGACCTCCAGGCACGCGAGCTCGTCCAACAGCCGCCCCGCCTCCGTCCTGACCGCCTCAAGGCTCGCGTCATCATCCTCGCCGCCGGTCACTTGGATTGAGAACAGCACCTCGTGCGCGAGCTCAGCGCAGCGGGCGGCGAGCAGCTGCTCGGTCGCGCGGCGCCCGACATGGTCGGCCGAGAGGGCTTCCAACGGCTCGCGCAGGCTCTCGGCCAGCGCAGCCCGGCTCGTCGGCCGCGTCCGCTCATACCACGCCAGCCGCCGCACGCAGCTCTCGTCAGACGCGAAGGCCATCAGCAGCTGGCCGTACTGCGCCAGCAGCGCCAGGCGGTCCTCGTCGCCGAGTAGGTAGAACGGCCGGCCCTCGCCCCGCAGCGTCGCCGCGAGCGTCTTCGCGCGCTTGTCACGGACAACGCCGAGCGGACAGCCGCGCAGCGTGTCTCGACGAGCTCGAGGTCCGCAAGCTCACTCGGCAAGCTGATCACCGTCTCCGCAGCCTTCACCGGCCCGCCCGGCCTGGCGGGCACTTGGACGCGCGCGCCCCACCCCGGGTAGCGCGACCTGAACACCGACGTACCGTCAAACCGCCCGACGACGAACACGCCGAGCACCACCACTGTTTTGCCGGCGACCCGGATGCCGACCAAGAGCACGACGACGCCGATCACGGCGATCGCGGCGAGCACGTTCGCAGGCGGCGCGTACGCGTGCAGCAGCGTCGCCGCGCACACGCCGCCGACCACCAAGCCCGCGAGCTGGCTGACGCGCAGGGCCGAGGATCACCGCGTCTTGTGCGCCAGCTGACCCTCCGCCGGCCGACGCTCCGTCGTCGGTCTCTCCGCCGCCGTTGTTGCCGTTGCCGGATGCTGGAGCGCCGTTTGATCGGATCGAGCTGCCGAGGCTGGCGAGCATCGACGCGTACGGCATCTCAGGGGTGCTGCCGCCCGCACCCGTCGCGGCGAGCGTCCGGCCCCCGACGTGCTGCGCGACGAGCGTAGAACCCGCCATCGCGGCGGACGCGAACCCAAGCCCCGCGGCGGCGGCGCCAGTGACCAGTCCCGACGTCGTCGCGCCCGAGCTGCCCCCGGACTCGCCGAAAGGGTTCCCGCCACCACCAGACCCGCCCGGCGAGCCGCCGCCAGCCGGAGCGCCTGCACCAGCCTGCGCGTGCGCGACCGCCCGATGTTGCTGATAGGAAGATCAGCGCCACGTACAGGATCGCGTCGCACACGGCCAGCTCGACGAACGGCACGATCTCAACGCAGATCGCGAGCAGCGCGGTGATCAGCGTGAACGCGACCGCCCCAGCGTTCCCCCACGCGCCAGACACCGTCGCAAACCAATCCTTGGGCATCGACGTGACGACGTCCTGCGCGATCCCGTTCGCCGCCGCCAACACCAGCGCCGCGACCGCGCCGACGCTCCCGATCGCCAGCCCGGCGAGCGCGGTTTCGACGACCGTCCGCGCGAGCGCGTCCGTACGCCTCGTCACCAGCGCGTGGGAGATCGACAGCAGCATCGCGAGCGCGAGCAGCAGCCCCGCGTACACGACCACGAACGCGTATGTGCCGGTAAACCACGACGCCGACAGCTGTGGTGTGGTGGCAGCAGTCGCGCCTTTCTCAACCAACGCCAGCGCGCTCGTCGCGCCCTTGACGAAGAACTGCGACGCGCAACCTAGCGGGTTGCTTGCGCAGTCAACGGCGGAGCTGACGCCGACGAAACACCGTTAGCCACCGAGGAGACGGGCGTGTTTGGGCTGCCGTTCGGCGCCAGGTTTGAAGGGTTGATGGTCCCCCACGGCGCCACCGTGTATTCCCTCGAGGCGATCCGCCGGACCGGCCAGCGCCGCAGCCGACGACCCGCCACTAGCAACTAGCAGCGGCCGCTCGTGTTGATGTGGCCGCCTGTGCAGGCGCTGCGACTGTCAGCGCCACCGCCACGACCCCTGCGGTCGCGGCGGCGGCCACCCATCGGCGAAGAAGTCTCACTGCTCGCCACCTTCCTTGCGGCGGTCTGCATACAGCTCTCTCACCATCAGCAACGTGGCGAACCAGCAGGTCACGAGCGCCGCCTCAGCCGCCACCGGAAGCCAGTCCGCGAGTGCGAACAGGGCCAGCACCGAGCCTCCGACGACCACCGCGAGGTACTTCGTCCGGGGGCTCACAGTGCGTCCACGATCATCGTCGCTAACGCGCACAGCGCGATTGCGAGACTCCAACCGACTGCGAGCTTGCTGTGCTTGGCCACGCGCATAAGCTGATAGCTGTGGCCCGCGGCTATCGCCACGGCCTCGCTGGTGTACGCCAGGGCGCACAACACCAAGATCCAGATCGCCACCTCGTTGACCGTCGCTTGTGAGCACATAGGCTCAGCGCCGCGTTCACGATCGCGGTTGCCGAGGCGACCATCAACGCCGCGACCAGACTCCAAACGACCGCGAGCTTGCCGCCCTCCGTGGCGTGACGCAGCTGAAACCCGTGGCCCGCAGCGATCGACAGCACGCCTCCGATGAACGTCAAACCGCGCAGCGCCTCGACGGCCGCGAACGCGCTCCACATCGGCGCGATGTCATGCCGGCGGCGCACCCGGTTGACCACCAGCAGACATGCGGCCGACGTCCCGCACAGCGCCCGGCTGACCGCCGCCGCCGCGTTACGAGCGCCGCTGACCTCCGGCCGGGCGACCACGACCACCTGATCCGCGCGCGCCATCGCCCAACTCGCCCGGTCGCGCTCCACACCCGCAGCGCAATCCAACAACACCACGTCGGCGTTACCGAGCAGCTCCAGCATCCCGTCCAGATCAGCGCCATCCGCGTCCCCGCCCGGCCCCTCGAGCACCAGCATCCGCGACGGCGTCCCGCTCAGAAAAGCGCGCGGCTTCGGCAGCGCCAACGGCCCCGACCGGGTAGACCACACACCCGACATCCGCTGCCTGCGAGTCGCCGACGGCGTCAAATCAGCAAGCGCCCCGTAATCGCAATCAAGATCGCACGCGATCACGTTCAACCCGGACAGCTGCGCCAACGCCGCACCGACGAGATATGTGACGCGCGTTTTGCCAGCGCCTCCCTGCGGCCCGACGACCGCGATCACGTTCGTCCTCGTCACCTTCGCCGCCGCGAGGGCGAGTTGCTCGTCCGGCTCGCCCTCGCGGCCACCGGACCGCGCGGCCACCGGCCAGCCGATCGACGCCTGCAGCCTCGAGACCACCCGCGCATTGACGTCAACAACATCCACTATCCAACCCTCCTTCGAGATCAACCATGGTGTCGGGCACCAAGGCCCAGGCCGAGGCGCTGAAGGGTGACTTTTGGCTCGGCCAAAAGGCAGCCGATCGCGTGCGCACGCCCTCGCCGGCCGTCGAGCTGACCCGACGCCTAGCAGCCGAGCACACCAGTGCGATCCCGAGCCGCCGGAGCTTGCCCGACGCCTTTGGGGTCAACCGCTCGCGGACAGGCAGCGGGGAGAACCTGCGCGCCTTGAGATCATCTCGTAGCTCTTGCAGGAACTGCACGCCGTCCTTGGCGCCGACCGAGCGTGGCTTCACGCCGTCGACCCCCGCTGTTCGTGCTCCTCGATTCCTCCGCACGCGATCCCAGCCGACCGTCAGGAAGGCCGGATCGCAGACGAGGTTGAACAGGTCATCAAACCGACGATCAGGGCCGTCGGTCGCCCATTGGTGCAGCTTGGTCTGGATCCTCAGTACTCGTGCCCAAGCCTCATCGAGGGTCCGCCACAACGCGCCGGTATTCACCAACGACCTCCTGACCTTCTAGCAACCATCGTGCTCACTCGCTGGGTCCCTTCGCCATGCGACCGGCTTTCCCGGCCTCGGACTACTACGGACCCTCCGTCCCGCCCCGGCGCCATCAGCCGACAGCGAGCCTGCCCACCACCGCCCGAGGGCGGTGGCCCGGGCGACGCCGGGACGGTTCCCACGTTCACCACGCATCGATCGACGGGGTCGGCGACCAGCTTTCCCCCTTGCAGCATCGCCACAAGTACGCCGCAGACCTTCCTCGCGGCCTCACCACCAGCTGCATCAAGCCGGCTTCGGAGTTCCCGCCCGCAGCTATCACGGACGGTACGCGCTGCGCTCCGGCCCACATCCACCAGGTTGGAGCCGGCGTCACTCTTGAGGGGGTTCGACCACTGATTCACTTGCGTTTCGCCTTCCCATCTCGCTCAGCGAGCACTGGGCCGTCTGATGGTGCCGACCCGCCTCGCCTTCATCGCGGCTGCTCCCACCCTCACCCGCGCTTCCGGGATCAGGCTGCCGCCAGCTTCACCAGGCCGCTGCGACGACCCAGCGGCGAAGGTCTCGCACCCTCGCTCGATTTTGTGGCGCCTCGTGGCGCACAATGCCGTCGTGACGCGCACGCTGTCGCTCCTTGCAAGCCGTTGACCTTCAAGCAGCCAGCAGCCTGTCAGGGAATTGGCGGCGGGCGCGTCGCCAACCAGTCGGCAACTTCCGAGGACTACTTTAGCGCGGGCAAATCCCGCTCAAATGCGGAATCGAGGGCTCACCTTGACCACATCAATGCCGCCACGCCCCCATATGTTCACTACTAACACCGTCATCGACGGAAGGAGCGACGACTCGGCCAGCAGCCTCGGGACAGACACGCCAAGGTCGGCCGCTTTGGCGAGCAGCTGGTCGCGTTCTGCCGCGGTCAGCTTTACCTTATGCACGACGTCCCGGGCGACCGGTTTGCGGGCGCGCCTGACCCGTCCGACCGGCGGCTGCTGGACGCTCACCACCCACCTCCCCCGCCGATCCAACACGCTTCGACCGCGCGAACCGCGGCCGATGTCGCGCTGCTGCCCCAGCCCGGCACGATGGCCGACCTCGCCCGGCGCCGAGCACTGAAGCCTATAGGCGCGCCACCTCCAACAATCCCAACGGCAGACTGACTCGCGAGCATGCCCGAATTCTCTTAAACCGGTCGGATGGAACGCCGACTCTTTCAGGGGCCTTCTAGCTCCGGGCGTCCGCTGCCTCCACTGCAAGTCCTCTGGCGCATCCTGCGGCTCCTTCAGCCCTCGCGGGCTTGACGGATGTCAATCAATCTCCCTGGGCCCAAATCGCCTCAACACGCTCTCCGCCTGGCGGGACCCAGCTTGCGGCCCGGCCGACGCGCAGTATGCCTCCCATATCATCCACGGGGAGCGCGAGTCGGGGCCACCACGTCCGCGCCTTGACGAACCTCAGCATGTTGCCGGTCGAACTGACCGCTGCCCCGGCGGTCCTCAACTGCGTAGCCGCGAATGGCGTTCGCCCCCCGGGTGTCCGCGGACACTTTTCGGACACATCAGTTTGGCGAACCCGGGCATCGAAGGGAAGTCCCCTGAACTGCGAACGAGCGAACGACGAACGAGATGATTTGCAGGGAGTTTGTGGTCTCGCGACGCCAGGCGCGTACTGCCGTGACGGCGCGTGACTTGCCTTACAAGCAGGGGGCCGGCGGTTCGAGCCCGTCACCGCCCACCTTGAGAAACCCACGCCTTCGCACCGTCACACCGATCCCGTGCAAATTGAGTGCATTGGTGCATTGGCGCCGACGAGGTCAGTCAGTCCCAGTGGTGACAGCGGAAATGAGTCGCGTTGATTACGGGGAAGTGGGCATGACAAGATTTCGTCGGGCTTCGGCTGCCGCCTCAAGGGCATGCCGCGCCTCGTTGCGCTCCTCCGTGGCGGCCCTCCGGTGCCACGGCGCGTTGATATTCCCCCCGTACCTGACCGCCGCTTCGGCCGCACGCTCGTGGGTGCGTGCCGCCTCCTCGTGCGCCCTAGCAGCCCGCTCGTGAGCCTCCGCGGCTAGAACCTGTGCGGCGTTAGCGGCACGAGTGGCGTGGGTCGCCCACTCAGCTGCCAACTGCGCCCGGTGCTGCAGGGGTGTCGGCTCGGCCTTGAGGTCGGCGGGACGAAGCGCTACGGTCTCGACGCGCCGTTGTGCGGCCTCGGCTCGCCGTTCGGCTGCTTGCGGCCGCTCGGCCGCCGCAGCGGCGCTGTGCGCGACACGTTCAGTCTCGTCCATGGCGGCTTATCATTACGTGTTCGCAAACCTGCGGTGCCCCTCCGAACAACAGCGTATTTTCGACCTCTTGATGGTGTCCGGAGCCGCTGAGGAAAACAGACCTCACCGACCAGTGGCCATCGTGCATGTTGCAGCTACCGATGATGCCGAGACTGCGGCGGGCCACCTCTGACTTGACCGTCCACCACATCGGCGAGGACCCGACGGTCAACCACCTCGCCCGGCTGATGACGCCCTGCGAGGCGTGTGGCAACGAGCGACACCCCTGAGCTCATTAGGTCTCCGCGCGACCGAACGAGGCACTTCGCACCCCTGGTCGGCCAAGATAGCCGTCGATACCTAAGCAACGTGTCGATAGCCGTTATAATACATGTATGATATGCGCTAGATGCGGCATAGATCACGACGTGGCGGACGTCTTCGACGGCTGCTTCTGTCGCGAATGCGCGGTGGTCAGCGGCGTCGTCGCGCTGGCCGCGCGACTCGGCCTGTCCGTCTCGGAGATCCTGAGCGTCGCCGGCCGAATCGACGTCGAAGCGCCGACGCGGATCTCGGACCAGCGGCGCGCCGTCGGAGAGGCGCTCTCGATCGAATCGTTTGCCGAGCGAACGCAGCGCCTCGGAGCTTGGCCGTGGGAGAAGAGGACTCGTACCCTCGCCGAGCCCGAGCAAGTGTTGGGGCGGTTAGACAAGGGCGCCGATCTTCCGGGAAGCACCGGGGGTCGAGAGTGTCCCGTGTGTATGCGGCTGTTTCATCGTTCACGCGAAGACCGCGTGACGTGCTCGGGTCACTGCCGAGACATCGCGCGTCGAGTACGACAGCACGACCCGGGTGCCGGCGCGGCTCTACTGATGCTGTTCGATCCGCCGGCGTGCGCCGGCTGCGGCGAGCCGCTCTGGGCGATGCGCCCCGAAGCGCGGTTCCACGGCACGATGTGTCGAAAGCGCGCTCACGGGGCGACGCCGCGCACTGATACCGCTGCGGCCTAGCGCCTCTAGAGGACCTCTATGCTGATGATTTGCCACTAATCTGCAAAACGCCCGCGATGAGCCGGACGGGCGTCTCCACATGATGGAGCGCCCCGGTCGTATCCTGTGGCGGTCGGATCCTGCAGGATTCTCGGTTGCATCGCCGTGGAGCACCTCGACTGCCCTCGCTGCCACGCCAGATTGCGCACCGGCGCTATGGGCGAGTCGCTTGGCTTTTGCCCGCTGTGCGGGGCGCCGTTCGATTTCCCTCCGCGCGGCATCGGCGAGAAGCTTCGAGCTCTTCGTCGAAGGCTGACGGTCGATGAACGGCTCGACTCTGAGGCGATCACGGGCACTCAGTACACGCGCGACCGAGCAGGGCACGCTGACCCCGACGATCAGGACCGGGCGCTCACCGCCCGCTCGAGTCGCGCTCCGCGGGTCAGCCACGACGCCGCCGAGACGCCGCAGCGCCGGCACGCGGCTGCGGGCCGCACGCCGTGGTCGTCCCGCCATCGCGTGCTGGTTGCGCGCGCAGGTGCCACCGCAGCGCTGGCGCCACGCAGGGCGTGTAAGCCCAGCTCCGGCAAGCTCGGCGACGAACAGAACGCAGCGGATAACGACAACGGGACGCAGGCTCACGCCCCACAAGTTCGTCTCGCCCCAGCCGCTGCCCGCCACCGCGCCGACAGTGGCCAACCCGACCGCCCCGACGATCACTGCGGCCGCATCGACTCCTGCGGGCACGACCACAGCCAACGGTGCCACGACGAGCACCCGTTCGCCGAGGACAACCACCGCCTCGATACCCGCGCCCTTGCCGCCTACGACTCTCACGAGACCGTCGCCCTCGACGAGGCCGATCGTCACCACGACCACCGCGACTGCGCCGAAGCCGATCGGGAGCAGGCCGCCCGCGACAGCGACGAAGCCGATTGTGACTACGCAGCCCGCGACAGCGACGCAGCCGACTGTGACCACGACGACAACGACATCGACGAGAGCGATCGTGACCGCGACCACTCCGACTGCGTCGACCAAACCTGCCACGACCATCGTCACCACCACCACGTCGACGAGCCGACCGTGACCACGACCACAACCGGACATCTCCATCCGACGGCCGTAAGCAGGAAACGACAAGGATGCTGCGCATCTCGGGAGGCAAGACTGTTGGGCTGCTAGCCGGAGCTGCGTTCGCCATCCCACTCTTGCAGCCTAGGGCCCGTTCAAGAATTATTGAGCGTTTTGACGGTGTCTGGACGCGCCTGGGGCCACCGGCTCGCCGCTCAAATACGCCCGGTAGTATCGCGGCGAGCCGGCGGCGCCAGACACGCCCAACCACTCGTCAACTCCGCTCACGAATCCTTGAACGGGCCCTAAATGAAGCTCTAACAGGTGCTGGGGAGAAAACCGTGATCGCAGACATCTTGCATTCGGTGGCGGCGAACCCGCCGGGGCCGGTCGAGTGGAGCGACCGGCGCGAGGTGGCCGTGATGCCGTTCAGATCAGCGGGCTGTGGTAGAGGGTGGCATCCAGCTCGCGGGCGATCACCAGGACGGCGGCCGGCTTCGAACTGCGTCAAGCGCGGCCTGTGCAACGACGATCTTTGGCAAGGTGCGGCGCTCTCTGCGACCGTCTGTTCACGGCCGTCCTGCCTCTCGCATGCGAAGAGGGGATCCTGGTCGCCCGTCTCGCGTTCGGTTGATCAGACTATGACCAAGGGCTGGGGATGCGATCCAGCGGCGATCGTGTCGGCAAGACCCTGATGGCGCGTCGGGGGCGGCCGCTAACCTCACCGGCGGTGGTTGCGGATAACGACAGGCGGCTCGAGCGACGCGTCGCGCGGGCAGCGGAGGAGGCGCTCGCGGAGCACAAGTTCGTGTCGCCGATCGACGTGTTGTGCGGTCTCGGCTGGCTTCACCCGTCGAACGTCGAGCGCTGGCGGCGAGGAAGGCCGGCTTGCCTGGAGGACGTCGTGTTCATCGATCCTTCGAGGATCGCGACTGCGATCGGACTACTCCAAACGTGGGCGGGTGAGCGAGGACTGGAGCCCAGCGAGCGTCCATATCCGGCCGGCTCGCGCACGCAACGAGACTTGCGCTTCTCAGCGGCCGACGAAGCTGAGCTTGAACGCGCCTACAAGACGCATTGGCTGTCGCCGGATTTCAATGAGGCGGAGCGGGCGCGGCTGACCGAGCGCGAGGCGCGGCGCCCCGACCTGGTCGTGATCGAGCCGCTCAAGGACTTCATCTGCTCGGTCTGTGGCGTCGAACGCAATGGGCTGCTGATCATGGAGAATCCCGGGCCCGTCTGCATGGCCTGCGCGGACCTGGATCACCTCGTGTTCGTTGCGTCGGGGGATGCCGCGCTGACGCGGCGCGCGCGGCGGGCGGGTCGGCTGTCGGCGATTGTCGTGCGCTTCAGCCGCGCACGCAAGCGCTACGAGCGCCAGGGAATTCTTGTCGAGGAGGAGGCGCTGGAGCGCGCCGAGGCCGACTGCCTGGCCGATGAGCAGGCGCGCGCCCGCCGGCGCGAGCGCGACGCGCTGCGGCGAGCCGAGCAGGACCTCGAGCTCCAGGAACGGATGGCCGCCGAAATCCGCCGGCTGTTTCCAGGCTGCCCGCACGAGCGCGCGCAAGAGATTGCCGGCCACACCGCCGCGCGCGGAAGCGGGCGGGTCGGGCGCAGCGCCGCCGGCCGCGCGCTCCAGCCCGACGCGATCGAGCTTGCAGTCCTCGCCTCGGTCCGCCACCGCGACACCCGCTACGACGAGCTGCTCATGGCGGGCGTCGACCGCCAGACCGCTCGCGCACAGGTCGGCGACGACGTAACGAGCACGCTCGACGCGTGGCGCCGCGCCGCGCCCGCCATTCGAGCCTCCACTCTGGACCAGAGCTAAACGATAGCGGCGAGGCGCCAGCGCCGAGCACCCTAGCCCGGACGATTCCGTTGTCTACCGTAGCGGTCGTCGACTGCTCGGCTAGGGTCCTTGGCCGTAGAGGCCGTGAAATTCAGGTCAAGTTTTCAAAGCACGCCTCGTGGAGCTGGGGCCCAGCCGCGTTAGCGAGAGAATGAGAGCCGGTCGTCCGGGCGGCCAAGCCGGCGCGACTGCTCCCCGCGAAGCGATCGTGCGCGGTGCTCTCGTGGCGTGAGCGCCTGCCGCGCAAACCAGTCGCGCCGTTGGCCGATCCGGCGACGACTGCGTGCCGGGTGATGCGATCGGCGCGGTTAGTCTGTTAGTTAGTTAGTTAGTTAGTTAGTTCCCCCGGAAAAACTACCGCCGCGACCTGACACTCGCCAATCGGCGTCGAAGAACTCCAGTATTCACAGTCGGACTCTCTTCTGGCAAATCGGCCATCCGGCTCGGATTCCGACTTTTTCCGGGGGAACTAGTTAGCGCCGCAAGCGGCGAGACGGGGGTGGTGCTCGACGCGCGGTCGCCCGTCCCGGCCGATCGATGAACTTCCACAGATCATGGCAGCGGCAGAAGATATGCACGTCAAGGCGTTGTGGTACCAGTTGGGTCTCGACAGCGATGGCACCAGCAATCCTTGTCCGGGTGCGGAAGTCAGAAGTCTCGAGCGTCGTTATTGCGGTCACCGGTACTGCAGTACTGCCCCCAACTCGTGAAAGCGTCCGACACGCCGGCTGAGCTCGGCGATGGCGACGCCGGGCCCAAAGCCGATCTCCAGCACCGACCGTGCGGGCGGGGGGGAGCCCCCATCAGAGCGTGCCTGCGCACTCGATCAGTTCGCATGTGCAGCCTCAGCCTCGTCGACGCGATCGTGATCACCGTGGCCGCGCTCGGCTTCGAAGGTGTCTAGGCAGTGGGTTGAGCAGAAGTAGAAGGTCTGGCCGCCGGACGTCGTTGTGACGGCCTTGTGGCAGTCGACCGTCATCCCGCACACCGGGTCGGTCGCGCCGCGTCGGGCGGTCAGCCCGAACAGCGCGCAGAAGATCACCAGGGCGAGAACGTTGAGCGCCACCTTGTAGTTGAGCTGGATGGAGCTGAAGATGTCCGCTCGCGTGGGCCGCGGGCCGGTGGGAATCAACCCGAGCGCACTGAAGGTGCCATTGACGATCAGCGCGGCGATGACCATCGTGACGAACATCAGCGCGGTGATCCGAACCGTGTACCTGCCGCCGTAGTATTTGCGGTAGATCAGGACAATCGGGATCACGATCAGGTCGGCGAACAGGAACGCCAGAACACCCGCGAAGGAGATCCCACCGGACCACAGCACGGCGGCGAGCGGGACGTTCCCGACCGAGCACACGAAGCTGATCACAGCGATCACCGGACCAACGATCACGTTCTCGATCGTCGGCAGTGGCGCCGGAGCGTTCCTGACGAACAGGTGCCCGAAGAAGCCGTCGCCGAGCTGGGCGATGAACCCAGCGAGCAGGAACCCCAGCGAGAACTCCTTCCAAAGCATCTGCCAGTCGCCGCGGAAGTTGTGCGCCACGTCCGACCAGGCCCGGAGCGACGTCAGGCGCTCACGCCATGGGAGATCTTCGCCGACCGCGTGATGCTGATGGCCGCTATCGGCCCGCTGGGCGTGCTCACGGGCCTGCCGTTCGAGCCGAGGGCTGACGAACAGCCGCAGCAGGACGGTCATCAGCACGATCATCACGATCCCGCCCACGTACTCCGCGGCCGTGAACT
>Ga0335081_10007612_pt1 | contig 17328 bp, 12 predicted proteins | sample Lox_Sample_35_FD_206713 | JGI IMG/M metagenome (GOLD analysis project Ga0335081, IMG submission 206713) | Soil microbial communities from Loxahatchee National Wildlife Refuge, Florida, United States - Lox_Sample_3.5 | ecosystem: Environmental > Terrestrial > Soil > Wetlands | place: USA... | reverse complement strand
GCGCCGGCATCCGGAACCTGCCCGATCACTTCTTCGGTTGACGGATCGTATACAGGAAAGGTCTTGGCCGATTTGCTCGCGACCCACTCGCCGTTGATGAACATCTGATACGTTCTTACGTCGGTCTGAACTCCGCTGGGCATCGTGGCCTCCTGCGCGGGGCTAAAGCCCCGATCTCTTCTGCTCTCACCGGCACGGCTAAAGCCGTGCCCTGGTACGAATCGCGGCTGCAGCTACTGCCGAGCTTCGCTCGCCTGGACAGTCGACGCGGCTGTCCCTACGTGAATCGGTTGCATCACCTTGCGGCGGCCGTAAACAAAATAAAAGAATGCTGCCAGGCCAACGAAAAATACAGTACCGCCGAACATCCAGGCTTCGTACTGCCAGATCGATGTAATCTGCTGTGCTGGGAAAAACACCAGACCGATGCCCAGAATCGTCGTTAACAATCCGCTTGATCCCGCAAGAAACAGGGTGGAGCGGCTGTACTGACCTTTCGGAGCGGATTCTGCTACCGCGAACTTTACCAGCGCGCCGAACATATAAATGAATGGAACCAGTTGCAGCACCACTGCAAGGGATAGCAGTTTTTGAAACGTCTCCTGCACACCGGCTCCGGCGAAGTTCAGAATCACCAGGACTGCCGAAACAATCCCCTGCACGATCAGCGCTGCATACGGAGTCGCGTAGCGCGGATGTACTTTGCCGAGCCATGACGGCATGTAGGAATCGAGACCGGCGACGAACGGAATGCGCGCCGAACCTCCCATCCACGCCGAGCCAATGCCAGCGATCGAGAGGCTGAGCATCAGCGCGAACGGAATCGTGATCCAGTTCAATCGAACCTGGCCTGCCATGTGCGAGACCGCCTGCACAATCCCCTGCAGAACATTCACATTCTTTCCAACTGCGATCAGCAATGTCAGCGTCGCGCCGATGTAAAGCGCACCAGAAAGGACCCCGCCCCACGCCACCGCGCCGGGCAGCGTGCGACGCGGATCCTTGATCTCGTCGCCCATCACCGAGGCGAGTTCAAGGCCGACAAGCCCGAAGCAGATCACGCCGAAAGAATTCAGCACGAACTTCGCGTTTGCCGGAATTTTGAAATCTGCCGCGGTGATCGTCGTTCCGAAGCGAGACCATATCACGACGCCGAGTCCGATCAGCACCGCCGCGGCAATGAACGTTCCTATCGCGCCGAGATTATTGATCCACTTGCCGACCCCGAGTCCGAGGATATTGAACAGCGTTAACAGAGCCAGAAGCGTCAAAGACGCAACGGACGCGAAGATTTTGTTATCCCCGAGGGCCTGATGTCCGGGGCCCAGCACATACACCGAGACGCCGACGAAATAGAGCATCACCGTCGGCACGTAGAGCATGTTGTTCGTCCAGTAGCACCAGCCCGAGAGGAATCCGTGAAAATCGCCGAAAACCTCTTTCGCCCAGAGATAGACGCCGCCTTCGCCGGGATAGCGGTGGGCAAGCTCAATCACCGCGATGCCCTGCGGCCAGAAAAACAGCAGCAAAGAAATGATCCAGAGCCAGACCGTAACTCCGCCGTTCGCCGCAATCGACGGAACCACGTTGAGGTTGAAAACCGCAACCACAAACAGCAGCACCAGATCGCGACGCCCGAGGGCGCGGATTAAGTGCGGCTGTTCTGCGGATTGTGAGGTCGAGGACAAGGTCAGTGGTGAGTGGTTAGTGGCTAGTTTCGGAGTCAGAGAACTGACCACTAATCACTAGCCCCTAACCACTGGGTTCTTAATGCGCGACTTCGGCCGGCACTCCCGCGCCGCGCTCTTGTTGCGCCTTTGCGAGCGAAGCGGCGATGTCGTCGAACGCGGCGAGGTGCTTGTCGATATCGGCATCGGTGTGCTGAACCGAGATCGTCCACTGCTCATCCCACCAGTACGGCTGCGCCATCACGCCGCGGTTCACCATGCCGAACCAGTAATGACGCCACAGGTCAATGTCGATCGTGGTCCAGTCACGGTAGTTGCGAATCTCCTTCGGATAGAGCATGAGTGCGCCGTTCGCACCGGCATCAGCGATGTACGCCTGCAGGCCGACCTTCGCGATGATTTTGCGGTATCCGTCGGCGAGTTTCTTGCTGAGTTTGTCGACGTGCGCATAGTTCTCGCGCGTTAGAACTTCTCGAAAGGTCGCCAACCCCGCCGCCATCGAAACTGGATTCGTGTTGTAGGTCCCCCCGTGAAACACTTTGTGCTGGCTGATCAGATCCATCACAGACTTGTGCGTTCCGAACGCGGCCAGAGGTAGCCCTCCGCCAATCGATTTCGCCAGGCAGATCATGTCCGGCGCAACGCCGAAATATTCGCTCGCGCCACCCCAGCCAAGCTTCGCGCCGGTTTTCACTTCGTCGAAGATCAGCAACGCACCATTTTTCGTGCAAATGTCGCGCAGGCCTTTCAGGAAACCGGGTTCCGGCAGGCATAGACCGACGTTCATGAGAATCGGCTCGAGAATAATCGCGGCAATCTCTCCTGGATTTTCCCGGAAGCGCCGCTCGACCGTGTTCAGGTCGTTGAACGTCGCGATCTTCACGTTTTCAATCGCCGCCTTCGGAACGCCGAGTCCACCCGGAACAGGAGTCGGAGCATTGATGTCTCCAAAGTCCGGAGCGTGCGGCTTCACGCTGACGAGTGCGCTGTCGTGAAGGCCGTGATACGCGCCTTCGAATTTGACTATCTTGTCGCGTCCGGTTGCCGCGCGCGCCAGACGCACCGCGTGCATGGTCGCTTCCGTTCCGCTGTTGCCGAAGCGGCACATCTCGACCGGAAAGCGATTGCAGATTTCTTCCGCGAGTTCCCACTCCATGTCGTGCGGCATTCCGAACATGGTTCCGGCGGAGAGGCGCTTTTCTACCGCCTTCATCACAGCCGGATGGCAATGTCCCGCCATCAGCGCACCGAAACATAGATTGTGATCGATGTACTCATTGCCATCGAGATCGCGGAACTTACTGCCGCTGCCTTCTTTCACGAAGATCGGCCACGGATCGTACGCACGGTAATTGCTGGCCACACCAAGAGGAATGCGTTTGAGATTTTTCTTATGAGCTTCGGCGGATTTCGGGGTCCGACGCTCGAACGTGGAAAGTTCTTTCTGCAGATCGGGGTACATCGAATTGCTCCAGGAAACTCAGGCCGGCTCAGGCCGGACCATTAGAGTGCCGGGCGGCGGAAAGACGCCCGGGATAGAACTTTTGTCTACTCTACTCCCTTTGCTTAGAAGTAGAACTTCAGGGCAAACTGCACCAGGCGCGGATCTTTGACTTGCGTCACCTGGCCAAACTGCGCGCCATCCGTGCTGTTACCGTCCGGGTTATAGAACTGCGTGTGGTTGAAGACATTGAATAGCTCACCGCGAAATTCGAAGCGAGTCTTTTCCGTAACCGGAATGTTCTTGATCACGACAAGATCCGTTTCGCTGATTCCCGGCCCGCAGCAGATCGTGCGGGGCGCGCTGCCGACATAGCCAAAAACGCCGTTCTCAGTGAAGATCGAATTCTGATCGGTCGGACTATTAAAATAGTAGTTCCCGTTGCCCTGTGGACGATGCCATGTGAACGGAGCCACCTGATTGGGTTCGCCCGGCAGTTCGAAATCGAAGCTGTTCATCAACTCGTTGTCGGAAGCAGACGTAATTCGAATCGGGAATCCTGTTTGATAGGTCGTGATTCCCGACAAGGCCCACCCATCGACCATTTTGCCCGTAAATCCGCTGTACTTGCGGGCAGGAATCTCCCAGTAATAACTGAGAACAAAACGATGCCGCGCATCGAAGAGCGAGAGCGAACGGTTGTGAGCTCCTGGAAGCGGATTGAGGATGCCCTCAAAGCTGGAGGCTTCATCGATCGATTTGCTGAAGGTGTACGCCGCCGAGAACTGCAAACCATGGGCAAATCTCTTCTCCAGTGATGCCTGCAACGAGTTGTACGCCGAGGTAGCGATTGTGTCCTGCGCAAAAATGCTGCTGAAGACCGGTATCCCACTGGCGGTCGGACATCCGTTTCCACTCATCGGATCACACTGCGGAGACGAATATGGACGCAGCCCCACCAGCGTAATACCGTTCGGTCCGACGGTTGTGCCCGCGGGAATGACAGTGTGATTCTGCGCGTACGGCAGATGTAAGTCGTTCGGAAGAACTGTACCCGGCTGGATGATGAACGGAGCATCTTCCAGGAATTGGCCGCAGGTTACGTCATCCCCGAATCCGTCCTGCACGGCGTCCGGATTGGTGGCATTGGCGGCGATATTGGCAATATCCAAGCAAGTCTGCGGATTCGAGTAGTTGATGTCGTGGGTCGCCAGCAGACGGTGGCCCTGAGAGCCTACGTAGCCGATCTCCAACTTCATATCCTGCGCCAACTGACGCTGGATGCTGAAGTTGTACTGCGTCGAATACTGCGTGCGCATCTTCGGCTGGAAATCCCCGAAGAGCAACATCGGCTCGAAGGTTGCCCAATCTTGCGACGTGCCGCGCTGAGGATTCAAGACTCCGTTGAAGGGGTTCAAGTAACCCGTGCTGCCATCCTGACTGAGAAACGGCTGATTGAACTGCGTTTCGTAGACAAAGGTGCTGCCGCCGAACGGCGGTTCTGCTCCGAACTGAGCGAGCACGAGTTGCTCGATGGGGTTGTAGAACATCCCCCAGCCTACACGGAAACTGGTCTTTCCGGAAGTTCCAGGACTCCATGCAAGTCCGATGCGAGGGGCAAATGCCTTGTAGTACGTTTGGGTCATGCCAGCGGGAACTCCTGGGTCACCCGGCACAACCAAGCCGATTGGATTCTGAGAAGTGCAATCGGTATTCGGCCCACCGCAGGGGAAGACAGTGGACTGCTCGCCGGGCCGGAAGGTCTGCACATGCTGCGCCTTATCCGCCAGAGGTGTGTTCAACTCCCAACGCAAGCCATAATTGAGCGTAAGGTTTGGCTTAATCTTCCAGCTATCTTGGGCAAATAGGTAGAGACCCGTGTTGCGTACGTATTCGACTTGTCCCGCGCCTTGCCCAAATTGATCGGGCAGACCTAGCAGGAAGTTGGGATAGTAATCCTGACTCCCGCTCATGTTGTTGATAGCCGCCGTATCGTTTGGTCCGCCGCCGTAATAACTGAACGTCCCGTTTACGTTGTAGTAATAAAACTGGTTGAACTGATTGCGCTGCAGATCCACGCCAAACTTCATGGTATGAGTGCCCTGGACCCGGGTTAGGTTATCGGACCACTGGAACGAATTCCCTACTTGTGGAAGCTGCCCTTCCGAATTGTTACCGATTGCGAATCCCCCAGAGAGCGAGATAAATGGGAGGCCTTCCTGGTTCGGACCCAAGAAAGGATGTATTCCGTACACATTACTCGATACGTCCCCGTAAAAACACGGCACTGGTGCGGTCAACCAGGACGGCGGAGGTGGACAGGAATTCTGCACCAACTCTGTATTCTGCGGCTTCTGGAACGTCTCCTGTCCTTCGCGGTTGTAGTTGAATCGGAACTCATTGACTGTGCTGTTCGTCAGAGTCCAAGTATGCGTGATGTTCCACTGCTGAATCCGCTCAGCGAGCCTTCCTCCAAATCCTGGAACATTTGCCCCGGTGAGCTCGAAATTGTCGAACGGGCTGAGCGTGTCGTCATCGTTGAAATAGTAGTAGATGCTCAGGTTCTGCTTATCAGTCAGACGCCGATCCACTTTCGCCGTAAATTGATCGCCGCGAACAGAACTGACGGGGGTCGTCGTAATCAGGTTGCCCCCATTGGGATTAGCGGGAACAAACTGTAAGAGATCGACAGCGGTTGGATCCATGCATGCTAGAGGAATTTGGCCGTTCGGAAATAGCGCTGAGTAGGAGGTTCCAGCGGTAATTCCGCCTGGCTGACCAACCGCCTGGTCGCAACCTGGTCGGCTATCCAGAATTCCAGGATTCGATATCGCACCGGTGAAAGCGTCACCGGTTTTAGGGTCCGAAAAGTCTGCATACGCCTGCGTCGCGCTCGGGCGCTGGGCCAACGTAGGGACCGTCACCGCTTGCGACCGGATTCCTTGCCGTACGCGTCGCCCTTCATAGCTGACAAAAAAGAACGTGCTGTTCTTGACGATTGGGCCGCCGAATGTGCCGCCAAACTGATTCTGATTCGACTGCGGCTTTGTACAGGGCAAACCAGATGCGGTCGTCAAGCAATATTCGTCGGCATTCAGGACGATGTTTCGGAAGAACTCATACAGGTTACCGTGCATATCGTTCGTGCCCGACTTGGTAATGACGTTGACGATAGAACCGGAATTGCGGCCGTACTCGGCGTCGAAGGTATTCGTCAGGACTCGAAATTCCTGAATGCTGTCTGGCGTCGGCTGCACGGTGGGAAGATTCACGAACTGGTCGTTCGCATCGCCGCCATTAACGCTAAAGTTGTTGGCGCGGCCTCGGCCGCCGTTCACCGACACCGCACCCGGCGAATCGCTGCCATAAACAAGAGTATTGCTGGAGCCGACGGTAGACATGACGCCTGGTTGCAATTGCAAAAGTTGGTAAGTATCCCTTGAATTCAGCGGCAGATTCGAAACTTGCTGGTCCGTCATGACCGCGCCCAATTGCGTACTTGTTGTCTCGACCAGCGGCGCCTCAGATGTTACGTCCACGATCTCCTGCGCTCCGCCCAACTGCATCGACATGTTGAGCGTGATTACCTGGTTGACGTCGAGGCTGACGGCATGGCGGACGGCCTTCTTGAATCCCGTCAGGTCAAAGGTCAGTGAATAGGTGCCTACTGGAAGGTCGGGGAAGACGTAGTCGCCGCTCTCGTTGCTGACCGTATCGCGGCTCACGCCCGTCGCATCGTTCGTGGCTGTGACCTTCACCTGTCCCAGGACGGCTCCGGAGGGATCGGCTACCCGGCCAAGAATGCGTCCCGTTGTGCCCTGGCCAAACAAGCTGGCAGGAACAAGCAGCGACAAAACCATAAGGCAAACTACCGAGCAGCGAGCTCGCAGTGACGGCATGGTGCCTCCAGATATCCGGGAGAGTTTTAGGATTTCTTATGGAAAAGCGACTGCTTGTATCTACCCACAACCTTGCTATAATCCCGCAAGGTTAGAGAACGGGTGTGGATGCTGTCAAGAATAAAAATATCGTCCGGCCGATAGAATTTTCTTATCCATGTAATCCCCCGAAGGCGAACCGAAGTCGATGGCAGAACCTTACTTGAAAATCGGAGACGTGGCGCGCAAGGTTGGCGTCTCGCCATCGGTCATTCGCTCATGGGAGAGTCTCGGACTAACGCGGCCGCGGCGCACACAGAGCAAATATCGGCTCTACACCTCGGAAGACGTGAAATTGCTGAAGCGCGCGCGTTTTCTGCGTAAAGTGCGCGGACTCAACGCAGCCGCCATCGTGCAATTGCTCAAACGAGAAGGCAAAGTTCGTCCTGCTGCCGACGGCAATGCGAGCGCGATTGGTGGACACTTGCGGCGACTGCGTTCGAAGCGCCGCCTTTCTCTCGCACAGGTTGCCGACGCCGTCGGCGTCTCCGTCGGTTTCCTCAGTGCCATGGAACGCTCGCAGATGAGCGGGTCGGTCGGCACTTTGCGCAAACTTGCCCGTTTCTACAAAACCAACATCCTGGATTTTTTTGACGCCAATGGAACCAACAGCCGCCATGTGCGCCCGGCCGAGCGCAAGGTTCTGGAAGCAGGCGCCGGCGTGCGCATGGAATTGCTCGCCTGGGGCAATGCTGTCATGGAACCGCACCTGTTCCGCATCGCGCCCGCGGCCGGCAGTGGCGACTCTTATGCGCATGAAGGTGAGGAATTCATTTATGTCTTGCGCGGCGACCTGGAAATCTCGGTCGATGGCGAAAACTATTGTTTGAAACCCGGGGATAGTTTTTATTTTGAGAGCGCGACGCCGCATCGCTGGAAGAATCCCGGACGCAAAGAAACGTGGCTCCTGTGGGTGAATACGCCGCCGACATTCTAGTCGCGGCCAACAAGCGGCTCGGAGGGATTATGAATTGGCGGCGTGTGCCTTATTTTTTGCCTCTGTTTGCGGCGGTTTTGTTGGCCAATTCCTGCTCGCAGAAGACCCCGACCCTCAGCCTGCTCGTGTGGGAAGGTTACGCCGATCCTTCTTTCGTGAATGCGTTCGAGGAGGCAAATCACTGCAAAGTATCCGCATCCTATATGGGATCGAGCGATGAACTCGTCGCGAAATTGCGCGGAGGCAGCGCCGGGAATTACGATGTGATCTCGCCATCGAGCGATGTCGCGACCTCGCTTGCAACCTCAGGACTCGCAGCCCCGCTCGATTTGAGCAAAATTCCGAGCTACAGCCAACTGTCTCCTCAGCTTACGTCGCTGCCGCTGGTGCGCACGAACGGACAAGTCTATGGAGCGCCGTTCATGTGGGGCCCCGATCCGATCATCTACGACACGACAGTTTTCAGGCAGCCGCCGGATTCGTGGAGTGTTTTCTGGGACCCGAAGTACAAAGGGAAAGTCTCTGTCTGGGACGATCTCTCAACCGTGTACATGGCAGCGCAAGTCCTCGGCTACGACAAGCCCGATCCTTCTCATCTCTATAACCTCAGTGATCAGGAACTCGACGCGGTGAAAAAGAAACTGCTTGAGTTAAAGCCCAACGTTCGGAAGATGTGGTCGACTGGCGGAGAGCTCACGAATTTATTCGAAAGCCATGAGATCGTGATCGCGATGGGCTGGCCTCTCAATACGGCTGATCTGAAAAAAGCCGGCTTCCCGGTCGGCGAAACCATCCCGAAAGAAAATACGACGGGCTGGATCGATCACCTCATGATTACAGCGGGAAGCGACAATAAAGACCTCGCCTACAAGTTTCTCGAGTACATGATCGAGGCAAAAACACAGAAGCTGGTGAGCGACAAGACGCACTACGTTCCCGCGAATCCGCAGGCCGCGCGGTTTATGCAGCCGGACGAAGTGAAGATGCTGCATCTGGACGATGTCGACAATTATCAGAAGCGGCTCTATTTTTGGCAGAATGTCCCGCGCCGCGCGAAGTACACCGAAATCTGGAACGACGTGAAGGCCGCGCAGTAGTCGCTCTCGATCAACTCATTATGAGTTCCGCAACCACTTTCGCTGCCATCGAAATCGCGAACGCAGAAAGGACTGGCAACCCTGCTCTTCTCAGAATTCGAGGTGTCGCCAAATCCTTCGGGCGCAATGTCGTGCTGCGGAATATTTCTCTCGACATTGCTGAAGGCGAGTTCCTGACGATTCTGGGCGAGAGCGGATCGGGCAAAACCACGCTTCTTCGCATCATCGCCGGGTTCGAAAGCGCCAGTTCCGGCGAACTCTGGATGGCCGGCGAGCGACTCGATCAGCAACCTCCGTATCGTCGCCGCGTCAACACTGTGTTCCAAAATTATGCGCTGTTTCCGCATTTGACCGTGGAGCAGAATGTGGCCTACGGATTGCGCGTTGCCAAACGGCCGCGGTCGGAGATCACGGCCAGAGTGGCGGAGGCGCTCGACAAAGTGAAGATGTCCGCCTTCGCCAACGCGAAGCCGTCGAAGATCAGCGGCGGCCAGCAGCAGCGAGTGGCGCTGGCTCGGGCGCTGGTGAATCGTCCAAAGCTGTTGTTGCTCGATGAGCCATTGTCGGCTCTCGACGCGAACCTGAGGCGGCAAATGCAAATCGAGCTCAAGTCTCTACAGCGCGAGGTCGGGATCGCATTCGTCTTCGTCACGCACGATCAGGAAGAAGCGATGGTCATGTCGGACCGCATCGCGCTCCTGCGCTCGGGAGAACTCGAGCAGGTAGCAACGCCACGCGAAATCTACAACCGTCCGGCGACCGCTTACGTCGCGCAGTTCATCGGGCTCACAAATCTGCTCAAAGCCGAAGTGCAAGGCGGCAGCGCGCGCTGCGGTACGCTCTCCTGGGGGTGTTCGCTGCCCGACGGCCCAGCAATGTTCTCGCTGCGGCCGGAACAAATTCGAATCGTCTCCGGTTCTCCCGAAAGCATTCCGGTTCGCGGACGGGTGCTGCAACGCGCCTTTCATGGCGCGACCGAGTTGCTGCGTGTGCAGTGCGATGGCGATTTGGTTCTATCCGTACGTACAGCGGGCGAGATTGTCGGGGAGGGCGAAATCGAACTCGAATTCTCTCCAACCGATGCAATTCCGGTCTGCGAATCTCCCGAGCGAATCTAATGTTCTCCCGCGCCTACAAAGCCGCTGTCACTGTGCCACCGCTCGTGTGGGTCGCGGTTTTCCTGCTTCTGCCTTATTTCCTGATGTTCTGTTACAGCTTCTGGACGGTTTCGCCGTCACAAACGATCGTCCACTCGTGGAATCTAGACAACTATAAGGAGCTGCAGAAATCCGTCTATTACGAAACGCTGTTGCGTTCGATGTGGATCGCCGCGCGTGTCATGCTCTTCTCTTTATTACTCGGATATCCGCTGGCGTATTTCTTGTCGTTTGGCGCAGGCAACAAAAAGGACCTCTTTTATCAGCTGGTCATTATTCCACTGTGGGTGAGTTATCTCGTGCGGGCGTATGCTTGGAAAACGATCCTCGGTTCCGACGGCGTCCTGAATACGCTGCTGCAATACGTACACATCACCAAACACCCGCTCGAATTCCTTCTCTACAGCCCATTCGCCGTTGTTCTCACATTGACGCACATCTATACGCCGTTCACGATTCTGCCGATCTATGCCGCGCTCGAGCACATCCCGCGCAATCTGGTAGAGGCCTCGCACGATCTGGGAGCCACCCCGGCGCAAACGTTCTGGAAAGTGATTTTCCCGCTCTCGATTCCCGGTGTCGTGGCCGGAGCGACCTTTGCCTTCGTGTTAAGTCTCGGAGACTTTCTCGCGCCTCTGCTCCTGGGCGGCCCGAGCGGGATCATGATTTCCAACATCGTCGTGAGTTTGTTCGGCGCAGCTTACAACTGGCCTCTCGGGGCGGCTATTTCTCTCGGAATGCTCGTGATCGTCGTCAGCCTGCTGTTTCTGTCCGAGAGGCTGGAAAAGAAATGGAGCTTCTCATGAGCGGCCGCGCGAATCACGAATCCCGCTCACGATGGCTGCAGGGGCACACGACCGCTGTGTTCGCGTTTCTGTATCTGCCAATCGCGGTCCTTATTCTTTATTCGTTCAACCGCGACGGCGTCGGCGGTTTTCCTCCGCATCACCTGACCCTCGACTGGTACCGCATCCTCTTTTCCGATGGCGCGATCTGGGATTCGGTGGTCAACAGCCTGCAAGTCGCGTTCGCGGCGATGGCCATCTCGCTCGCCTTGGGAATTCCCGCCGCGCTGGCCCTCGATCGCGCGCAATTCCCCGGCAAAGCGCTGTTTCGCCGACTGGTTCTGCTGCCGCTGATCCTGCCCGGCATCATCACGGGACTCTCACTGCTCATGCTGTTCGATCTGACGAATACCCGGTTGAGCCTGCTGACCATCATCCTCGGACACGGAACCGCGCTCATCTCGGTCGCCACAACCGAAGTTTTCGCCGGATTGCAAAAGCTCGACCCCGCGCAGGAGGAAGCCTCGCTGGATCTCGGAGCGAATTACTGGCAGACGTTCTGGCGCGTCACAGTGCCGAACTTGAAACTGCCGATCATCGGCGCCGCGCTCCTGATCTTCACGCTCTCGATGGACGAGATCGCCGTCAGCTTCTTCCTGATCGGCCGCGACAACACGCTTCCGCTCGAAATCTGGGGACGCCTCCGCCGCGGCATCACCCCCGAGATCAACGCGATTTCGACGATCATCTTTCTGTTTTCGCTCGTGACGATCGTGGTCTGGTACAGACTGCGAGTGAGGGCGGAAGGCAGCGCGGAAGTTGGAGCCGAGTTAATAGAAAGTACGCAGCAATAACACTGCGAACTTGAGTTTCGCCTTCGTGAAACTTCGTGCCCTTGGTGGTTGATTGCGTTGCTCTCTGTGAATATCGCGGCGTCCTTCTTGGAATCGTTCCCTCATAGTAAAGTGGTAGTATCCGCAAAATTTAGAAAGGTCACCTTTTGAGTTCCAGCATTCGCAATATTGCCATCATCGCGCACGTCGACCACGGCAAGACGACGCTGGTCGACGCCATGCTGCAACAGAGCGGTACTTTCCGCGCCAACGAACATCACGTCGACCGCGTCATGGACTCCAACGAACTGGAGCGCGAGCGCGGCATCACGATTCTCGCGAAGAACACGGCGATTTTTTATCACGAGGTCAAAATCAACATTGTCGACACGCCCGGCCACAGCGATTTCGGTGGAGAAGTCGAGCGCGCCCTCAAAATGGTCGATGGCGTCATGCTGCTCGTCGATGCCAGCGAGGGACCGCTGCCGCAAACACGCTACGTTCTTGGCAAGGCGCTCGAAGCCAAGCTGCCACCCATCGTTGTCATCAACAAGATCGACCGCTCTGACGCCCGGCCGCAGGAAGTTCTGAACGAGATTTACGATCTCTTCATCGATCTCGATGCGAAAGAAGAGCAGCTCGATTTCCCGGTCCTCTACACAAACGCGAAGACAGGCACGGCATCGACCGACATCAACGTTCCTGGCGAGAACCTGCGCCCGCTCTTCGACGCGATCTTGAAAACAATCCCCCTGCCCAAAGGAGACCTCGCTGGCCCGCTGCAGATTCTCGTCGCCAATCTCGATTACAGCGACTACCTTGGCCGGCTCGCCATTGCCCGCGTCTTCAACGGCAAGATGTTCACCGGAGAAGAAGTCGCCATCGCCAAGCTCGACGGCGCGATGCAGAAGACAAAGATCACGAAACTGTTTTCGTTCTCCGGCCTCAAGCGTACCGACATCACTGAAACCGAACTCGGAGACATCGTCGCGGTTGCAGGTGTCGAAGGCATCACGATCGGCGAAACCATTACCGACGTGGAGAATCCGGCACCGCTGCCGCCGATCGCGATCGACGAACCCACGATCGCGATGCTCTTCACCGTGAACACGTCTCCCTTCGCCGGAAAAGATGGCACCTACGTGACAAGCCGCAATCTTCGCGAGCGTCTCGAAAAGGAATTGCTGACGAATGTTTCTCTCCGCGTTGAAGAGACCGGCACAACTGACTCTTTCAAAGTTCTAGGCCGCGGCGAACTCCAGCTCTCGATCTTGATCGAGATGATGCGCCGCGAAGGCTACGAACTCATGGTCGGCAAGCCTGAAATCGTCACAAAACGGATCGACGGCAAGCTAATGGAACCGGTCGAACATCTGACCATCGACGTCCCCGAAGACTTCGTGGGCGTCGTCATGGAGCAACTCGGCTCGCGCAAAGGTGAAGTCACCAACATGCACAATCACGGCTACGGGCGCGTACGCATCGAATTCCGAGTCCCCAGCCGCGGCCTCATCGGGCTGCGCAGCCAGCTCCTCACGGACACGCGCGGCACCATCGTCATGAATTCTCTTTTCGATGGATACACCGGGTGGCAAGGCGAGATTCCACATCGGCTGACCGGAGCACTGATCGCCGATCGTCCAGGAACTTCCACAGCGTACGCTCTCTGGGGCCTGCAGGAGCGCGGCGAGCTTTTCGTCGGCCCGGGCATCGATCTCTACGAGGGCATGATCATTGGCGAGAACGCGAAAGATACCGATCTCGACGTGAACGCCGTCCGCGAGAAAAAGCTCACGAACATGCGAGCCTCGACCGCGGACGAGGCCATTCGACTCGTCCCCTTCAAACCTCTGAATCTCGAACAAGCCATCGAGTTCATCACCGATGACGAGTTTGTGGAAGTCACGCCTAAATCGCTTCGCCTGCGCAAGAAAATCCTGCAAGCGAACAAGCGCAAGAAGAGTACGATGGCAGTGGTCGAAGAATCGTGAAAACCGCGCAGAACTCACGGCGAAGCGGCACGGCTCGCCCGCGATCCTCGAAGGCGAATCGTCCGGCGACAAGTTCCAAAAATTCGGCCCGCTCCTTCTGCATGTTCCTCGTCCCTTGCAGTTGCGGAACCACCTTTGCCGTCGCCGAAAATTACGACCGGCAAGGCACCGCCTGGAGCCGCTACATGGTCTGCCCCGGATGCGGCAAGCATCACGATCCCAAGAACCGGCTTTTGCAGATGGGATTCCAGGCTGAGGGATATTGGAAAGTCGACGACTGCTAGGTTGGTGTCGCGACAGCTTTCGGCTATCCCTCGCAATGCCGCCCGTTTAAAACTTTTGACACCCAGCTCGCGGAACCCTGCTATACTTCCCGCGCACTTGACTGTTGCCAGCTCCGGTTTCGATTTCCAGGAACGGCCCTCCCGACCTGATAGTCCGCCGATTTGCTCGCACTTCCGACAGCTCAATGCAGGGGCAGACACGTGAAGAACATATTCGTGGGAAACCTCAGCTTCAACACCAACGAAGACGAACTGCGGCAACTTTTTGAAGGCTATGGACAGGTCGATCGCGTCAGCATCATGACCGATCGCGATACTGGACGCTCGCGCGGCTTTGGATTCGTCGAGATGAACAGCAACGAAGATGGCGAGAAAGCCATCGCCGCACTCAACGGATCGCAAGTCGGCGGACGCACGATCAATGTGAACGAAGCCCGGCCCAAGGCGGAGCGCAGCGGCGGCGGTGGTGGCGGAGGCTTCCGCGATCGCGGAGACCGCGGCAATCGCGGTGGAGGCGGACGGCGCGACCGCTGGTAAGAAAGTGGCTAGTGATGAGTAGTTAGTGGGCTGACTTACCGAGAACCACTGACGCTGAACTGTGGCCGCCAATCTCTATCTCCTAACCCCTGCTTGCGCTCCGTTGCCGCTCTTTGCCCCGGCATGTAGACTAGAAACACTCGTGCGCCCGTAGCTCAGCTGGATAGAGCGGTTGCCTCCGGAGCAACAGGTCGGGAGTTCGAATCTCTCCGGGCGCACCAGAAACCTTTCGCAGATTCTTCGGTTCCTCAGTTCCTCTGCATCCTCCGCTTTGAGCTGTTCCGGCGTCCTACCTTTGTCACCGCAACAGCATCCAAAAACACCTATGCCCCGATTCACGCGCCGCGAGGCGATTAAACTCGGAACCGCTGCCGCGATGGCAGAACTGGCATCCCTGGGCCTGCACGGATGCGGCCTCGCCAAATCCGCCCCCTCGGGTTCTTCCGGCTCGTGCGCACAACTCAGCGACATCGAACACGTTGTGATCCTCACCCAGGAGAATCGCTCGTTCGACCACTATTTCGGCAGCTATCGCGGCGTGCGCGGATATTCCGATCAGAGCGCCGCCTTCCAGCAGCCGGACTCCGCCAACACAACCATCGCACCGGTAGGAACGCTCCTCCCGTTTCACCTCGATACGTCGCAAGTGAACGCCGCCTGCACGCACGACATCAGCCACGACTGGGTGCCACAGCATCAGAGTTGGGACAACGGAAAGATGGACGGCTTCGTGAATTCGCGGCTCGCCATCAACTCCAACGATGCCGTCCTGACCATGGGCTATTACACGCGCGCCGACATTCCTTACTACTACGCGCTGGCCGATGCATTCACGCTCTGCGACAACTACTTCTGCTCCGTCATCGGACCGACCGATCCCAACCGCCTGTACACCATGGCTGCCTCGCTCGACCCCGATGGCAAAAATGGCGGACCGATCCTTCAAACCATCGTGACGAACCGTTCCTCGATGTATGGACGCCTTTCGTACACGACCATGCCCGAGCAACTTCAAGCGCGCGGAATTTCATGGAAGGTCTATTCATCTCCTGACGAAAACATTCTCGGGGGGATTCTCTCCGACAACGTTCTATCCTATTTTGCAAACTATCAGGATCCTTCGTCGGTACTGCATCAGAATGCGTTCGGCCCGCAGTTCCCCATCGATTTCCTCTCCGACATTGCGACCGGCAACTTGCCGCAGGTCTCCTGGCTGATCGGATCGGTCGTCACCTCTGATCATCCGCCCGCTCCTTCAATCTTCGGGGAAAATATGCTTTCGCTGATCATCCTGGCTCTCGCCGCCAATCCCGCAATCTGGGCAAAGACCGTTTTATTTGTGAACTTCGATGAAAACGGCGGATTCTTCGATCACGTTCCTCCCGTCATCGCCCCGGCTGGAACGCCCGGAGAATATGTAACTGCTCCCGCAGTTCCCGATCCAACCGTGGTCGGGAATCCTCCGATCAACGGGCCCATAGGACTGGGATTTCGTGTCCCAATGTTGATCATCTCGCCGTTCACGCGCGGCGGATTCGTCTCCTCGGACCTGTTCGACCACACTTCGGTTTTGCGATTTCTCGAAACGCGGTTTGGAGCCGAAGTACCTAATCTAAGTGCATGGAGACGCGCCACCGTCGGAGATTTGACCAGTGCCTTCAACTTCAAGAGTCCCGATCAGTCGATTCCCAACTTGCCGTCCACTCTGCAGGCCGATCCGCAGATGATTCAGGAATGCGTGAATAATCTGGCCGGCGAAACTCCATTCACTGTGCCGACCACTCAGCAACAGCCCACGCAGGAATCCGGCAGCCCAACGCGCCCCAGCGGCCCATGCTAGCTACGCGGATGCAAGCCGTGGGGTGCCAATTCCAATGCGACGTTGAATGGTGAGTACGGTTTTGGATATTGGAGCCAATGACATTCTCGGATGTACAAATCACAAATCTGGAATACCGGACCCTGGATTCTGGCAGTGGCCCACGAATCCTTCAGCGAATTTGACGCCGTATTCCATCCCGCGGAAGCGGTTCATCATGTCGTGCAGTGGATAGAAAGTGGTCTCAGGCTGTTGGCTGGCGTGAGCGAAACATGCGGCTCGTTTGCGGCTTTCTGTGTCAGTGATGTCGATGTAATTCGTGGGATGAAAGACCTGGGTCTGCTCGCCCTGATCGACCTCGTAATAATAAAGATCAAATTTCCTACCGTTCTGAAGCCAGGCATCGTAGACGAGGAGCGAGGCTGCGCGATGGTCGCGATGGGTGTCGATTGGCCAATGCGTAAATACGACGTCGGGATGCTCGGCGTCGAGAATCTTTCTGAATTCGTCGTAGCGTGAGCGATTCAATTCGGTGTTGCCGTCGATTTGCCCGGCGAAAAGAGGCTTCGCCTTCAGGATTGCGCAAGCCTTTTCTGCTTCGGCGGTGCGAATCGCCGCGGCCTCTGGCATAGACTTGCCTTCAATGCCGGCTTCGCCGCGGGTGAGATAGAGGATCGTGACATCGTGGCCGAGGTCGGAGTAGCGGGCGATGGTTCCACCACAACCGGATTCCGGGTCATCGGGATGTCCTCCGGCAATGACTACTTTGAACTGCCTTGCACCGGTGGGAAGGCTGGATTCCAAACCGCGCATGGGTCGGA
>Ga0335081_10007610_pt1 | contig 17329 bp, 17 predicted proteins | sample Lox_Sample_35_FD_206713 | JGI IMG/M metagenome (GOLD analysis project Ga0335081, IMG submission 206713) | Soil microbial communities from Loxahatchee National Wildlife Refuge, Florida, United States - Lox_Sample_3.5 | ecosystem: Environmental > Terrestrial > Soil > Wetlands | place: USA... | reverse complement strand
CGATCGACGTGACCAAGCTCTACCGCCCCAAAGCGCGCGCCGCTCGAACACCCGAAGCGGTCCGGGCCGGCTTGAGCTACGTCAAGCGACGCCGCGGCCTGTTGGTCCCGCTGCTGATGATGGCGATCATCGGGACGCTGGCCTACGAATTCCAGGTCTCGATCCCGCTGATGGCGCACTCGGCGTTCCATCTCGGCGCGACCGATTTCGGGCTGCTGTACGCGGCGATGGGCGCCGGCGCTGTCGTGTCCGGTGTGACACTCGCGGGCAAGGTGCCAGGTCGGGTGCGGACACTCGTGATCTCTGCCGCGGCGTTCGGGCTTGCGCTGGCCGCCTCGGCGGCGGCGCCTGGGCCGGTCGGCTCGTGGGTCGGGTTGGCGTTCGCGGGCGCGGCGAGCGTCGTGTACTCGTCGAGCACCAACGGCACGCTGCAGATCTGGGCCGATCCCTCGATGCGTGGGCGCGTCGTCGCGCTGTACATCATGGCCTTCATGGGTTCGACCGCGATCGGCGGTCCGCTGGGCGGGGTCGCTGGCCAGGTGTTCGGACCGCGCGCCTCGCTCGGCGTCGGTACGGCGGGCTGCCTGACCCCGGTCGTGCTGGCGCTGGCGTTCGGGTAGGGCGTGCGCCGCGGGGCGGGCGCCGCGTCCTCAAGGAGCTCGGCCCCGCCCGGGCCGGACCCTAGTTCAGTTGATGCCGTGCCCGCTGGTTCCCAGCAGCGCACGATCGCATCCGTGTTCTGGTCGGCGCGTTGCGGGCGAGTGCAATGGCGACCGAGCGCTCGCTTGGAGCGGCCTGAACAATGCGGCGGCCCCGCACGGCCGACCGCCGCCGCGCTACCAACACGGCAACCACCGCCGAATCGAGGCTAGGCTATGACGACCATGCGGGCTCCGACCTCATGGCGCGGATCGATGTGCGCGGTATCAGCCCGCTGTCGACATCGCCGGTGTGCTGTGTCACATCGGCCTCGAGCTCGAGTTCGCTATCGCAGTCCCGTACAGGACGGACGTTCAGCGCGGGACTGGAAACCTCCGTCCAAGAAGGAGAGCGATCATGCTTGCTAGCCAACCTGGGTCCCCCGCAGCCTCCGCCGCCGGACCGAAGCTGACCTACGACACCGTTACGCCTTCGGCCGCGCAGTCGAGCCTGGCCTCGGTTGCGCCCTTCATGTTCTGGCTGATGTTCAGAAACGTGGCGTCGGACGGGTTCGTGTTCGAGGATCCGATCCGGCCGGGTGTTCTGTCGGCACCGGGATGCGTGCTGGCGTCGCCGTCGTGGGAGAACACACAAACCCACGTGACGCAAGACTACGTCTACAACTGGACGCGGGATGCGGCGGTCGTCGCGATCGAGCTGGCCAACGGGCCGGTGCCGAGTAGCCAGCCGCTGACCGACTACGTGGAGTTCGCGCAGACCTGCCAGAACTCGGGCGCCGATTTCGATCTGGCGTCATTCCTGATAAACGGTAGTCCGCGGAGCTGGTCCGATCAGACCGATGGCGCCGCGTTGCAGACGCTTGCGATCCTCGCGCTGTACGGGCAGCTCGACGCGCCGACGAAGGCTGTGGCAGACGTGGTCATCGAAGCGAATTTGACCTTTTTGCAGAACGCCTATCAGGGCAAGACGGTGAACCTGTGGGAGGAGGAATTCGGGTACTCGTTCTTCGCCCGCGCCGTGCAGCTGAAGTGTTTTCAGGAGGTCAGCGCCAACGTTATGGGGATTGCGGTGCCCGGGTGGCTCGGAGGCGCGATTGCATGGCTCCAGACCGCGCTGCAGGATCACTGGAGCCCGGCGCAGGGCTACTACCAGTCGATGATCCCGGAGCCGGGCGATAAAGCGCCGTATGACCCCAACAGTGACATCGTGATGGCCGCCGTCTACGGCGCGGTTGACGTGACCGACACGAAGCTGCTGGCTACCGCCGCGAAGCTGCGCAGCCAGTGGGCCTTGGCGTCCTCGAGCTATTACTACCCGATCAACGGCGCCGATCAGCAGCGCGGGATTGGGCCGATGGTGGGCCGCTATCCCGGAGATGTGTACGACGGGGACAACGACCAGTCAGGGGATGACCACCCGTGGGCGCTGTGCACGTGCAACTTCGCCGAGCTCTACTACCGACTCGCGAAAGAGATCACCGCCTCGAATCAGGTCCCGTGGGATGCTAACTCGGCCGAGTTCTTCAGCCAGGTCGCGGTCACGGCGTCGCGTACGCCGGTCGCTGCCGCAGCCGAGCTACAGGCCGCGGCCGACCAGATGTTGCAGGCCATCGTCTTCCACAGCGACCATCTCGAGCTCAGCGAGCAGTTCGACGCGACCAGCGGCTATGAAAAGAGCGTGACCAACCTGTCGTGGAGCTACGCCGCGTTTCTCTCGGCGCTACGCGCGAGGCCTTGAGGCCCCCGCCGTCAGCGCGGAAGACATTTGTCAGTACCGGCATGTCCGACGCCCGCATCGCGGACAATGCATTATCAGGATCCTCGATTTTGGGTGCGTCAGTGGCGCTCCCGGGGTGACCATCGTGCTCTGGCGTGCCGGGTCGCCGGTCTGGCCACCGGCCGGACATAGGGTCTCGTCGACGTAGGCATCTGCTCACCCGGAGAGGCTTACGGCATCTCGCGGACCATGATCAGACTGGTGCCGCCGCTCGCTCCGGTCTGGCGGCCCGCGGTGATTACGACGCGCGCGCCGGTCGGCAAGCCGACGAACTCTTTCGAGGTCAGTAGGGCCGATTCAACGAGGTCGTCCACCGTTGTGCCCCCAGGCATTGTTCGTGGAATATACGCCCCACTCGAGAGTCAGTTGGTCGGCGATCGTCTGCCGGTGAGGGAGCGCGATGATCGGCCGGCGGCGGCGGTATTCCGCTCACGCTCGAGGCGAGCCGCCGAGCGTGGTCCGGACGATCATCGCCACCGTGTCGATGTCGTCAGCGAGAGGGACTGCGGCATGCATCACGGCGGCCATGGGCTTGTCTTCGTGCACGGACCGGGCACCGTAAATGTCCGGCGACTCGTCGGGTGCCTCGGCGAGGTGTGACATCGCCGCACCGCCTCGACCGGATAGTCGCCGACGCGCAACTTCTCGGTCCGATGTTCGGCCTTGGCTTGATAGGTTGGCGCGAAGCCTGGCGGTCGTGTTCCAGCCCTCGAGCTCGCTGATAGCCGGTCGCTGCCGCGGCTAACTGGGGCCGCGTGCCGCGGCGGACGGGAGTTCGTTCTCCGAAGCTCAGTGTCGCAAAATACCCAGTTGTCTTGTCATTTTCTTGCCGCAGCGCGTCTGACTCCGTCAGCGAACCGCACTCAAGGTACCGGCGCGGAACATACCTCGGCGCAGGCCACCGCTCGTGTTAGTAGCGATGCGATGGCCCGCCGTTCGCGTTCGGTAAGCGATGCGATCATCTTGTCCTCTAGTACGGCAACCTGCGCGAGCAACGTGCGAGATCGGGCCTCCCCCCAGCCACCTTGGCTGGCCAACAGCTCGACGATTCGCACCCCACTGATCTCTGATGGACAGATCAGGATGACGTCGGCCGCTGACACGCGCCCATCGGCGATTGCGGTCCTCAGTTCGGAGCGTGCGCGCCGCACGCGGTTTGCCAGCTCAAGCGCTCGTAAGGGCTGCGGACTCGCAGCCGATGTGGTCATCTCGGCCATGCGTTCTCCCCGGTTGGTTATCCCTGATCCCGCCGCAGTCCAAGGCGGGATCCTTTCGTACCCACGACCGCGCGGACGCTCGGCGTCAATCTGCCACAAGCGCAAACGATTGTCTACCGCACAATTTGCCGGTAGTTGCGAGGTTTCGACATTAGGTTGAGAACCAACGCGAACGGAATTCGCCCGGGTCGGTAGTCTTTCCATAGAGGGGAAGGGTGAGTGAGTGTCGGACCTGGTCCGCTGTCAGAAGGTCGTCGAAGAAATGCTCAGTCACGGTTGCCCGCTGGCTGAGGTTGAGGAGTACATCGACGGCTGCTCACTGGCTGAGATGCAGAAGGCGGGGCTATGGATGCTGGCCTGGGCACATCAAGATCAGAGCACACAACTGCGTCTTGCGAGAGAGACGCTCGCGCTCGTCAGCAGCTTGAACAACAACAACAACGCTTAGTTCATCCCGCGCACCGCGCCTGTACTTCGGTACCGAGCCGGGACCAACTCAAACGCTCGAAGTCGTTCAAGTCGGCGCCCGCTGCCGCGATCTCCGTTTGATCAAACGCGAACCGGTTCCAGCCATCCGAAGACCGGCTGGTAGGCAGTTCGGCTCAAAGTCGAGACCAGCCACGGCGAGGTCGCACTCTCAACCCTCCTGGCCCTGGTCGGGTGATGTCAGGCGCTGACCGGCGGGCACGTGCCCGCCGGTCACCCCAACACTTTGCCCCATCCCCCCCCGCCACGAGCGCGCTGCATCTCCCAGCCGACATGACCGCCGGCCGCGAGATACCTCCAGAGCATCAGCCACCAATGATGACTGGCGAGGTCTGTGCTGTGAGTCGAGCAGGTGCGCCGGTGCCCTTGTCATGGGGAGCTTCCGGCGATGGTGCGGGACGTCAGTAGTGCCTACCGACCCCATCGCCGCAGTTAGCGACGATGGCAGCCGACTGGAGGCGTCCTAAGGTCGACGCAAGGTCAAGATCTCATGGGAGCAGATCGATGGGCGTCGTGGTCGAACTGCGATCAAAGCGGGCATTCGGGAATGTTCCCGGAAGAGAGGGCGGTACGCCTGCGGCGGGCGAGATCGACACAGCGATGCGGGCGCTCGCGCGGCGCCGCTGGGCTTGGGAGGCATTGCCGCTGGCCAGGCGCATCGAACTTCTTGACGAGGTCATCGCCTGTGGGGCCGCGGTCGCGCCCGAGTGGGTCGGGCGGGAGTGCGAGCGCAAGCATGTGTCCTGGGGTTCATCGGTTGCGGGCGAGGAATGGTGGAACGGTCCCTTGTGCGCGCTGCGCGCGGCCCGTCGGTTGCGTGTCGCACTGACGAAGGACGAGCTGGCCCGTCGCGCCGCGAGTCACTGTGATGTCGCGACCGTTCATCGAAGCGACGCCGTCTCCTCGATCCCGTTCATCGAAACTATTGAGACCCTGTTTGGCGAGCGCCACCTGGTTCTGCTGCAGCTGAGCACCGGCAAGCTCGTGCCCGTATTCGACAGGGCGTTGCGTCCGGTGATCGACGAAGGTTTCGTGCGGATCGTGAAGGGCGAGCCGGTGACCGAGTCCGGCGGCGTGACCCCGGTGATCGTGGTTCCGGGCGAATGGGCGGAGGCCGACTTCGAGCGTCAAGCGCAGGTGATCGCGACAATGCTCACCCTCGGCGCAAGCTACGAACCTGGTGCGGCCCGCCTACTCATTACCGACCGGGGTTGGCGCGGTCGTGATCGGCTGCTCGCCGGGGTCCGGGAGGTGTTGCGCGGTGTGCCAAATCGCTTTGCCTTTCAATCTGGCGCGCAGGGCCGGTTCGCTCGGTTCATGCGAGCCCATCCGGATATGGAGCTGCTCGGTACAGGGCATTCGGACAGCCTGCCCTGGGGGCTGATCACGAACCTCAACCCGTACGGCGAGGACCTGGTCTTTACAACGGACCCGTTCGCGCCGATCCTCTCGGAAGTCCCCCTGCGGTCGCCTTCGATTCCGGAGTTCATCGGCCGAGCGGTCGCGTTCTGTAATGAGCGCGTGTCTGGGACGCTCGTCAGCACCGTGATCGCCGATCCACGCAGCTCGCGCGACGCGCGCACGGCGGCGGCACTCAAGCGCGGAATCGAGAAGCTTGATTACGGATGGTGACGATCAACCTCCCTCCCTTTGTCGCTCTCGGCGACACATACCTGGGTCGCGAGTCCGGACGGCACGGCACGACGGTGATCCACGGAGCCTTCCGCACGATCACCAAGCCACCGTGGCTCGTCACCCATTCCCATTCCCACGATGTCTTCCGCCGGCTGGTTCGTTACGAGGCCGCTCCGAGCATGGCGCAGGTTCCGGCGATCATCTGGCACTCGATCAGGGGTGAAAGATGACTGTTCTAATGACTGGATTCCCGGGATTCCTCGGCAGCGCGCTGCTGCCCAAGATCTTGACGCGGACGGGAGGCCAGGCTGTGTGCCTGGTGCAAGCCAAGTACGCGACTCTCGCCGCGCAGCGTCTGGATCAGCTCGTCGCCGATGATAGGTCACTGAAGGGACGGATCATCCTCACCGAAGGCGACATCACCACACCAGGACTCGGCTTGTACGAGGGTGTCCTCGCTGATGTGACCGAGGCATGGCACCTCGCTGCCCTGTACGACCTGGCGGTCGACAGGGCGCTCGCGATGCGAGTCAACGTAGACGGAACGCGCAACGTCCTCGATGCGATCGAGCGCTGCCCGAACCTCCAGCGCCTGCACTACTTCAGCACCTGCTACGTCAGCGGACGCTACGCGGGTCCGTTCTCCGAAGACGATCTCGACGTCGGCGCACCGTTCAACAACTTCTACGAGGAGACCAAGCACCTCGCCGAAGTCGAGGTCCGCCGACGAATGGCAGCCGGGCTGCCCGCGACGATCTACCGGCCGTCAATCGCCGTCGGCGACAGCCGTACGGGCGCTACACAAAAGTACGACGGGCCCTACTTCATCCTGCAGTGGCTTCTGCGCCAGCCCAAGTATGCGGTCCTACCGCTCGCCGGTGACCCGACAACAACGTGCGTGAACGTCGTCCCACGCGATTTCGTCATCACCGCAGCCGCTTACCTCAGCGGCCACCCAAACGCCAACGGTCGCACGTACCACCTCGCAGACCCTCACCCACTCACCGTCGACCAGATGGCCGATCTGCTCGGGGAGGCCAGTGGCCGCAAGCTCATCAAGGTGCACCTGCCAAGACGTCTCACCAAAGGCGCAATAGCTCACGTCCCAGGGGTGTATCGACTCACGAGGATTCCCGCCGAGGCCGTGGACTACTTCGCCCACCCGACCCATTACCTGACCGACCATCTGCTCGAAGATCTTGCGGGCAGCGGGATAGAACCACCAGCATTTCCCACCTACGTCCACCAGCTCGTCGCGTTCATGGTGCAGCATCCGGAGATCGGATCCGCCGCGATGACCTAACCGGCCGACGCGGGCAATTCTGTCCGACCCCGTCCGCCTGCCGGGCACTATTGAACAATCGAGGCCTCGTCCACTCGCGCCTGCGAGCCGCGCGCTGCCCATTCGCGGCGTAGTGCTTGCTCAGGCTCACAGCCGGCAGGTGCAGGCGGAGCGACACGGTGGATTGGTGGTCCGTGTCGCGAGCGCTAGTGGAGCAACGAGGTCGCGAAGAAGCTCAGCACGTGTTCGGTGTACTGGTATGGGTGGCCGTCTAAGCCCTGGGTGTGCCCGGAGTCGACTTCCCATAGGTCGCCCGGCTGGTTGGCGGCGCGGGCGTAGATGGCCGATGCGTTCCGCTCGACGCTCCAGTTGGAGGCGATGAACAGGATGCGTGTGTGGAGGCGCGCGGCGAGGGTTGCCAGAGGTGGTCCGGGGGAGGCGCCCTCGAAGGTCTCGGCTGCCGTGTATTGCATCCACCAGAAGGGGATCGAGAGCAGTCCGCCGCCGTGGACGACCTTCGCGGCGTCGGATGTCGAGCGTGTGGTGGCGCCGTCGGCGACGACGGCGCGAATGTCGTGCCTGCGAGCGGCGACTTCAATCAGGACGTCCGCTCCAGTGGACAGGCCGAGCGCGCCGATCCGGCCATCCTTGACGTCGCGGCGACGCTCGAGCCAGGCGATGGCGGCGTCGACGTCGTGGCCCCAAGTCCATCCGTAGGCGTCCGGCGCTCCCTGGCTTTGGCCGCGACCGCGGGCGTCGTAGAGGAGAACGCCGTACCCGGCGCGTGCGAGCATGGCGGCATGAGTTCGGTCGCCGTCACGGTCGCCACCACCGCCGTGGACGATGATGATCGCGGCGCCGTTGTGTGAGGTGACATACCACCCCGAAAGAAGGAGCCCGTCGCTGGTGCGGAAGCTCACGTCCTGATGGGGAATTGTGAAGCTGCCGACCGCGGTGCGGAATTTGTGAGTCGCCCACAAGGCGGCGCCGACTGGCATCACAACGTAGAACAACACCAGTGGCGTGACGGCGATCGCGACGGCCCGGTTGAACCAGCGCCGGCGAGCGGTTTCCGCGTGCTGACCACGCTCGTGCCATGGGATCCAGGCGGCCATCGCGATGAGCGCTAGGCCGGTGGGGAGCAGGAGAAGGCCGCTCCCATCTCCGCCGGAGAGGCCGTCGGCCGAGGCGGTACCGAGCGCGATCATTCCCGCCACCACGGTGAGGATCCCGAAGCTCAGTGCGATCCCGGCTCGCAGCCCCGCTCGCAGCCGCGGGTACATGCACGCGGCGGCGAGCGCCACACCGATCGGCAGCAGCCCGGCAAGCAAATGATCTCGGGCCACGGTGCCGGGCGGAGGCTGCAGGAACTCGTCATCAACGATGTGGAGAGCGATCAGAGCGATTGCCGCGCGGAACGACCGAGACTCGGAGACGCGAACGCCAGGGCGGACACGCGTTCGCACGAGCGGCTCGATGAGGGCCGTGGCCGCCATCTCCTCACCAGGTGCGGTCGGTCGGTGCGGTGGCGGGCGTCGCCTGTCCGCCGGACGTTGGCGTGCCGACCTGGTTGCCGTTGCGACGCGTTTCGGTGACGACCGGTGTGGTCATGACCGGGGGCTCCAACTGGCGGTCGAGCCGCGGCCGACCATTGCGTGGATGGGCGCGGTTTCACCGCGCGCCGGGCGGCCGCCGTCGAACACGCGCACGATTGCCCGCGTGACATGGCTGGCGAGCGCCTCTGCCGGCGAAGGCGTCCCTGAGTGGCGGCGGCTGGCGCCGTCGCTCCGCGCGAGGCGGTGGATCTCATCGATGCGGGTCTGGACGAGCGATTGGGTGACTGAAGGGTTGAACATGTGGGGTCCTTGAAATGGATATGGCTGTGAGAGCAGCAGGGCGATCAGCGTTCAGTGCTCGTGGTCAGCGCGCTTGCGTCCTGGCGCGAGACGCCGCCGCGGTCGGCGTGGAGCGCGGCGGCGTATGCGTAGGGATGGTTGAAAGCGTCGAGGGCGGCGCTGCCGTCGACGTCGAACTCGAGGGCCTCGTCGGACCGGGTATCAACGACCGCGATCGTGATCTGATCGGAGCGCTTCGTCCAGAACAGGGTTACGTCGATCCCATCAATGGTTCGGTAAGCGAGTTCGCGGCGATCGGTGAGTGCTGTTGCGGTCATTTCGGTTCCTCCTCCACATTGGCCCGAAGTGGTCTGAATCACATGTGCAGAGTCCCACTACACCGCGCGAATGTCGGTGGAGCGAGCATGAATCGTGGTGTTCGGACGACCGCCTCCGGCGGTGCGGCTGCCCGTACCTAGAGGCGGTGGCGGCCCGCGTCGTGGCGGGGTCAGCGCTCGCAGGGAATGCTGGCCGTCAGCAGCGTGCCCTGACCGGGCGGGCTGTGCAGCTCGAGCTTGCCGCCGAGTGCCTCCACCCGGTCCGCGAGTCCGCGGAGCCCGGTCCCGCGATTCGGGTCAGCACCGCCGGCACCGTTGTCGCGAACACTCAGGACGACGTTCTTGTTCTTCGCCTCGAGCCGCAGAGTCGCTGCCGTCGCGTGGCTGTACTTGGCGATGTTCGTGAGCCCTTCGGCGGCGACGTAGTAGACGACGGCCTCCACGGTCGACGGCAGGCCACCGGGGATGTGGGCGGTGAGGTCAACCGGCAGATGGGCGTGGTCCGCAAGCATCTCGAGCGCGGGGCCCAGCCCGCGCTCGGTCAGCACCACGGGATGAATCCCGCGGGCAAGTTCTCTGAGCTCGTCGATGGCGCTCTGGAGCTCATCCGATGCCTCGCCCAGCAGGTGATCCGTCTCGGCGGGGTTCTCCTGGAGCTGGAGCCTCGCCAGCCTGAGGGTCAGCGCGAGTGAGACCAGGCGCTGCTGGGCGCCGTCATGAAGGTTGCGCTCGAGTCGGCGCCTGGCTGCGTCGCCGGCTTTGACGATCCGGGCGCGGGAGTCGCGAAGTCGCCGCTCGTTCTCCTGTAGCGCCTCGAGCGCGGCGTGGCGCTCCTCGATTACCGCGCCGAGCACCAGCGAGGTCACGGCTGCCGCCGCTACGAACAACTGTGTGGCGAGCACGCTTTGGTCGATCGTGGCCCGGACGAAGGGCCCGGCATGGTGCGCGGTGTTGTAGACGGTGAGCGTGGTGGCGAGTGCCACCGCGCCCGCCGCTCCACGGGGGCCGCCGCGAAGGGCCGCCCAGATCAGCACGGGAAACACGATGTAGGGGACGTCGCGCTGGGACGGAAGTAGCGCGAGCACGACGATCAGCGTCGCGATGACAGCGCCCTCGAGTGCTTGGCGCGGGGATATCGCATCGACGCGGATGCCCACCCAGCACAGCAACAGTGGGGCGAAGACCAGCGCACCGGATAGGTCGCCCACGAACCAGGTCCGCCAAACCGTCCCTACCTCCGCGGTCGAGATCAGTCCGCCGAGCCTGAGCGAAGCCGCACCGAACACCGCGCTCACGGCCGTTCCGGCGGCGGCTGCCGCGACCAGCGCGGCGACGTCGCGGACGCGTCCGAACTGCGTACGACCTTCGGCCAGCCGGAGGAAGAGGATCGCGGCGATCAAAATCTCGAGCGTGTTACCCACCGTCTGTCCGAGCACGGTTCCGGGAGGTTGAGAGAACTCGGCCACGGCAAGGTCCCCTAGGACGATCCCCGGCCAGAGCGAAAGGCCGTAGAGGATCAGCAGGGCCATTCCCACGCCCACCGGCGGCCACAGCGCCGCCACAGTTCCATGCAAATACGCCAGTTGCAGCCCGGCTCTGGCAGCAAGCCAATAGATCGCGCCCACCCCAGCGACAGCGACCACGTAGCGCACGTGGCGATTCATCTCAACTTATGAAGCCAGTAGACCCGTGAGAACAGCTCCCGAAAGCTCCGCCTTGGGTACGAACCCGCGCACCGTAGTGTTGGTCACCAGGCGCCCGTACTCGGCTGGGTTGCGACTGGAGGTCAGGACGACAGCTAAGGGCAGTCCGAGCGCGGCCAGGCGTGCTGCGACCTCGAAGCCGTTGAGGTCGGGCAGTTGCACGTCGAGCAGCACCAGGTCGGGCTGGAGCTGCTGCGCGGCCGCAATTCCCGCGTGCCCGTCGCCGGCCTCGCCGATGACGTCGAAGCCCTCCGCCTCGAGCAAGCGCCGTGCGCTTGCGCGGAAGGACGGATGGTCATCGACGATCAAGACACTCATCACGAGATGGATTTTCATCGAGCGCGTGGCCTAGGTACATACGGCTAGCCACACCATTCGGCCAGATCGAGCCGACGTCAGGATCCGCGGTCACGAATTCAGGTATGCGAGCACGGCAAGGACCCGGCGGTGGCCTTCGGGCGTCGCCGGCAGATCGAGCTTGCCGAAGATGCTCGTGACGTGCTTCTCGACCGCGCGTTCGGTGACGACCAGCTCCGTGGCGATCGACGAGTTCGAGCGTCCTTCTGCCATCAGGGCCAGGACCTCCCGCTCCCGAGCGGTGAGTTGATCCAACGGCCCGGACGACCGGCGGGCGAGCATTCGGGACACCACCTCGGGGTCGAGCACGGACCCGCCTTCGGCAACGCGGCGAACTGCGTCGATGAACCGCTCGAGATCGGTCACCCGGTCCTTGAGCAGGTAACCGACGCCCTCCGCGCTCTCGGCCAGTAGCTCGGCCGCGTACTCCTTCTCCACGTACTGAGAGAGCACGAGCACCCCGGTGCCCGGAAGCTCCGATCGGATGATCCGCGCCGCCTTCAGGCCCTCGTCGGTGTGAGTCGGCGGCATCTTGATGTCGACGATCGCGACATCGGGCTTGTGCGCGCGCGCCTTGCGCAGCAGGTCATCGAGGTCCCCGGCTTCGGCCACGACCTCGAAGCCCGCGTCCTGGAGCAGGCGGGCGACTCCCGCCCGGAGCAGAAGCGAATCTTCAGCCAGCACTACGCGCACTGAGTAAGAGCCTCGCGGCTCGGCACGCCCGGTGCAACCCCACGCACGCACAGTACGGCTAACCGCACGTCCGGCGTGAGCAATCCGAACGGCCAGACACCAGCCCCCCGCACAGACAGCCGGCCGGGCGGGTGGGATCTTGGCGCCGTGCTCAAGACCCACCCCAACGGAGGACATGCCATGCAACATCCACCCCGCAACCCCGCTCGCCATCTGGCGGCCCGGATGGGCCACTGGAGCGCGAGCCATCGCAAGCTGGCGATCTTCGGCTGGCTCGCCTTCGTCATCGCCGCGATCGTCATCGGCACGGCCGTCGGTACGAAGACAATCGACAACAACAACTACAACGGCGTCGGACCGTCGCAGCGCGCCGACCAGATCCTCAAGCGGGGCGGGTTTTCCCAGTCCGGGCCGCTGACCGAGATCGCCGTCGTCCAGAGCAAGCACTTGACGACCGCCGACCACGCATTCCAAGCGGCGATAGACGACGTCGCGCGGACGGTGGCTCCGCTCGCGAATGTCCACAACCTGCGCTGGCCGCACGGCCAAGCTAGCCGGGAACGGGTATCGCGCGACGGCCACACGGCCCTCGTCGAATGGGACATGAGCGGCAAGCTCAAGGCAGCCGAGAAGCAGATCGACCCGCTGACGGCGGCGGTCGGCTCGGTCGCCGCCCGCCACCCGGACTTCTACATCGGTGAGGCTGGTGCGGCGAGCTCGGACAAGGCACTGACCAAACTGTTCAGCGAGCAGCTCGGGCAGGCGGGTGAGCGCTCGGTTCCGCTCACGCTGTTGATCCTCGTGCTCGTGTTCGGGTCGTTGCTGGCTGCCTGGATCCCGCTGATGCTCGGCTTGCAGGCCGTCATCGCCACCGTCGGCCTGACCGCGATCGTCAGCCATGTCACCCCGATGGACCCGAACGTGTCCGCCGTGGTCATGCTCGTCGGGCTGGCCGTGGGCGTCGACTACACGCTGTTCTACCTCCGCCGCGAGCGCGAGGAGCGGGCGGCCGGCCGGAGCGAGCGCGCGGCACTCGAGGCGGCGGCGGCAACCTCCGGACGGTCGGTCCTGGTCTCCGGAATCACCGTGCTGATCGCCATGGCCGGGATGCTGTTCTCCGGCGACAAGACGTTCGTCTCGATGTCGATCGGGACGATGATGGTCGTCGCCGTGGCCATGATCGGTTCGCTGACCGTCCTGCCCGCGGTGCTCTCGAAGCTCGGCGACCGGGTCGAGAAGGGACGCATCCCGCTGCTCGGCCGATTCCGTGCTCCCGTTGGCGAAGGCCGGATCTGGTCGCGAATCCTGAACCCGGTGCTCCGCCGGCCCGCGATCTCCGCGGCGCTCAGCGTGGCGCTGTTGGTCACCCTGGCGATGCCCGCCCTGCAGATCCACACCGCGGCGTCTTCCCTGAACACCCTGCCCCGCAACGCGCCGACGGTGGAGACGCTCAACCGCATCCAGAAGGCATTCCCGGGACAGGCGGCCCCGGCAGTGATCGCGGTCAAGGCCAACACGAATACGCCGGCCTTCGAGGCCGCAGTCGCCGGGCTGCAGTCGGCGGCAGCGGCGACCCACCAGGGCTACGGCGCCGTCAGCGTCGACTCCAACCGGTCCCATACGGTCGGACGGATCGCGATGCCGCTGCCCGGCAATGGCACGGACGGAGTCTCGAACCGCGCCCTCCTGACCCTGCGGGAGCAGCTGCTGCCAGGGACGATCGGCAAGCTCCCGAACGTCACGTACGGGGTTACCGGTACCACCGCCCAGTCCTATGACTGGAACGAGATGATGAAGAGCTCGCTGCCGCTGGTCTTCGGCTTCGTGCTCACGTTCGCGTTCCTCCTGCTGCTGGCGTCGTTCCGCTCGCTGGTGATCGCGGCCAAGGCCGTGATTCTCAACCTGCTGTCTGTCGCCGCGGCGTACGGCGTGGTCGTGGCCGTCTTCCAGTTCGGCTGGGGCACCAACGTCCTCGGCTTCACCTCCAACCACTCGGTTGCGCCCTGGCTGCCGCTGTTCCTGTTCGTGATCCTGTTCGGGCTGTCGATGGACTACCACGTGTTCATCCTCAGCCGGATCCGGGAGGCGCATGACCGCGGCATGAGCACCGAGGACGCGATCGCCCACGGCATCAAGACCACCGCGGGAACGGTGACCAGTGCCGCGATCGTGATGGTCGGCGTGTTCTCGATCTTCGCCACCCTCCCGATCCTCGACATGAAGGAGATGGGCATCGGGCTGGCGAGCGCCGTGCTGATCGACGCGACGATCGTCCGCGGCGTCCTGCTCCCAGCGAGCATGAAGCTGCTGGGTGACTGGAACTGGTACCTGCCGCAATGGCTGCACTGGCTGCCCAAGCTCGAGCACCACGCCGCGCCGACGATCCAACCGGCGCCGGCTGCTGCCTGAGGACCACCATCCCAACCACAACCGGGATCCGGGCCGCTCGACGCGGCCCGGATCCCGTCGTTTAAGGGCGACGAAGTGGCGGCACTGGCTATCGGCCGTGGCGGCCTGTAGGCTGAACCTGCCATGTCTGACGCTCGGGACACGGCGCCGCGACCCAACGGATCGCATCGAGGGGGCAGTAACCGCCGGGACCCCGCTCGCGCGCTCAAGGACACGGGAGTGAAGGCCGCCAGAGTGCTGGTCGTCGGCCTGGAGGAAGTTCATGAGGACTGCTGGACCGTCCTGGTAGACGCAGGGATCCGGCTCGAGCACGTGGACGACGTCGACGGCGCCCTGCGCGCCCTGTCCGCCCGCCAGATCCCGGTGGTGATCGCCGGGACGCCAACGGCGCAGTCACTGATGCCCGCGCTCCGCCGCCAACCGGACATGGCCTCGACCCACGTCGTCGTGGGAGCCGAACTCGATTCGCCCGGTGAGCTGCGGGCCGCGCTCGACACCGGGGCCGACGACGTGATGCGCGTGCCGTTCGAGCCCGAGGTCCTGGTGGCGCGCGTCGCGGCGGGCCTGCGCGCCGCGCGCCTGCGCACCAACGAGGCGCTGCTGCGCTCGATGGTGGACAACATCCCTGGTGCCCTCTATCGCGGCGCGTGGGACCGCGATTGGACGATGTGGTGGATCAGCGACGAGGTCGAGACGATCACGGGCTATCCCGCCACTGACTTCATCGACAACTCGGTGCGGACGTTTGCCAGCGTCATCCACCCGGATGATCGCGACTACGTCGAGCGATCGGTCGCGGAGGCGGTGGACGCCGACCGGCCGTTCAACCTGGAGTACCGCATCGTGCGGCGCGACGGTGAGGTGCGGTGGGTGTTGGAACGCGGGCAAGCTCAGGATCGCCGTGACGCGCGCCGCCGGCTCCATGGCGCGATCTTCGACATCACCGCTCGCCGTGCCGCCGAACAGGCCCTTCGCGAGCGAGAGGTCGTCCAGGCCCAGCTCGCCGAGGTTCGCGCCTCACGCGCTCGGATTGTCGACGCGGCCGACCGGGCTCGCCGGGAGATCGAGCGTAACCTTCACGACGGCGCCCAGCAACGGTTCGTGTCGGCCACACTCCAACTCCAGGTCTGGCGCGCAGGCCACGACGATGTGCCCGAGACGGCCCGGGCGGAACTCGACGAGGTCCTCGCAGAGCTGCGCGCGGGCCTCGCAGAACTGCGCGAGCTCGCCCACGGCTTGCATCCGGCGGTGTTGAGCGACCGGGGCCTCGAGCGCGCACTCTCAAGCCTCGCGGACCACGCCCCCATCCCTGTTGACATTCGCACCGAGCTCCCGGAGCGGCTCGCGACACCGATCGAAGCCGCCGCGTACTTCACCATCGCCGAAGCGCTCACGAACGTCGCCAAGTACGCCCGCGCAAATCGGGCCTGGGTTGAAGTTGGTCAGCGCGAGGGCTACCTGTGCGTCGAGATCGGCGACGACGGCGCCGGTGGTGCGGACGTACGACCCGGGTCGGGGCTTCAGGGGCTGCGTGACCGCATCGCCGCCGTCAACGGCACACTGACCATCGACAGCCAGCCGGGCGCCGGTACGATCCTCCGAGCGCGTCTGCCAGTCTCCTGAAGGTAACCGCCGTTGCACGCTGACGCGGCTCACGATCACTCGGTGTCGGCGCTACGCTGACGCCGTCAGACGGAAGCAGGCGCCAAAACCCGTCGACTGCCGCTCAGGACGAGCAGCAGCCTTGGGGCGGCACTACTCGTTGCTGGGGACAGCGGCCGACTTCCACGCCGCTGGAAAACGGCGCGGCTTGCCCAGATCCTGACGGCCCGCGGACTTCTGCATTCCAGCGCAGCAGCAGCGATAGACGACGAATCCATGTCGTCCGATCCGGAAGCGCGGCTCACCACGGGTGGCGCTAGTGCTGCCGAATTTGGACGCGGAAGCGCTGTCTCCCATGCCGTCACGGACGGCGGCCGCTGTCACATTCTCGCGGACCGACGGTGTGGCTACGGCCGGGGCATGGACTGCTCCTCCGCTCACGAGCGAGCACCTGGCCGGAGCACGATTCATACGCCCGCTCCGTCGTGGCGGACTGGCAGCGCGACGAGCTCCGGCACCGGCGGTGCGACCCTTCCGCGGAAGTGTCGGCCTGGGCGAGTCGTCCCGGATGTCCTCCGGTGATCTGGAGCGTCCGGCGCGGCGGGCTCCGAAAATGGTTCTGGGCAAAGGCGGTCGTCCACCCCGGGCGCCGACGGTGCGGATCGGCGCTGTTCCTTCGCCGCCAACGTACTGGTCCGGCGGAGCGCCCGGCGGACGATTGCGTTCGGAAAGCGCGGCGTTCGTCGCGACTTCTGTTGGCGAGCGGACGAAGCGCCGAGCCACGGACCGTCTCTGGGCTGATCTGCCATCGTGTGGCCCGGGGCGTCCAATGGGCCACTGGAAGGGGCATGACTGCGGCTCGGCTCCGGGAGCCCATGCGGGGCTTCTACGGCTCCTTTGCTCGATGTGCCTGAGGAGCCTGTCCCGGGACACCCGCGTAACGGCGCAGCGCATCGAGATCAACGACGATCATCCGGCGCCGCTCGGACCGCAGGCATCCGACCGCCCGCAGCTGATGCAACGCGCGGTTCACCGCCTCGCGCGATGCGGCGGTCCAGCCGGCAAGCTCCTCCTGACTGAGGAACACGTCGACCATGACCCCGTCGCGGACGGGTCGCCCCGACTCCTGCACCAGCGAGTTCAGGCGCCGAGCGACGCGTCCGAGCACGTCGTGGCCGGCGAACTCGAGGCGCTGGAGATCGGCCGACTGCAGCCGGTCGGCGGCGATCTCGAGGAAGAAGATCGCCAGCCGGGTGGAGCCGCTGACCGCCGCCCGGAGCGCATCGCCCGGAATCGCGAGTGAGCTGATCGGCTCGAGCGCTCGCACGGTCGCGGT
>Ga0335081_10007609_pt1 | contig 17332 bp, 14 predicted proteins | sample Lox_Sample_35_FD_206713 | JGI IMG/M metagenome (GOLD analysis project Ga0335081, IMG submission 206713) | Soil microbial communities from Loxahatchee National Wildlife Refuge, Florida, United States - Lox_Sample_3.5 | ecosystem: Environmental > Terrestrial > Soil > Wetlands | place: USA... | reverse complement strand
CCACTTCCAGCACCACCCGGGTATATCCTGGCTGGTACTGGCCGGCGCGGATCCTTTTCAGAAACCCGTCCCGCACCTCGAAGCTCTTGCCCATCAGCACCGAAGCCAGCCGGGTATTCGGCAGGTCGAAGAAGATTCGATCAGGGTCGGGCACGCGCCCCGCTTCGTACTTCACCTCGCTGTCGAGGTCGATGGCTACCCGGGTGTAGTCGGGGGTGGACCAGTGGCGGATGCCGGTCACCAGCGCCAGCGCTGGTTTCTTCTTCGCAGTCGCGGCGGCTCCCTCAGCCGTCGCAGCATTCATGGCGGAGCCCGCCGGCATCGTTCCAGCCGCGGCAAGTCCCGCTTTTTCAGGTGCATGCCCGGGGTCGGCTGACTTCGGCTGGTTCAGCTCGGCAAGCGCCTGTCGAACCTCAGGCGCAAGCGAATGGCGCGGGTAACGGTGCAGAAACTCCTCGAAGCTCTGGCGGGCCGCAGTCTCCTCGCCCAGGTCTTCCCGATAGATCTCTCCAATGGTAAACAGCGCCTGGAAGCGGTACTTGCTGCCGGGATACTCGCGGCGCAGAAACTCGTATTCCCCGATGGCGGCCCGCAGGTCTTTTTCGCCCGGCTGGAACTGGTGGCCCATCTCGGCCAGCATTTCGGCGACGGCCAACACGCTGGCATCGGCCTTGCTCGACCCCGGCGCCAGGTAATACACCCTTCGATAGGCGTTGGCGACGTGCAGGTAATCCTTCCGGCTGCGCTCATCGGCAGGACGCCCATTCAGGGCTTCACGCATCTGCTCGGCTTTTTCGAACTGCTCACGGGCCTGCTGCCTTCTTTCGGCAGAGCTACCTGGCAGCCCCTGCAGTGGGGTACTGCTCAGGATTGCGAGCAGAGCAAGGGCACCGAACCTTTGTAGGCGGAGCCTGGCAGAGCTACGCGGCGAGGGCATGCGGCGCCTGCAACACGCTGCGCGGCTGTCGGCGGAGAACGAGGCTGCCATGCGAGCAAGTTCCGCTGCACGCCCTACCGCAGCTGCGGCACAGTTCAGCGGCGAGGTGGCGTGGCGGACACGGTTTTCGTCCAGAGCAATTTGATTATAGGTTCGCCTCAGGCCGGAACGAGCGGCCCAAAGCGATCGGAATCAGGGGAGTGACCCCATTCGGCGTGGCCCTCCTGTCAGACGCGTCCGATCGGGGACAGCAGCGCCGGGGTATACTTGTCAGCCTCGCAGGTGCCGATCGAGGGGGGAATCGTCCGCTGCGGTTGACGGCCGCTCCGGAAATAGGGCCGCGAATGTCGAAAACCAGCAGGATCATCCAGGCCGTTCTGCTTGTGGCGATCGTGGCGGCAGGTATCCGCCTCTATCTTGTCTTTCGCGAGCGCCGTACCCAATTGGTCGCGCCCAAACAGACCACCGTCGCCCTCGACCCTGACTACTATGTCACGCCAAAGAAGCTGCATCCGCAGGACCTGAAGGACGCGAAGGAACTCACAAAGCAGCCCGTCTGGGTGCGCGACGGCTACCGCTACACCTATTATCCGTACGCCGGCCGCAGCGACTTCCAGCACCCCGCCGGCACCTTGGGCCCACTACAGAAACTCGACATCCGGGAAGTGGTGCTCGATCGCACGCCCGGTTCTGCCACCCAGAAGCAGGTAATGGCGGTTTTTGAGCAGGATGGCCGGCGCTTTGCCTTTCCCATCGGGGTCGAGGATCACGGCGACTACAAGATCTACAGCGACGAAATTCTCTTCATCCAGGATCCTCACCAGCTTTACAAATACTGGCCCGCCGATGTCTGGAAGGCGATTGACAACCACGAAGTGAAGCCCGGCATGAACGAGTTGCAGGCATTCTTCGCCATCGGCATGGGCACTCCCGAGGGCACTGGAACGTCGAATCCACGAATCGTGGATTTCCCCAACAATGGCCATCCCGTCCGTATCACCTTCGCCAACGGCAAGGCCACCGACACACAGCCGGGCCCGTAAGCAGACGTTTGTTCCGGCTCCGTGTACCTGGCCGGCTACTCCCTCCCGAGCTGGCCGGGAGCCTTGCTGCCCGGAACGCCGGGCAAAGGGCAATGAAATACATCGGAAGACGATATTTCTGCATCCCCTTGAGTAGAGACCAGAAAAACAGAGAGGAGTTGATGAAGTATGTCGGATGCAGCATTTCGCACACAGAACCCCTACCCGGGAGGATGGCGCACCAATTGGGCAGCGATCTGGGCAGGTGTGTTCACCTTCGCAGCGATCTGGACCATATTCGAGACGCTAGCCCTGGCCATTTTTCCGGGCACCGCGAACACCGGATTCGGGATCTGGACCGTGATCCTGACCATCATCGCCATGTATGTGGCCGGGCTGGAGACGGGCCGGCTGGCTGGCGTTTCCAGCCGGCATGAGGGGCTGGTCCATGGGATCATCATGTTCGGATTGTCCATGGTCGGCGCCATCATTGTCACATCTGTGGCTACCCAGGCCATGGTCGGCGCAAACGCTTCCCACACTGTTTCCATCACCGGGCTGACGGTGGGCACAGAGTGGGCGACCTTCCTGGCCGTGTTCCTGGGCTGGTTGGCCGCGATGGGCGGCGCGTCAACGGGCGCTGCACGCCTGATCTTGCAGACGAGAACCGCGGTTGAGCCTCCAGTCCAGATGCGGCCTGCCGCTTAAATGCAGTAACAGCTTCCAGCCGCCACTGCGCCACAGTCCGGTTGGAAGCTGCGGTTCGCCGCAGGTTGGCCGACTGTCGGCGGTAAGTACCGAAACTGCCGTCCCGGAGTCCCCCCGGCCTGCTTTCCGTTTCACCATTCGATTCACGGAGTATCCCCGACCCAGCGGGTACCTGGCAGCCTCACAAAGCCTTCGCAACGAAAATCTGTTACGTTGCTCCTTGCAGGAGGACGATATGAAGGCGATACGCGTGCATGAGTTTGGCGGTCCCGAGGTTCTGAAGCTGGAGGAGGTGCCCGATCCGCAGCCTGGTCCGGGACAGGCGGTGATCCGCGTCCACGCGGCTGGGGTGAATCCGGTCGAAACCTACATCCGTACCGGCACCTACGCGTTCAGGCCGAATCTCCCCTACACGCCTGGCAGCGATGCCGGTGGTGTAGTAATTGCCGTGGGACCGGATGTGAAGGGGTTGAAAAAGGGAGAGCGAGTGTATGCCACCGCCTCGCGCACTGGCACCTACGCCGAACAGGCAGTGTGCGACGAAAGCACGCTTCAACCGCTGCCGGAGAAGGTCAGCTTTGAACAGGGTGCGGCAATGGGAGTGCCGTATGGTACTGCCTGGCGAGGCCTGTTCATTCGTGCGCAGGCCATGCCTGCCGAGACCGTCCTGGTGCATGGCGCCAGCGGCGGAGTGGGCACCGCAACCGTGCAGCTGGCGCGCGCAGCCGGGATGACGGTCATCGGCACGGCGGGCAGCGAGGAAGGAATGAGCCTGGTGAGGGAGCAGGGTGCGCAGTACGCGCTCAGCCATTCTTCCAATGACTACCTGGAACAGTTAATGAAGCTGACGCAAGGGCGCGGAGTGGACGTCATCATCGAGATGCTGGCTAACAAAAACCTGGGGAAAGACCTCACGGTGCTCGCGAAGAAAGGGCGCGTGGTGGTAATCGGAAGCCGCGGGAGCGTGGAGATCAACCCGCGGGACACCATGGGCCGTGACGCTGATATCCGGGGTATGACCCTGATGAATACCTCCGATCCGGAATACCGGGCCATGCACGCAGCCCTGGTCGCAGGTCTGGAAAACGGTACCCTGCGACCCGTCGTCGGCCACAGGATTTCCCTGGCCGAGGCCCGGCGTGCTCATGAGGAAATCATGAAGCCTTCAGGAGCACACGGCAAAATGGTTCTTATACCCTAGCTGACGGCAAACGTCCGGCTCGGGGGAGCCATTTGCCGGGAACATGAGTTCCCCCTGGCGCGCATCATCATCCAGCCGGAATCGGACTATGCAGCGACCGGTTCCTTCAGCTTCGCCATCATCCCTTCCAGCACGGTACAGCGACCGCGCAGTTCGGTCCTGAACTGGTGATGATCGGCTTTCGCAATTTCGTGCAGAAGATGCTTATGCTGTTCCTGCAGGAGCTGCAGGAGCAGCTCGTGTTCTTTCTCGGTCAGCCGCAGTTCCATGGTGACCTCCAACCCCATACGCTTTTCAGTACAGAATAATTGTAGCTCCGCTGTCCAGCCCGCCCAAGTCTCGCGTGCCGGCCAGTGGCTCGCGATTTCCACCGGCCTTTGTACCCATTCCCGTGCCCTGCGCATCCATTCTGGTGGGTCTGGTCACGGAAGAAGGAAAGGGCAAAAAATCGCTGGCGTGGGAATCGCGGGTCTCAGATATAATTTCCGGTTACGCTCCCGAAACGGTTCGATTTCCCCGATCGCCGAAGAGTGCGCATGACGCAAATTACCGTCGGCTCGCAGAACTCTCATCCCGGCAGCACAACAGAATCTGTATTCACTCCCCCTTTGAAGGAGCGTCGGAATGGCCATTAAAGCAAGCGAACACGTCTGGCACAACGGGCGCCTGATTCCCTGGGACGAGGCCACGATCCACATCATGTCGCACGTGGTGAACTACGGGTCATCGGTGTTTGAGGGAATCCGCTGCTACCAGACGCCGAAGGCGCCTGCCATCTTCCGGTTGCGCGACCACATGCTGCGCCTGATTCATTCCTGCAAGGTGTACCGCATCGAGCTGGATTATTCGCTCGACGATTTGTGCCAGGGCGCGGTGGAACTGGTCGCCGCCAACCGGGTTGCGCCCTGCTACATCCGCCCCATCGTGCTGCGCGGTTACGGCCAGGTCGGAGTCAATCCCTTCAACTCGCCCACCGAGGTGTACATCGCCAACTACGAGTGGGGCAAATACCTGGGCAGTCCCGATTGCGAGGATGGGGTGGACGTCTGCGTCTCGTCGTGGACCCGTCTGGCGCCCAACACCATGCCGACGATGGCAAAAGCGGGCGCCAATTACATGAACTCGCAGCTCATCAAGATGGAAGCCATTGTGAACGGCTACGCCGAAGGTATCGCCCTCGACGTGAACGGCTACGTCAGCGAAGGCTCGGGCGAGAACGTCTTTGTGGTGCACAAGGAGCGCATCTACACGCCGCCCCTGGGCGCCAGCGTGTTGCCGGGGATCACCCGCAACTCCGTGCTGCACATCGCCCACGACCTGGGCATTCCGGTCATCGAGCAGATCATCCCGCGCGAGATGCTTTACATCTCCGACGAGCTGTTCTTCAGCGGGACGGCTGCGGAGATCACGCCGATTCGCTCCGTGGATAAGATCACGGTAGGCCACGGCATCGCCGGTCCCATCACCAAGGCGATCCGCAAGGAGTTCTACGCCATCGTCAATGGCGTGGTGGAAGACCGCTTCGGCTGGCTGACTCCCGTTCCCGTCAAGCAGCCGGTCACCGTCTGAGAGAAGTTCGACCGCAGCAGCAAAGGGCGCAGCGATTGCGCCTTTTTTGTGGTCGGCGGTGGCGTGATTGCCCGGCCTGGCCGTCCCGTTCTAGAACGCCATCGTTTTCAGCTCCGGGCTGACGATGAGCGGCGCTTCCGTTGCCTTCTGCACGTCGCCGGGCGTCAGGCCGGGCGCGATCTCGTCCAGCACCAATCCGCTTTGTGTCACCCGGATGTAGGCCATCTCGGTGACGATGTTGTGCACCACGCGCAGACCTGTGATGGGCAGAGTGCAGCGCTTCAGTATCTTTGGAGAGCCGTCGCGGGTGGTGTGCTCCATGGCGACGATCACGCGCTTGGCGCTGGCGACCAGATCCATGGCCCCGCCCATGCCCTTGACCATCTTGCCCGGAATCATCCAGTTGGCCAGATTGCCCTCTTCGTCCACCTCCATTGCGCCCAGCACGCTCAGGTCGATGTGCCCGCCCCGAATCATGGCGAACGATTCGGCGCTCGAAAAATACGCTGTTCCGGGCAGCTGCGTCACGGTCTCCTTGCCCGCGTTGATCAGATCGGCATCCTCTTCGCCGGCCAGGGGATAGGGGCCGACCCCCAGCATGCCGTTCTCGCTCTGCAGTACGACCTCGATGTCCGGGGGCACGCAGTTGGCCACCAGCGTGGGCATGCCGATACCAAGATTGACGTAGTAGCCGTCGCGCAACTCCCGCGCCACGCGCCGCACGATGCGATCGCGCTTTTCTGTATCCTTCTGCTTCGAAACGTTTGGAGTGGTTGCCATAATTATTCTTTCTCAGTCAGGGGATTTCTTGAACGAATCCCACCGGCTCTCGCGCTTCACGTAATACAGCAGCCGTCCCGGTGTGGGTCGCGTCCGCGTCAGCGTACCGCTACAGTCGTTATCCGTTAACAATCCGTCCTCTCTTACCTCGTCGACGGGGTATTCCTTCAACGGCGCATCCACCGCCTGCTCGCCGCAGGAGGCGTATCCGTAAGCCGCCACGCGAAACGTCTTCGCTCCTTCGACGTCGAACGACACCAGGCCATCCCTGTCGGTATGCAGGTTCAGGATGGTCCGGATCGGTCCCTGCTGAAAGGCAACATACACGCGCTTGTCCTGGCCAATCGGTTTGCCGCTATGCCCATCGATGAACTGCACGGCGACCGATTGTGCTGCCATTGCGTTGCCCAGCGCGCATATGACAGGCAGAAGCGCCGCAATCCACGCGATGAACCTCTTTCGAGCCGCCTGCTGCCACTGCATTGGCGCTAAGCCTTCCTTACCGTTCGCCGCTCGATGCGCTTCTCGTAATCCGTGCCCTGGAAGATGCGGTGTACATACACGCTGGGCGTGTGCACCTGGTCGGGATCGATTTCGCCCGGCTCCACCAGGTGCTCGACCTCAACGATCGTGCACTTTGCCGCCGTTGCCATCATGGGATTGAAGTTCATGGCCGTCTTGCGATACACCAGATTGCCCCAGCGGTCGCCCTTCCAGGCCTTGATGAGCGCGAACTCGGCGGTCATGCCGCGCTCCAGCACATAGGGACGCCCGTCGAACTCGCGCGTCTCCTTGCCTTCCGCAACCACGGTGCCGAAGCCGGTCGGGGTGTAGAAGGCGGGAATGCCGGCGCCGCCGGCGCGAATCCGCTCGGCCAGCGTCCCCTGCGGAATCAGCTCCAGATCGATGCGGCCGGTCAGCACCATCTCCTCCAGCAGGCGGTTCTCGCCCACGTAGCTGCCCTTGTGCGATTTGATCTGTCCGGCCGCAAGCATCAGCCCCAGTCCGCAGTCGTCGATGCCGACGTTGTTGCTGATGGTGTTCAGGTTTCTGACGCCCTTCTTCACCAGCGCGCGAATCAGGTTCTCCGGGATGCCGCACAGCCCGAAGCCTCCGATCATGACGGTGGTGCCGTCCCTAATGTCGTGTACCGCCGCGTCGGCGTCCGCAACTACCTTGTTCATTGGCATAGATTATGTCCGACGGGCGATTGTAACGGGGCAGCGGCGAAGGTGCAAAGCGGATGCTCACCTGGACGATTGTCATCACGAGGAGGGCTTCAGCCCGACGCGGATCTGCTGCCTTCTCGAGTTGCAACAGGGTGTTATTCGCCAGAAAAGCAGATCCCTCGCTGCGCTCGTGATGACAACTCTCGGCTTCGGGCGCCATTGCCTTGAACCCAACGCCGAACCACTTCCGCATTACGACCGAAGCCGAAGGTATCACCGTAGTCGCAAGGAAATCAGTCGTTCACAAATTCAACGCATTCCAGCTCAATCCAGATGCTCTCCATGTTGAAAGGCCTGCCGCCGACGTCGCCCACATCGATCTGGATCATTCCGTACTCGTTAAAGCCCTTGATTGGAAAGACCCGGCCAAGGCAGTGCTCCAGCGTGGAGCGCCTCTCGAATCCATGTGAATCCTGCACTATATCGGGAACGCGGATCACGCGAACCAGGTCCCCCTCCTTCATCGCACGCGGCGCGCCAGTGACAACTGGCAACTGACCAGTGGGCACCGGCCACTGATTCGCACTCTCGAACATCTCCCGCAGTCCCGGCCCGCGGAGGTTTTCGCGCAAGTGTGCCAGTTGCTGCTCGAAGCGCAGCAGTGCTTCTTCGATGTTCTCGGCATTGGTCAGCGCAATATCGCGCCACATGGAATAGGGACTGTGCGCAATGCGTGTCATCTCCCGCAGCGCGCGGCCGCCGATTTGGAGCAGCGAGTCGTCATCCTCGAACTCGTCGCGCAGCGCCGAAGCCAGGGCCGTCGCTATCATCTGCGGCAGGTGACTGATCCAGGCGCACAACCGGTCATGCCGCTCAGCCTCGACCGGCACGGCGCGTGCGCCGATCGAGTTCAGCAGCTCCAGATACTCCTGCTGTCGCGCCGTCCAGAGCGGCCGGCCGCCGATGGGCGTGACCAGCCACACGCTGTCCCGGAACAGCTCCGGATCGGCATGTTCGACTCCGCCCACCTCCCTGCCTGCCATGGGGTGTCCCGGCAGCACCCGCTCCGCGGCCTCCTCACCACAGATCAGCCGGGCCCTCTCGATGAACCGCTCCTTGGTGCTGCCTGTATCGGTGATCAGCGTCTCCCGCCCGGCGAGGGGTACGATGGCTTCCAGTTGCGACAGGATACAGCCCACCGGAGTGGCCAGCACAATGACATCGCTGCCTCGAATTGCGCGCTCCAGGTCGGCCTCTGCCCGGTCAATCGCATGCCGGGCCATGGCGATCTCCAGCACCGCGCGCCTGTCGCAGCCCACGATGCTTCCCGCGAATCCGCTCTTGTGCAGCGCCAGCCCCAGCGAGCCGCCGATGAGGCCCGTTCCCACAATCGTGATCTGACGAATCATGTTCCGCCGGGAACCATTGCGTTCCCTAAGGAAAGCCTAGCAGGTCAGCGGGTCCTGTCGTCCGGGATGGGGCTGTCATACTGAGCCAGCAGGGTCAAGGCCGGTGAAGTGGTGCCGGCCTGCACCCCACCCGCAGCGCTGCAGATTTCCGGTGCATGGTGGCCACCTTGCCGGCAGCGTACCCGCTTCGGGCAGGGAATACTCGCCCGGGGTACGCCTGACGGCAGCGTCAGAACGCAACCGCAATGAGATGTGCGCGGAGATACCCTCGAAAAGCGCGACGCTCGACAGCAAACGCCGCGGCCATCTTCGTTCGCACGATTGGCCAGGCGGCGCCCCGGATTGCTATAATTCACCTGCCGCAGCACCCATCGCCCCGAAATTTCCCCGCTCGTGGCCAGGTAGCTCAGCTGGTAGAGCGCAGCCCTGAAAAGGCTGGCGTCGGCGGTTCGATTCCGTCCCTGGCCACCACATTTCAAAGCCTTTAGCTCGCTTTCCAATTTTCCATATTACCGGCAGTTTACCGGCAGTTGCTGCTCTTGGTCGACCAAACCGCTTCCGATCAGCTCCGTCCTCCGTTGGCTGAACAGAAGTTCAAGAAACATTCCCTGGGCCTTCAGCCTCTCCTCCGACATCGACTTGGCATAGATTTCGAGAGTCGTTTTCAAGTTCTGGTGCCGCAGAATCTCCTGCACCGTCTTGACATCGACTCTCATCTTCACCAAAACCGACGCCAGCGTTCTCCGGAAGGTGTGAAAGCCGAAGGTACGGGGTGGCGCGACCACCCCGGCCTTCCTCGCCGCTACTCTCAAATAATCCGCAACCAGCATGTTCGCTGCAGGTGGTTTCGTTCCTTTCAAACGAAGACTGGGAAACACCAAGTCTTCATCGCTGGGGTAGAGCGTCTCCTTGCGCCAGGCAAGAAGATGCGCCGCCAGCAGCGGGTGCATTGGCACAGGCGCTTTCGATGCCTTCGACTTGGGCGGGCCGAAACGGCGTTCGACGTAAGCCCGCCGTACCCGGATTAGCTGGTCCGTGAAATCCAAGTCGTCCCACTTGAGGGCCAGGACTTCAGAGACGCGTAGCGCTGTGGCCGCATCGGTGATGATCATCGTGCGGCGCATCAGATCCAGGGTGTCGAGGATGTCAAGCACTTGGGGCAGCGTGAGGATAACCGGCTCGAAGTCACTCACCAGCGACTGGCGCACGAATCCGATGGGATTGCCGTCCGGCGTGCGCGGTAGGAATCCCTGTCGTTGTCCGTGCACGTAAACATTGTTCATCGCTTTCCGGATTTCACCCAGGGTCGGATTCCGAAGCGCGAACTTGTTCTTGAGTTCCCTCAGCCAGTCCTCGACCTCAGGCGGATGGACTGCCAAAGCCGGAGAGGTGCCCCAGCGAGGCAAGGCCCAGCGACTGAGATAGCGTTTGTACTTGCGGATCGTTGAGTAGGCCTTCTCGATCGTGGCCTGGCGCTGATCCTCGGGCAGTTCCTTCTGTATGTAGTGGGCCGCAAGTTCCCCAAACAGCGGCTGTGCACCGACGTCGAAAGGTGATTGGTTAGGATTGAGATGGAGTTCTTCCACTCGCCGCCAGGCTGCTTCTTCGCTGGGATAGTCCCTGACTTTGCCGACCTTAATGGGCGTGGCTTGCACCCATGCACCATCTTCCGGTCGCTGCCGACGGTAGCAGAACACCCAAATATCCCCTGATTTACGTGGCTTCTTCTGAAGCCATCCGCTCTGAAATCGTGCCATCACTTCTCCTTTGAAGAGGTGGCACTCCCGGTTGCTGCGGAGTTTCGCTGAGAGCGAGCCCACTCGTCAAGTTCGCTGAGCTTGTAACGCCAGGTTCTTCGCCGATTCCGCGGTCCACTGAGGACAGGGTGTGCTGGAATCTTTCCCTCTCGAGACAGCTTTTGCACTTGCTTCCAGTCAAAAGCCAGGAACGCAGCCGCCTGCTTGCTGTCAACGTAAGGCTCAAGGCGTGGCGGGCTGGCCGGGGTAATCGGACTAAGCTGGGTTGACATAGGGTCCTCGTAAACTCGAGCATTCTCGATGCTGCCGGTCTGTCTCCGATATGTTCACTCCGTGCACGCTTAAGGTTCGGTCGGCGCGGACGGGCGCGAGAAACGGGTTCCTCAGCGCTCTTGTTAGCTTCAAATCGAGTGGCAGTCAAACAGGCTGATCAGGCGAGCGTCGTCCAGACATCGTGGATCTCCGCGTGACCTGCTTGTTATTTGGTAAAGGTGGCAGGAATTTCTTGCTCAGACCGTTCCTACTGCAAGGTGCCGGTACTCCAACTGCGAAAGCCGAGCCTCGCTTTGGAATCATGGTCGTCAATGAATTTATTTCACCGATCACACTTTGGCTGGTCATAGCAGCACGTGCGCAGGAAGCCGCCGGCAAATCGAATACCACAAACGTGGGCGCGCATGGGTCCGTGACTCACTCCGCCAGTGCCGCTGCAAAATCAATTCCCTCCCCGACTCGATGTCTGACTTCCTTGAGCCACGCTCGTGGATTGGTACCATGAATCACACGTCCCAGAAAGCCTAGCCGCTCGGCCGCATTGTTGCGGTTTCGCCGAATGTCGTCCTTCGTGATCTTGGTGTAGAAGGCAAGAAAGCTGTCCATGCTCCGGGGTTTGGCAAAGACGTAAGTCGCGTGGCCGAGCTGAGGGATTTCTACGATCACAGCTTTTTCAACGTCGAAGATGTATTCGTCGCGAAACAGGTAGACCCGGCGTGCCCGTCGTGAGAGCTCGCGAAAGAAGAATTGGTCGTAATCTGCACGCCAGCTGATCTGTGCGACATCAAAGTCCCCGGGAAGATGTAGCTCGGAACACATTCGCTCAAGCTCCGTTTTCTTGATCGCACGATGTTCCAGGCACAGCCGGATCTGATCCAACGCTTGCGAGTATTGGCCGAGGCGATGATAGGTCGTTCGTGCCATCTCCAAGTGCTGCTGGAAATCGGCTGAGAGTTTGACCTCTAGCCGGCTCGGCAATGCAGTCTCCCAAGCAACGAGTTCCCACTCTCCGCGACGTTTGCGGTATCTGCCAGTTTGTACGAACGTGCCTTCGACCTCGATCCTAGTTCCCAACAGGTGCTTCCACTGATTCCAAGTGCGGTCCCAGAATGTGTGTAGGGCGGCTGGATCGAGCCAGAACTCCAGCTTGCGACGCACATCGCGGCACAACGCCCGATCCGCATAGAAATCGCAATTACGCAGTCGCACATGGAACCGCCGACGCCGGAGATCGGGTGAAAATGCAAGAATGCGACGAGCGAAGAATGTTTGTCCGTCACGGGAAGGCTCGCCAGCAACGAGGAGGGAGCCTAATCCACCGTACGGAAATATGGCCGGAACTTCGGAATCGGCCAGCAGCGCGTCATAGCAGGCACGCAGTTCTGGCTGGCCGACGATGTTGAAGGCCCGCTCCAGTGCCACTCGCTGGCTGCGAGTTGCTCCTGCCGCTTGGAGTTCCAGGTCGCGTAGCTTGAAAGCTACGCGCAGCTCAGAGGGAGAGGCGTTAGCTGGTATGTGCAGGATCTCGTACAGGGAGGAATGACCGGCTCTATGGTCGGCACCGGGCAAACCATAGAAGTAGTCGCGCAGGACCTCACACGGCAGGAAGACCGTACTGATGCCAAGGCCTCCGTGGCGAACCTCGGCCGAAACGAAGTGCTGATTTCGTTTGTCCTGTTTGGGCTGGCTCACGTGCCCGATTGGTACGTGGTAGAGATAACGTCCGGAACCGTCGCCCGTATTCTTGGTGATTAAGATCTCTGTACGAACTGCATCTCCCGTAGAGACGGGAAACGCGATGTCGTCACCGATGGCTACATAAGATGCGAGAAAACCGGACACCAGGAGCTTGGATCGATTCGCGAACACACAGATAGCGGGTTTCTCCTGCCGCCGGACGCTCACCACGCGCTCGCAGCAGACGGGAACGGACGAAGCCGAAATGGACGGCGTGGCAGGCATACGCTCGGCAGGCATTATAGGGTCGTATTGCAGAAGTCCAAAACGCTGCGTGGCGCATTCCAGTGAGCTTCGTATAGAATTTCTTAAACCGCCACTCCAGCGCCATTCGCGATGTTCTAAAAAGATTCTTGATCAGCAGGCCCGGTAATTTGAGTCGGTGAGGATTCCTGTCCCAAGGGGAGTGGTATTTGTAGCGGCCCTTGTTGTGGTCGTAATTCCTGTCTCGCACTACGCCTACACTCGGTTCTGTGATATTTCTGCCGACAAACACATCAATGGTAGCGGTTTGGAGCACCAGGAAAGTTCCAAGGATCCGCAAGTCCTCCTGTCGGAGGCCGATCGCCTTTACTGGCTCAACAACGGGCCAAGGGCTGCTCCGTTGTATGCGAAAGCCGAAAGTCTCTTCGCAAGTCGAGGCGATACCCGGAATGAGCTCTACGCCAAGATTGGACGCCTCAGGTCGGAAGCCGAGACAATGTCTTTCGTCGATCTTTCGCGACTCTTGAACGACCAGTTGCAGAACCCGATCATGCGTAACGATCCCAAGTTGCGCCTCTGGTGCCTCGCCGCAAAGGGGTACACCGACATCGAGATCGACTATCGGGCGGAGAAGCAAGACTGGTTGGAGGCCCAACAGATCGCACAGAGTCTCGGGGACGAGCGTTTGGTGACCAGGGCTTCCGGTGAATTGGGCGTAATTGCTTTCTTGGAGGGAAATTCCGGCCGAGCGGCGAAGCTCTTGGGCGGAGCGCTCGTCTCAACGATGACTAACGGCGACAAGGGTGGTCAGATTCGCTTTCTGGAAATGATCGGGAACGGCTTGGTCGAGGTCAACCGCCCCTCTGATGCCCTGATGTTTTTTGGGAGGGCGATCAAGATAGCGGAGGCTGACGAAGATTCCGGACTTCCTTTCATGGGGTACGAGGGAAAGGCGCAAGCGCTGGTTGCGTTAGGGAGACCAGATGAAGCAAAGAGAGTTCTCCAGGACGCACTGGCGAAGGCCCGATCGGAGAAGAAACGCGGACATGAGGCGCAATTGCTGATTGTCCTTGGCAGGCTAGCGGCGCAAACCGGGAACAAACAACAGGCCATCGCTGATCTGGAGGATGCGGGACAGCTCGCAGCAAGAGTCCAGTTCTACCGGATGGAAGCTGACGCCATGTTCGAGGTGGCGAAACTCTATCGGGACTCAGGCGATCTTGCCACTGCAGACGACCGTGCGACGCAAGGTCTCGCTGCTAGCCAGCGCGTCGGCGATCTTTATTACGTGCCGCGGAACCTAACAATCTTGGCTGACCTGAAAGCACAACGGGGACGCATTGCAGAAGCGAAGGCACTTTACAGGCATGCTGAGGACGTCATTGACGGCATGCTTGGCGGCGATGACTCCTATTGGAACAGCTCCATCGCCGCTGCGATGAGCCAGACTTACCTCCAGCACTTCGAACTCGTCGCGAAGGAGGCTGATACAGCCGGTGCGTTTCAAGTATTGGAGCGCGTCCGAGGGCGAACTCTGGCTAGCGCTTTGGAAGACAGAAAGGCTGATCCGCGGTCAGGATCTACCGAAGCTGCGACACTGGACAGTTACGTTGCTACTACGCAAACCCGCCTGATGCAGACCACTAGCCCGGTCGAGCGTGAGACATTGCTCGATGCTCTGGCTGAATACGAATGGCGGTTACGGTTGGCGTGGAACCGGGGAGATCAGCGCTTTCCCATTGATCCCGCACCGCTACCCCAGGTTCAAGACAGTCTGAAGTCAGACGAAACATTGCTGGAGTACGTGCTCGACGAGCCAAACTCCTTCTGTATTTCGGTTACGCACAAGACCGTCAGCCTGCGAGCGCTGCCGGCTGGTCGCAAGCAAATCGAAAAACTGGTTCAGCGGTACATTGATGAAATCCGCGCGAAAAAAGCTGGAGTTGAGGAGGCAAAGCAACTGGATGCGTTGCTTGTGCAACCGATTCCTGAAACATCCACGGGCAAACGATTCATCGTTGTGCCGGACGGCATATTGAACCTGCTGCCGTTCGAAGCGCTACGGAATAGCGAAGGGCGATATCTGCTAGCGTCCGATGTCATCAGCTATGCTCCCTCCGCGACCGTTCTTGATGCGCTGCGAAGGTATGACAAACAGCAAGAAGCACCTCGACCGTTCCTCGGAGTGGGCGATGTTGCTTACGAAAATCAAGGCGGCGCCGGGAAGAGAATCCCGGCTTCCGAAACACTGCGGGGTCGGTTTGTTCGCGGCTTCGCTGATTTCGCGGGAATGCCCCTTCATGACCTGCCGGAGACGCGAGAGGAGGTCGAGAGCATCAGTAGAATTGTGGGAAAAGGCGCACAAACCCTATTTGGTGCAAGTGCCACTGAGAGTGCATTCAAGAAAGAACCGCTGAATGAGTTTCGGGTCTTGCATTTGGCTGTCCACGGCTTCGCCGACCCGCAATTTCCCGAACGATCAGCGTTAGTCCTTGGAGCCGACCCGAAAGCCGGTGACGATGGTTTGCTGCAGGTGCGAGAAATCAAGAAGTTACGATTGAACGCCGAGCTGACGACTCTTTCTGCATGTGACACCGGAGTGGGAAAATTACAGGGGGAGGAAGGGGTCAGCGATTTGGCGGAGGCTTTCCTGGCGGCTGGCGCAAGAACCGTTGTTGCGAGCCTGTGGAGTGCAGATGACACCTTTGCTAGTGCACTGATGGAACGCTTCTACCAACGTCTAGCGCTTGGAGAGGAGACGAGTTCGGCTTTGCGCGGCGCCAAACTGGACCTGCTGACGAAATACGGCCAACAAGTTAGCCCATTTTATTGGGCAGCATTCGTGGCGATTGGCGACGCATCAACACCGATCAGGATTAGGGAGCAATGAATCTGACTCTGGATGAGCGAACGAAGATTTTCGACAAGGTCTGCCGGTTGGTGGAAACCAAGCATTTCAACCCTGCAATGAATGGGGTGGATTGGAAGGCCCTGGTTCAGAGCCGAAGGGATCAAATCCTTGCGTGCGATGGGGCTGAGGCATTCGAGAAGGAAGTCCATAAGTTGGTAGCAGAACTCAAGACCAGCCACACCGGGTTCCGGCACGCCGGAATGCGTAACATACCGGCCAGACACGCAATCAATGCAACTTTGCAACGCTTCGCCGTGAATGGAACAGAACGCTGGATGTTTCAGGATGTGCATCTAGGTGGCCCAGCGTACCTGGCCGGGATAAGACCGGGAGATTTGCTGCTTGGAACGGGCGAGCGAGAAATTCGGCCTCCGGAGGATCTGACTTTCTCCGCTGGTGGGTCTGCGGAACTAGCGATTGAGAAGCTGCACGGGGACGTCGAGTGGGTGAAGCTTCGGCTGCCCATGCCGAAGTCGAAAAAGCATCCCGTAACCGCGCCGGACCCAGTTCATGCGGAGATGCTTACGGATGAAATCGGTCTGCTTAAGGTGGCGATGTTTCCCGGCGCGATTGGAATCGATGTCGCCAAAGACATAGATCGAGGAATCGCGGCTCTCGACGGTTGTAGCCGTCTCATCGTGGATTTGCGCGGCAACACAGGCGGAGGAATCGGCGGTCTCCGGCTGATGAGCTATCTGACTCCCGGCAAACTGGAGGTTGGCTACAGCCTGACTCGCAAGCGCAGGGAGCGTGGGTATCGGAGAGAAGAGCTCACCCGTTTTGGACGAATTCCGTCTCGCAAAGGCACTCTCTTTTGGCTCGCTGCCCGATACGCCCTCGTGGACAAGTCCATTCTCGTGGTTACCGAGGGACTTGGGCCACGTCGCTTCCATGGGCATGTCGTGCTGATGGTGAACGAGCACACCGCCAGCGCGGGCGAAATGGTGTCCGCCTTTGCAGAGGAGAACAAACTAGCAACTATCGTTGGAACCAAGACACCCGGCAGACTCCTGAGCGGAGGCGCCTTCAAGGTCGGTCACGGCTACATTTTGGGATTGCCAGTTGCTGGGTATCTGACCTGGCAGGGCAGGATGTTGGAAAACAATGGGATCATTCCGACCGTTTCTGCTGAATTGTCACGAGAGGCGCTGCGGGAAGGCAGGGATACCCAATTGGAGAAAGCGGTCGAGGTCGTCAAGAGATTGTAATTAAGATCCAACATCGAGTGTGAACGCAGTCTTGCAATAGATTTCTCCGCATGTCCGCGAAGCCCATTCGCTAGCGCTGCCGCGCCCCTGCTAAGGAGAGACCGGCACATTCCACATCCCGGTTTCAGGATTGCTTCGGTATTGCTCACCATCCGAGTAGCAAAGTGACGAGAAGCGCGTCTATCCGCGGCACCGCTTCACCAAGAACCCGCAGGTCGAGGTGGGACTCGGACTCGGCCGAAACGCTACAAGCAGTCACCCTTGACATGGCTCTACATGGTGCGTGTGCAAGGTAGGCGCTTCGACATCCGATCCTGTAGTACAGCCGGCAGGTCGGCTAGACGATGTAGAAGGGACGTGTTCATGCGTTCGGCCATCTTGGCAGTGCTCAAGATATGGTGGCAGGCCTTCTCCGTCACTACGACATCACAGTAGGGAGTAGCGAGC
>Ga0335081_10007607_pt1 | contig 17333 bp, 19 predicted proteins | sample Lox_Sample_35_FD_206713 | JGI IMG/M metagenome (GOLD analysis project Ga0335081, IMG submission 206713) | Soil microbial communities from Loxahatchee National Wildlife Refuge, Florida, United States - Lox_Sample_3.5 | ecosystem: Environmental > Terrestrial > Soil > Wetlands | place: USA... | reverse complement strand
AAGCCCTGCGAGGGCGGCGTGGCGCCCCTCACGCCGGAGCAGATCCGGCCGATGCTCAAGGGCCTCGAGGGGTGGGCGCTGGAGGACGGCGCCATCGCGAAGACGTACAGGTTCCGCAACTACTTCGAGACGATGGCCTTCGTGAACGCGGCGGCCTGGGTGTCCCATCGCGAGGACCACCATCCCGACATGCTGGTCGGCTACAACCAGTGCCGCGTCTCGTACGTGACGCACGCGATCGGCGGGCTCTCGGAGAACGACTTCATCTGCGCCGCGAAGCTCGATGCGCTCTTCGAGCTCTGAACCAAAGCGGAGGAACCACAGATGAACACGGATGAACACGGATAGGTTTCGGCACCATTCGCACCACGCGCAATTGAAACGGCCTATACCAACGATTCGTGAGACGGCCCTCACTGCCTCGAGGATCATCTGTGTTCATCCGTGTTCATCTGTGGTTCCAACGCCGTAGATGACGACCCGAAGGGAACGAGAGGAGCAGGTCGTCGTCGAGGGACGGGTGATCGCGGATTTCGGCCGCGAGTTCCTGGTGGAGCTCGCCGACCGCCGGCAGATCGTGTGCACGCGCAAGGGCAAGAAGCAGGACGCCACCTGCGGCGACTTCGTCGAGGCGCGGCTCACCGGGCATGCGCAGGGCTCCATCGAGCGCGTCGGAACGCGGCGCAATCTGCTCTACCGCTCGGACCAATGGCGCGAGAAGACGCTCGCCGCCAACGTCGACCAAGTGGTGATCCTCCTCGCGCCCAAGCCCGCCTACAGCGAGGCGTTCCTGAACCTGTCGCTGGTCGCCTGCGAGGCGGCGCGGCTGCCCGTCATCATCGCGCTCAACAAGTCGGACCTCCCGGAGCACGCCGAGGCGCTGCGCAAGCTCGCCGCCTACGAGCGCATCGGCTACACGGTGATCACGATGTCGGCCAAGTTCGACACCGCGCAGCCGCTGCGCCCCTACCTCGAGAACAAGCTCACGCTGCTGGTCGGCCAGAGCGGGATGGGCAAGTCCAGGACGGTGAACGCGCTGGTGCTCTCCGACGTCGCGCGCGTGGGCGAGCTCACCGCCTCGCGCGAATCCGGCGCCCAGACCACCACCTTCTCGCGCTTCTACCGCCTCGACAAGGACACCGCGATCATCGATACGCCGGGCTTCCAGTCCTTCGGCCTCTTCCACCTCACCGAGGACCAGATCGGCGAGGCGATGCGCGAGTTCCGCCCGTACCTCGGCCGCTGCAAGTTCAACGATTGCCGCCATCTCGGCGAGCCGGGCTGCGCTGTGGTGGACGCGGCCAATCGCCACGAGATCAGTCCCGAGCGGCTCTCGTTCTACCAGGTGCTGATCGAGCAGCAGCGCGAGCTGCACGAGGAGCATCCGGAGTGGAGCCGCTAGGCGCCCGCGGGCCGGCACCTCGATCGCCGTCGACCCCGCGCGCATGGCTTTCTTTTTCGACGGCGCTGCCAGCTACCTGTCGTTGAGTCTTGCTCCCACCGGCACCAGGAAGGCGTATGTGTTCGTCCGGCGCATCCTGCTGATCCTGTTCTGGCAGGGTCTCACCAAGGTGGACGATCGTGGAGTCGCGCAGTAAGCCACCAGACGCACTCGGCCCTGCCTGCCTCGCCCGCTAGCGCGAGATCCTCACGGGAATCCGCCGGCGGCCGAACTGCTCGCGCAGCTCGAAGCTCCCGAAGCGCCCCGCGATCGACGCGCCGCAATCGGGGCAGTGCCCGTCGTCGCTGAGGCGGTAGCTCACGATGCGATGCCAGTCGCGCTCGACCAGCGGCGCATGGCAATCGGGACACGCTGTCGTTCCGCCTTCGCGATCGTGGACGTTGCCGGTGTACACGTAGCGCAGCCCCTCGTCCATTGCGATGCGCCGGGCCCGTGCCACCGTCGAGGCAGGCGTGGGCGGCAGGTCGGTCATCTTGAAGTCCGGATGGAACGCGGTGAAATGCACCGGCACGTCGGGACCCAGCTCGCGGCGGATCCAGCGGCTTTCGTCGCGAATCTCGGCGTCGGAGTCGTTCGCGCCGGGAATGAGCAGCGTCGTGATCTCGAGCCAGCAGCCGGTCTCGTGATGGATGTAGGCGAGCGTGTCCAGCACCGGGTTCAGGTGCGCTCCGGTGAGCTTCACGTAGAACCCGTCGGTGAAGCCCTTCAGGTCGACGTTCGCGGCGTCCATCCTCGCGTAGAACTCGCGCCGCGGCTCCGGCGAGATGTACCCGGCGGTGACCGCCACCGTCTTCACGCCCGCGGCGCGGCAAGCGTCGGCCGCGTCCATCGCGTACTCGGCGAAGATCACCGGGTCGTTGTAGGTGAAGGCGACGCTCGCCGACCCGGACTCGACCGCTGCGAGCGCGATCGCCTCGGGCGAGGCGCTGTCCATGAGCCGGTCCATGTCGCGCGACTTGGAGATGTCCCAGTTCTGGCAGAACTTGCAGGCGAGGTTGCAGCCCGCGGTGCCGAACGAGAGCACCGCGCTGCCGGGATGGAAGTGGTTGAGCGGCTTCTTCTCGATGGGGTCGACGCAGAAGCCGGAGGAGCGCCCGTACGTGGTGAGCACGATGCCGTCGTTCACCCGCGCGCGCACGAAGCAGGCGCCGCGCTGGCCCTCGTGAAGGCGGCACTCGCGCGGGCAGAGGTCGCACTGCACGCGACCGTCGTCGAGCTTGTGCCACCAGCGCCCGGGATGGACGTCCTCGATGGCGTCGGGAACGCGGGCGGTCATCGGTATTTCTCCACGGTGTAGCGCGAGACCTTCAGCTGCGGATGCCAGAAGCGCGCCGGAAGCCTCGCCTTGCGGCGCAGCTCCGCGAGGAAGTCGATCGGGTCGGGCAGGCTCTCCCAGACCTGCGGCAGGAACGTCGCGCGAAACGACTCGTACTCCAGCACGACGCCGTCCACGCTGGGGCGCAACGCGCGCGCCGCCTCCGCTTCGCTCGCCACGGCGAGCGGCACGCGCGCGGAAAGCACCGAGACTTCCACCTCCAGCCCTTCGCGCTCGTGCTGCGCGAGCGGCGGGAAGCGCGGATCCCGATACGCCGCGGCATGCGCGTTGTGCGTCACGTCGTCGCCGAGCGCCCGGTGCGCGTCCAAGGTCCCGATGCAGCCGCGCAGCTCGCCGGCATCGCGCAGCGTGACGAAGCTCGCGGCGGTCGCGCGCAGCCACTCCTCGTCCCAGCCGCCGCGCAGGCATTGGCCGTCGATGCCGGCGTGGATCGCCTCGCGCGCGATCGAGACGAGGATGCGCCCGCGGCGCTCGCGCTCATCCATGGCCGTGCTCGTAGAAGGCGAATGCGCCGTAGCCCACGACGCGATCGCGGTCTCCCGCCGTGTCGCCGGAGTTGCGCAGGTCCACGAGCTCGGGCTCGAGACCGCGCCTGCGCGCGAGCTCGAGCAGGCCGTTGATCGGCGCGGCACCGCAGGCATCCTCGGGAAGGAGCCGCGCGTCGAGGCCGAGGATCGCACGCGCCGTGCCGTCGTCGCGCCGGCGGGCCGATTCGTACGGCAGGTAATGCGAAAGATCCGAGCTCACGACGACGAGCGTCTCCTCGCCGCCCCACAGCGCGCCGAGGAGCGCGGACATCTCGCGGGGCCCGGCGTCGCCCACCACCAGGGGCACGAGCCGGAAGTCGCCGAGCGCGGCCTGCAGGAACGGCAGGTGCACCTCGAGCGAGTGCTCGAGCGCGTGCGCCCGGTCGCTCACCTCCACGAAGGGAAACGCGCGCGCGACCCCGATCGCCTCGGCGTCCAGCGCCACCCTGCCGAGCGGCGTCTCGAACTCGGGGGCCGCGGGCACCGCCACGCCGCGCACGTAGACGCGATGCGCGGGTCCGGCGAGCACCACGCGCCGGATGCGTCCCGCCAGCGCGGCGATGCGCGCGTAGGCCGAGCCCGCGATCGGCCCCGAGTACACGTAGCCGGCATGGGGCGCGATGATCGCCTTCGGAGCCCGGCCGCGCTCCGGCGGCACCGGCGTGGCGGCGAGATGGCTTGCGACCTCGGCGGCGAGGGCGGAAGGATCGCCGGGATAGAACATGCCGGCGACGGCGGCCGGCCGGACTGCTTGCATGGAAGACACCTCCGTTGCACCCGGAGATGGGTCCAGCCTAGCACTTTCGCAAGGGCTCACCGCGTCGGGTCGGCGGCGGCCACGCGGGGCGGCGGAAGAGCCCCGCCGCCCTCAGCGGAAGTGGAGCGCGGCCTGCAGCAGGAACACGATGAGCCAGAGCGCGAGCGCGCGCCACAGCATCGCCTCGAGGCTCGCCAGCGCGTCCTCGCGCGCGCCCTCGCCCACGCCCAGCGTGGGACGCGCGACGAGCGCGCCGCTCGCCGAGATCGGGTCGCCCAGGCGCACGCCGAGCGCGCCCGCGCCGCTCGCGAGCACGATGCCCTCCTCCGGATGTCCCCACGCCGCCGCCTGGGAGCGCCAGCAGAAGATGGCGTCCTCGAAATCGCCTACGACCGCGAACGCGAACGCGGTGAGGCGCTGCGGGATCCAGTCGATCGCGTGGAACGCGCGCCCGGCGAACCAGCCGAAATCGCGCTCGTCCGGATCGACCACCTGTTCCCAGGCCTGCGCGGCGCGGAGCGCGAGCGGATAGAGCACGAGCCCGAGGGGACCCGGCAGCACCAGGTACCAGAAGAGCGGGGCGAAGGCGCCCTGGTGCGCCTCGCGCAGCGCCTGCTCCGCGGCGAGACGCGCGACGCTGCTTGCGTCGTCGACGGCGACCGGCTCGGCGCGCCACTGCGCGAGCCGGCTCGCTGCCGCGGCGACCTCGCCCTCGCGCAGCAGCTTCTCGATCGCGCCGAGCTCGCCAGCGGTGCGCAGGAAGCGCAGCGTCGCGTAGAGCGTGGCGATGTCGAGGAGCCAGAGCGCGAACGGATGGATCGCCGCGGCGAGCGCCGTGACGAGCGCGGCGGGAACCAGCACCGCGACCATCAACGCGAACCACGCGACGATGCCCGAGTTGCGGTCGCCCGCGCTGAGCCTCTTCGCCGCGGAGAGGCACATGCGACCGTAGAACGCGAGGAGCGGCTGGCGCGGCCCGGGCGGAGACGCGTGCTGCGCGAGCAGGGCAACGAGAAGGGCGAGAAGGCTCAAGCGACGCTCCGCAGGGAACGCCACGATTATAAGGGGCGCTTCGGCGCCTCCGGCTCCGTCTCCGCCGCCCTCGCCCGCCTGCCTTGCACCGCCGCGAAGTGCGCCTCGATCCGCGCGAGGTCCGCCGCGACGTCCGCCGAGGGCTGCACCAGCGGTCCGACGCGCACGCGCCGGGCGCCGTAGTCGAGCGCGGCGAGCAGCACCGGCACGCCCGCGCCGCGCGCGATGTACAGGAAGCCGCCGCGGAAGCGCCCGGGGCCCTTGCGCGTGCCTTGCGGCGCGATCGCGAGCAGGCGGCGATCGGAGGTCGCGAACGCTCGCACGCACTCGGCGACCACGCCGTGCGCCTTCGCGCGATCCACCGGAATGCCGCCCATCCAGCGCAGCGGCGCGTCGAACGGTCCGCGGAAGATGGTGTGCTTGCCGAGGAACGAGAGGCGCAGGTCGAGCGCGAACATCGCGGCCATGCCGACCACGAAATCCCAGTTGGAGGTGTGCGGGGCGACGGCGATCACGAGCTTCGGCAGGTCCGGGACCGCGCCCTCGATGCGCCAGCCGAGGAGCCGCAGCGCGAGGCGACCGCAGGCGGCGAGCGCCGCGTTGCCGCGGCGCGGAAGCGCTTCGCCCGGCGTGGGGATCGCGGTCAAGCGAAGAGGGAAGCCATCGCCTTCAGGTCCACGTTGCCGCCTGAAAGGATGATCCCGACGCGCCGGTCGCGCACGTCGATCGCACCGGAAAGGACGCCCGCCGCGGCGAGCGCTCCGGTCGGCTCGACCACGAGCTTCATCCGCTCCCAGAGGAAGCGCATCGCCTCGACGATCTGCGCATCGGTGACCGTGATGATGTCGTGGACGTGGCGTAGCACCAGCAGGAAGGTGATCGCGCCGAGCGACTGGGTGCGGGCGCCGTCGGCGATGGTGACCGGGTTGTCCACGCGCTGGAGCGTGCGGCTGCGGAAGGAGCGCGCCGCGTCGTCGCCCGCCGCGGGCTCGACGCCCACCACGCGGATCTCCGGCGCGAGGTGGCGCGCGGCGACCGCGCACCCGGAGAGCAGGCCCGCGCCGCCCGTGCACACGAAGAGGTAGTCGAGCGCGCCGACGTCCTCGAGGAGCTCCTTCGCGGCGGTGCCCTGGCCGGCGATCACCAGCGGGTGGTCGAAGGGCGGGATCAAGGTCGCGCCCTTCTCGCGCGAGATGCGCTCGGCCGCCGCCTCCCGGCTCTCGCCCGCCGCGCGGTCGTAGAACACCACCTGCGCGCCGTAGCCGCGCGTCGCCGCGACCTTCACCTGCGGCGCATCCGCGGGCATCACGATCGTGGCCGCGATGCCCAGGATGCGTCCGGCGAGCGCGACGGCCTGCGCGTGGTTTCCGGAAGAGAACGCCACCACGCCGCGCGCTCGCGCATCCGCGTCGAGCGCCGCGAGCGCGTTGTAGGCGCCGCGGAACTTGAAGGCCCCCATGCGCTGCAGGTTCTCGCACTTGAAGTACGCCGAGCAGCCGGCCAGCTCGTCGAACTGGCGCGAGGTGGCGACCGGCGTGCGATGCGCGACGCCCTCGAGGCGCCGCGCCGCGGCCTCGACGTCCGCGTACGTGACGGCGGCCGGCAGCGCGCGGTCGTTCACTCGAGGTCGATCTTGTCGTCGAAGGTGACGCTGAGCTCGGTCCCGCCCAGCGTGAGCGTCATCTTCACCGGCAGGCTCTCGCTTCCCTTGAGCTTCCCGGTGCTGATGCCCTGCTCGACGGCGGCCTCGATCTCGCGCTGCGAATGCACGCCGACCCGCTTCAGGAACTTGCGGATGCTCATGTTGAAAGCGTCTTGGTTCATGATTCCCTCAGGGCGTGGAAGTGCGCGTGATCGCGGCGAGCGCGTCCTTGAGCGTGTCCTCGGGGAGCGCGTTCACGCTTTCCGCGAGGATCTCGGCCTCGGTCGCGACCTTCTCGGGCAGGCTGCGGCTATCCATCACGGCGACGAACTGGGCCGCCGCGCCCGCGACACGAAGCAGGCGCGCCCGCTCCGCCATGAGGATCTCGACTTCCTTGTGGAGCATGAAGCTGGTCGTGTCTTCCAGGGTGGTCATCGGCAGGCGCTCCTCAGAGCATTTCATTTTACGCGCCTCGCGAAACGGCCGAGGCGAGGGGCAGGTTGACGAGCAGGTTCTGGGGTTTCATCTTGAGGGTGCGATCGGGGCGGCAGGCGAGCCCGAGGTACACCGGCCGTCCGGCAAGCTCCGGCCTCGCATCCGCCGCTTCGCGAAACTCGAGGCGAAAGAGCAGCAGCAGGCGCTCGAGCTCCTCCGCCGCGACGCTTTCGCCGCGATAGAGCGCGTCGAGGATCTTCGTGGAATCCACGTCGAGCCCCACGTGCCATCGCCACCGCGCATCTTCCACGCGGCTCGCGGGCTCGATCGTGACGGCGACCCCCGCCAGGTGGGCTATCCAACGCTCGAGGACCCGCGCGAGCGCCGACGCGCCCTCGGAGCCGGCCGTGAGGTCGACGACGAACGAGTGCAGCTCGTCGCGAAGGAAATAGAACGGCGCGTTCTCGCGGCTGAGGACGTCCATCTTCACCGCGGCGGTCGACGTTCCCCGCGCGCGCAGGAGCTTGCCGACCGCGCCGAAGCCGCCGGTCTGCGCGTAGGTCTCGATGGTGGCGGCGTCCGCGGCGAGGAGGCGGCCCGCCTCGGAGGCCACGCGCTGGCGCCGGAACAGCATCTCGGCGGCGCGGCACAGCCACGCGTCGCCGGTTCCCTCGAGCATCGAGCGCGCGATGGCCTGCGCGAGCACGTCGACGAACGGCGGCGCGAGGTCCACGTCGCCGCCATCGAACAGGCCGCGGTACGCGTCCTCGAGCGTCGCGTGGGAAAGGACGCGATCGCGGAACCCCAGGAAGGCGCGCCAGTTGTCGCGCGCGTCGGGATCCTCGACGGCCTCGATCTCGGCTCGCGCCACGGGCGCGCGCGGATCGCGCGAGAGCTTCGCGTGTAGCGCGCGCTCGGCCGCCCCGGCTTGCGGCGGCGGCGCCAGCTCCTCGCGTTCGAGGAAGCGTGCGAGCCACGCGTCGGACGCATGCAGGCCGGAGGCGGTGCGCCCGAGGAGCCGGAAACCGCTCGAGGCCCAGAAATCCTGCGCCACTAGTCGACGAGGCCGCGGCCGACGACGCGCATCATGGTCTGCAGGCCGGTCGCGCAGTGCGTGCGCCGGCCGGCCCTCTCGACCCAGGCGTCGAGGCGGCAGACCGTGACACTGCGGCCGCTGCGGATCACCTCGCCCACCGCGATGGCGCGTTCCCCGTCGGCGGGGGCCATCAGGTTCACCTTGAACTCGACGGTGAGGACGGCGGAGTCGGCAGGGAACAGCGTGAAGGCCGCATAGCCGCCGGCGGAATCGGCGATCGTCGAGATCACCCCGGCGTGGAAGAAGCCGTGCTGCTGCGAAAGCTCGGCGCGGAACGGCAGCCCGATCGTGACTCGCCCGGGCTCCACGGCATCGAGCACGGCGCCCAGGTGGGCCATGATGCCCTGGCGCGCGAAGCTCGCCCGCGTTCGGCTCTCGTATTCCGGATCCTCGGGACTGAATCCCACGCCGCCCTTCCCGGCGACGCTCAGCCGCCGAGCGTCGCGACCTCCGGCAGGGGGAAGCCGTTGAAGTTGCTCGCGTAGGCGGTGGTGTACGCGCCGGCGTTCTTGATGAAGATCATGTCGCCTTCCTGCAGGTCGGCCGGCAGCAGCTCGTCGCGCATCACGACGTCTACCGAATCGCAGGTGGGGCCGGCCACGTTCCACGCCACGGGCTCGCCGTCACGCTCGGTGTAGATCGTGTAGCGCAGCCCTTCGGTGGTCTCGATCACGCCGCCGAACACGCCCGCGTCCCAGTACATCCAGCGCTGGTTGTTGCGGGTGGCGGTTCCCACCACGCGGCAGATGAAATAGCCGGCGTCGGAGACGAGGTAGCGCCCCGGCTCGGCGATCACTTGCACCTCGGGGCCGAAGTGGCGCAGCTCCTTGTTGATGAGCTCCGCGATGGTCTCGATGGAGGGGATCGGCTTCACGTGGCGCACCGGGTAACCCCCGCCCAGGTTCAGCAGGCGCGGATTGAGGCCGACCGCGCGCATCGCGGCGAACACCTTGCGTGCGCGCTCCATGCCCACGCGCCAGTTCTCCGGGTTGAGGCATTGCGAGCCCACGTGGAAGGTCACTCCCGCGAGGTCCGCCTTGCAGTCGACCGCCGCCTGGATGAGATCCGGCACGTCGTTCATGTGCGCGCCGAACTTGCCGGCGAGCGGCCAGTCGCTGCCGATGTTGGGCGCGTCGATGCGCAGGTAGAGCTTCGCGTCGGCCTTGACCGACTGCACCTTGCGGATTTCCTCGACGCTGTCCACGACGAACCACTCCACGCCCTTGCCCGCGGCGTACTCGAGGTAGGCGCGCGACTTCATCGGGTTGGAGTAGAAGATCTCGCCGACCGGGACGCCCAGGGAGAGGAGCAGGTCGAGCTCGGCGATGGAGGCGATCTCGAAGCCGCAGCCTTCCTGGATCAGCGCCTTCAGCACGCGCGGGTCGGGGTTCGCCTTGACCGCGAAGTGCGGGCGCACGCGCGGCATCGCCGCCCGGAAGCGCCGCGCCTTGGCGCGCACGATGTCCAGGTCGACGAGCAGGACCGGCTTCTTGTAGGGGTGCCTCGCGAGGTACTGCTTGACGCGCGTGAAGTCGAGGCTGACTTCCGGGTGGGAATCGAGGGGGAACTCCGGCTGCGGTCGGAGCCGTTTTACAGTGGCGGTTCGGGGCATCGCAGTTTGTGTCGACAGGAGGATGTGGGCGTCCCGGACGCGACGCGCGCGCCGGCTTGGGCACCGCATTGCAGTCCGCGCGGGTTCCTCGCTCCTGTCATGATGACCTCCTTCATATCCCCTTTTCGGGGCCTGGGCGTGCGCCGCGCGAGGGCGGCGCTACCGGAAAAAAGTGGGCCGAAGTATAGGGCAAAAAATCCGCCCGGTTGCAACTATTTTGTCGCGGAACGCGTACTCGGGTTCCCCGCTGTGACGGATGTCACATCTTGGGCAGCGTCACGCCCTTCTGCCCCTGGTACTTGCCGCCCCGGTCGGCGTACGAGGTCTCGCACACCTCGTCCGACTCGAAGAAGATGACCTGGGCCACCCCTTCGTTCGCGTAGATCTTCGCGGGAAGCGGGGTCGTGTTCGAGAACTCCAGGGTCACGTACCCCTCCCATTCGGGCTCGAACGGCGTCACGTTCACGATGATGCCGCAGCGCGCGTAGGTCGACTTCCCGAGGCAAACGGTGAGCACGTTGCGCGGGATGCGGAAGTACTCGACCGTGCGCGCGAGCGCGAAGGAGTTGGGCGGGATGATGCACACCGGCCCCTTGAAGTCCACGAACGACTTCTCGTCGAACTCCTTCGGATCGACGATGGTGGAGTTGATGTTGGTGAAGATCTTGAATTCCTCGGAGCAGCGGATGTCGTAGCCGTAGCTCGACGTGCCGTAGGAGACGATCCGCCTGCCGTCCACCGAGCGCACCTGGCCCGGCTCGAACGGCTCGATCATGCGGTGCTCCACCGCCATGCGGCGGATCCACTTGTCGCTCTTGATGCTCATGGATCTCCCTGGAGTCGTGCTGCTTGCGCGTTGGCCGCTCGAGGAGCCGCTCGACGTCGGGTCAATCGTGCTGGACGACGATCTTCGGGAAGACGGCGGAGCGGTCCTCGGCCTGGCGGGCGATGCGCGCCGCGACCTTGCGGGCGATGTCGCGGTAGATGGCCGCCACGGGCCCGTCCGGCTCCGTGACGACGGTGGGCTTGCCCGAGTCGGCCTGCTCGCGGATGCGGATGTCGAGCGGCAGGCTGCCCAGCACCTCGACCCCGTAGTCCCTGGACATCTTCTCCGCGCCGCCCGAGCCGAAGATGTGCTCGGCATGGCCGCAGTTCGAGCAGATGTGGATCGCCATGTTCTCGACCAAGCCGAGGATCGGGATCCCGACCTTCTCGAACATCTTGAGGCCCTTCCTCGCGTCGATGAGGGCGATGTCCTGGGGCGTGGTGACGATGACGGCGCCCGTGACCGGCACCTTCTGCGCGAGCGTGAGCTGGATGTCGCCGGTGCCTGGCGGCAGGTCGACGACGAGGTAGTCGAGCTCGCGCCAGCGGGTCTCCGAGAGGAGCTGCTCGAGGGCCTGCGTGACCATCGGGCCGCGCCAGACCATCGGCGTATCCGGCTCGATCAGGAAGCCCACGCTCATCGCCTGGATGCCGTGGCCTTCCATCGGCTCCATGGTCTTGCCGTCGCGCGACTGCGGCCGGCCCGTGATGCCGAGCATCAGCGGCTGCGAGGGGCCGTAGATGTCGGCGTCCAGCATGCCGACCGAAGCGCCCTCGACGGCGAGCGCGAGCGCGAGGTTCACCGCCGTGGTGCTCTTGCCGACGCCGCCCTTGCCCGAGGCGACCGCGATGATGTTCTTGATGCCGGGCACGAGCTTCACGCCGCGCTGCACCGAGTGCGAGACGATCTTCGAGGCGACGTTCACGCTCGCGTGGGCGACGCCGGGAAGCTTCTGCAGCCGCTCGGCCACCTGCCGGCGCACGCTCTCCAGCACGCCGCGCGCGGGATAGCCCAGCAGGACGTCGAGGGAGACGCGATCGCCCTCCACCTTCACGTTCTTCACGCTCTTCGATTCGACGTAATTGCGGCCGGTGACCGGATCGATCAGCTCGGCGAGCGCGGCGGCGACTTCGTTCTCGGTGATGGCCATGCGAAGGAAGGAGTGAATGCGGGAAGACGGGCCCGGAAAGGGGAGGCGAACATGGAATCTTAATGCAATTTGCTATCATCGCGGAGCCTGCACATCCCGCGTTCATGCCCCGCAAGATCTTCGTCACCACGGCGCTCCCGTACGCCAACGGCCCGTTCCACATCGGCCACATCATGGAGTACGTCCAGGCCGACATCTGGGTGCGCTTCCAGAGGCTCCAGGGGCATCGTGTGACCTTCGTCTGCGCCGACGACACCCACGGCGCGCCGATCATGCTCAAGGCCGAGGCCGAGGGCACGACGCCCGAGGAGCTCATCGCCAAGGTGGCCGAATCGCACCGCCGCGACTACCAGCGCTTCGGCATCAGCTGGGACAACTTCTACACCACGCACTCGCCGGAGAACCGCGCGCTTTCCGCCGACATCTTCGAGGCGCTGCGCGCGGCCGGCTTCATCGAGGCGAAGACCATCGAGCAGTTCTTCGACCCGGTGAAGGGCATGTTCCTCCCCGACCGCTACATCAAGGGCGAGTGCCCGAAATGCGGCACGAAGGACCAGTACGGCGACTCCTGCGAGAACTGTGGCGCGGTCTACGCACCCACCGACCTCGGGAACCCCTACTCGACGCTCACCGGCGCGAAGCCGGTGCTCAGGAAGTCCGAGCACTTCTTCTTCAGGCTCTCCGACCCGCGCTGCGTCGAGTTCCTGAAGGGCTGGACCCAGGACGGGCGCCTGCAGCCGGAGGTCGCGAACAAGGTGCGCGAGTGGCTCGACGGCGGCTTGAACGACTGGGACATCACGCGCGACGCGCCCTACTTCGGGATCGAGATCCCGGGCTCTCCCGGCAAGTACTTCTACGTCTGGCTCGACGCCCCCATCGGCTACCTCGCCTCGCTCGAGAACTTCCTCGAGAAGAAGGGCCAGGACTTCGCGAAGTACCTGGCCGACCCGAAGCTCGAGCAGGTGCACTTCATCGGCAAGGACATCATCTACTTCCACACGCTCTTCTGGCCCGCGATGCTCAGGTTCGCCGGACGGAAGGTGCCGGACAACGTGTACGTCCACGGCTTCCTGCAGCTCTCCGGCGAGAAGATGTCGAAGTCGCGCGGCGTCTCGGTGAGCCCGCAGAGGTACATCGACCTGGGGCTGAACCCCGAGTGGGTGCGCTATTACCTCGCCGCGAAGCTCAACGCCCGGGTCGAGGACCTCGACTTCAACCCCGACGACTTCCTCGCGCGGGTGAATTCCGACCTGGTCGGCAAGTACGTGAACATCGCCAGCCGCGCGGCGGGATTCATCGCCAAGCGCTTCGGCGGCGCGCTCACCGAGGAGCCGCTCTCGGCCGCGCGCGAGCTGCGCTACAAGATGCGCGGCAACCTCCAGGCGCCGGAGCCGGACGACGACCAGGCGCCGTCGATCCTCTTCGAGGTGAGGAGCTTCGCCGACGCCATCGCCGCCGACTACGACGCGCGCGAGTTCGGCAAGGCGATCCGCCAGGTGATGTTCCTCGCCGACCGCGTGAACCAGTACGTCGACGAGCAGAAGCCCTGGGAGATCGCGAAGGAATCCGGCCAGGACGCGGCGCTGCAGTGGTTCTGCACGCTCTACCTCGAGCTCTTCCGCATCCTCACGATCTACCTGAAGCCGGTGCTGCCGAGGATGGCCGAGGAGGTCGAGGCGTTCCTGGGCCTCGCGAAGCCCCTCACCTGGGACGACGTCGGCAATCCGCTGAAGCCCGGGCACAAGGTGCAGCCTTATCGCCACCTCGTGTCGCGCATCGAGCCGAAGCAGATCGACCAGCTCCTCGAGCCGGACGCGAAGCCCGCGCCCGCGAAGGCCGCCTCCGCGGGCGACAAGGCCGGCGCAGAGTCGGCGGAATTCAAGCTCGAGCCGGTCGAGCCGCCCAAGCCGCCGGTGATCCTGCCGGTGGGCGATACGATCTCGATCGACGACTTCGGGAAGCTGGACCTGCGCGTCGCCCGCATCGTGGAGGCGGAGCTGGTGGCCGACGCGGACAAGCTGCTCAAGCTCACGCTCGACATCGGCATCGAGAGCCGCACCGTCTTCGCGGGCATCCGCTCGGCGTACACGCCGAAGGAGCTGGTGGGCAAGCTCACCGTGATGGTCGCGAACCTCGCGCCGCGCAAGATGCGCTTCGGCGAATCGCAGGGCATGGTGCTCGCCGCCGGCGACGGCAACGCGATCTACCTGCTCGCGCCGGATTCGGGCGCGCAGCCGGGCATGCGCATCAAGTAGGCATCCGTGAGCCGTCGGGCGGACCGATGCGGCCGCTCGAGGCCGTGCATCGGAAAAAAAGTGCCCGCCGGAATCCTCCGGCGGGCGGCTCGCAAGTGCGCCTTGCGGGAAAATTCGCGGACGTGGACCGTTCGCCCGCGAGCCGCCATGGTCGCGCGGCGCGTGCGACGCACCAGTGATCGCGGTCACAAATCGACGCGCGCGCAGAATACAGCTGTAATCGACGCCCCTTCCCATGACCGCCCGAGCCCCGCAACGGCCGCCGCCCTACGCCCTCGACCGCGAGACGCTCGAGCGCGAGGTGGAGGTGCAGGCATTCCGGGCGAGCGGCCCCGGGGGCCAGCACGTGAACCGCACCGAATCGGCGCTGCGCCTCACGCACCCGCCCTCGGGCATCGTGGTGATCGCGCAGGATTCGCGGTCGCAGCACCGCAACCGCGAGACCGCGTTCCGGCGCCTGGTCGAGCGACTCGAGCGGCTCAATCGCGTGCCGAAGAAACGCGTCGCGACGCGCCCGACGGCGGCATCGAGGAAGCGCCGCGTCGAGGAGAAGAAGCTCGCCGCGAAGACCAAGCGCCTGCGCGGGCGGGTGAAGGGCGATGAGTAAGGCGCGCCGCACGCGGCGCCTCGTCGTGCGCGGGCGCGTGCAGGGCGTGGGCTTCCGCTACGCGACGGTGCGCGCCGCGCAGCGCTTCGGCGTCACGGGCTGGGTGCGCAATCGAAGCGATGGCAGCGTCGAGGCAGTCGTGCACGGAACCGTCGAGTCGGTGGAGGCGATCGTCGCCTGGGCGCGCCGCGGGCCCGACGCGGCGATCGTGGAGAACCTCGAGGTGATGGAGGCCGAGGGCGAGTTCTCGACCTTCGAAACGCGGCCCACCGAGTGAGCGTCATTCCCACCCTTTTCCTATTCGGCGGTGACTTCCGCGACGGGGCGGCGTCGCTCGACGTGATAGCGAGCGAGCGCCGCGAAGCGATAGATCGCGTGCACGAACTTGCCGTAGGGCATCGTGACGAACGTCGCGAGCACCATCGCGAGGTGGATCGCGAGAAGGGAGCCCATCGCGGACGTCTCGCGCAAGGCGAGCAGGAGCAGCCCGCTGAGCCCGGTGAGGAAGAGCAGCGCGAGGAAGGCGACGTCCATGCCGTCCTGCTTGGGGTCGGCGAGCTCCGGGTCGCGGCGCACCTTGAGCCAGGCGAGGCCCGCCGGACCCACGAGGAGGCCGATGCCGCCAAGCGTGCCGAGGACCACGGGGAGGCTCAGGAACGGATACGGTGCCTTCCATCCGAGGACGTAGTGGTAGAGGGTCGCCACGCTCGTCGCGGCGAAGCAGAGCAGGAAGCCGTAGAACGCGAGATGGTGGAAGCGCCGCCGCGCATAGGAGGGATCGGCGCCCGGATACGTGCAACCGATCCCGCCGCCGTCGAGGTATTTGAGCGTGAACGCGTCGTGCGCGGCCTCGGCCCCGGGGCGGCCGACGGCGGCGCCGGCCTTCTCCCCGGTGTCGCGCCAGAAGCACGCGAAGCTCGCGGCGAGGGCGCATGCGGCGAGCAGGAACACGATGCCGAAGATGGCGGTCATGGGCGCGTGCGGAAGGATCGCGTAGAAGGCGCCCTGGGCGTCGCTCCAGGCCGAGGCGAAGCGGCCGGACCCCGCGAACGCGACGAGGAAGGCGAACGCGAGGAGGACGCTCGCGACGATCGCCGCCGCGACCAGCGAGCCGTTGCGCGCGAAGAGGACGCCCGGCACGCGCGGCCACGCGTACTTGCGGTACGTCTCGCCGCGCACCTCGGCCATCACACGCGGGAAATCGAGCCGGAATTCGTGCGGCGGCGCGTACTGGCACGCGTACAGGCACGAGCCGCAGTTGTGGCAGAGGCTCGCGAGGTAGTGGATGTCGCCCTCGTCGAAGGAGAGGCGCCGCTCGAGCGCGGGAAAGACCGCGCAGTAGCCCTCGCAGTAGCGGCACGCGTTGCAGATCGCGAGCACGCGCCGGGCCTCGGCGAGCGTCGCGGCGAGCCGGCTTCCCTCAGGCGCGGACATGGCGCGCGGCCTCCTCGCCCGCGATTCGCCCGAACGTCGTCCCGATCGCCATGCCGATTCCCCCGAGGTAGCCCTTGCCGAGGATGTTGCCGGCCATGATCTCGCCCGCGGCCCAGACGTTCTGCGCGAGCGTGCCGTCCTGCATGCGCATGCGCGCCTTCTCGTCGATCGCGACACCGAGGTAGGTGAAGGTGATTCCGGGCCGCAGCGGCCAGGCGTAGTAGGGCGGCGTGTCGACGCGGCGCGCCCAATGCGTCTTGGGCGGCGCGATGCCCTCGGTGCGGCAATCGTCGAGCTTCGCATGGTCGAAGGTGCCGGGCCGCACCGCCGCGTTGAACTCGCCGATCGTCCTTTCGAGCGCGCCCGCGTCGAGCCCGAGCGCGCGCGCGAGCTCCTCGATCGAGTGCGCCTTGACGGGCGGGAATACCGGCGGCATGAACTTGCCCATCGACTTCGCGTCGATGATCGAGTAGCCGATCTGTTCCGGCTGCCCGGCGACCAGGCGCCCCCAGATCGCGTAGCGCTTGGGCCAGAAGTCCTCGCCCTCGTCGTAGAAGCGTTGCGCGTTCCGGTTCACCACGATGCCGAGCGAGACGGCGTCGACGCGGGTCACGATGCCGCCGTCGTAGCGCGGCGCGCGCGCGTCGATCGCGACGCAATGGCCCTGGGCGGGGTCGCTCACCTGCATCGCGCCCTTGCCGAGCAGGAGCTTCAGCACCACGCCCATGTTGTACGGCGTCCCGCGCACGATGAAGTTGTCCGCGGGCGGTCCCCACGCGTCCTTGAGCCATGCGAGGTTCGACTCGAACCCGCCGGCCGCGGCGATGACGGCCTTCGCGCGCACCTCGTGGCGCTCGCCGCCGCGCACGACCGAAGCGCTCGTGAAGCGGCCCGCATCGATCGCGAGGTCGACCACCTCCGTGCCGTACGAGACCTCGACGCCAAGCGCCTGCGCGGCCGCGTAATACGCGTTCACCAGCGCCTTGCCGCCGCCGAGGAAGAACGCGTTGGTGCGCGCGAGGTGGAGCGTCCCGCCGAGCGGCGCCTGGAAGCGCACTCCGTGCTCGATCATCCAGGGCACGTGGCGCCCGGTCGCGCGGATCGTCATGCGGGCGAGCTTCTCGTCGGTAAGCCCGCCGGTCACCTTGAGGAGGTCCTGCCA
>Ga0335081_10007606_pt1 | contig 17333 bp, 18 predicted proteins | sample Lox_Sample_35_FD_206713 | JGI IMG/M metagenome (GOLD analysis project Ga0335081, IMG submission 206713) | Soil microbial communities from Loxahatchee National Wildlife Refuge, Florida, United States - Lox_Sample_3.5 | ecosystem: Environmental > Terrestrial > Soil > Wetlands | place: USA... | reverse complement strand
GGGAAGGACTATGCGAACAAGTTGTTAATCAAGGCCTTCGGAGAGGAAGGCGCCAAGGAACTCTTGCGCCAGGTCTCACTGACCGCCGAGATGAGTGCCAGCAAACTCGACTCCCTGCGCAAAGCTGATCCGCAGCAGCTGGCGAAATTCATCGAAGGCGAGCACCCGCAAACCATCGCTCTGATCCTCGCCCACCTCGAGGCCAAGCAGGCCTCCACTCTGTTGATGAAGCTGCCCGAAGAGTTGCGCGCCGAAGGCATCAAGCGGCTGGCCCAGTTGCGGCAGTTCTCGCCGGAGATGGCGCAGCGCGTATCTCTCGTCCTCCACAAGCGTCTTGAAGCGCTAGGCGAACAGAGCCGTCGCGCTTATGCCGGACTGCGCGGCGTCGCCGACGTCATGAACCGGCTCGAAATCAACACCGCGAAAACCATCCTCGAAGGCATCGAGAAGGAAGATCCGAAACTCGCGATTTCCATTCGCAATCTCATGTTCACCTTCGAAGACCTGGTCACTGTGCCCGAGGCCGGGATCCGCGAGCTTCTCGGGCAGATGGACAAGAAAACTCTAGCCACGGCGTTGCGCGGCGCTTCCGATGAACTGAAGAACTACATTTTCAAGTCGATGTCATCACGCGCTGTCGAAATGCTGAAAGAAGATATGGAAGTGCTTGGCCCGGTGAAGTCGCGCGAAATCCACAAGGCGCAGATCGAAGCCGTGGCGGTCGCTCGCAAGCTCGAAGCCGAGGGCAAGATCTCGCTTACCCCGGATGGGGACGATGAGTACGTCGCCTAGCCGCGCCAGGAGTGAAGACGCCGCAGCGCCCTTTGCACCGGCGCCTGACCTGGAGCCGTTCCCGTACGATGATGTTCCGCCGCATCGCGGACATCTGGCCGGAGCAGATGCGAATGCCTTGGCTGGACTGGGGAGCAACTCGACCGAGGCCGCTGACACGGCGGCCCGCGAAATGCAGGCTCGCGCTTCGGGAAGACAGGAAGGGCAGGAGGAGGCTCGAAGAATTTTCGAAGTTCAGCTCGCCAAGGAGCGTTCGAGCCTGGCGGGGGCGCTTGCCCAGTTCACCCGCGACCGTGCAGCATACTTTCAGAAAGTCGAAGGCGAGATTGTCCAGCTCGCTCTGAGCATTGCCCGCAAGATTCTGCACCGCGAGGCGCAGCTCGATCCGCTGCTGCTCGCCGGGATTGTCCGCGTCGCCTTGGAGAAAATCGATGGCGCCACCGGCGTCGTGCTCCGGCTCCATCCGCAGAATGCTGCAGATTGGCGGCGTTTTCTCGCGACTCAACTGGATCCCGCAGATCTTCCGGAAATCGTCGAAGACCCATCCCAGTCTCTTGAATCCTGTTCCCTCGAGACTGCCATGGGCACGGCTGCCTTCGGTTTGGACATCCAGCTCAAAGAAGTCGAGCAGGGACTCATGGACGTATTGTCCGCGCGCCCTGGGGCAGCGTCATGACCACATCTCTTGCGCCATATCTCGCACGCCTGGAGGCCTGTTCCGCCGTGCGCTGGCAGGGTCGGGTCAAGCAAGTGGTGGGCTCACTGATCGAATCCGACGGCCCCTTTTGTTCCGTGGGCGAAGTATGCCGCATCCAGGACGCACAGGGCCGCTTTCTTCCCGGAGAAATCGTTGGTTTCCGCGGTTCCACGGTTCTCTCCATGTCTCTGGACCTGCCGCGCGGAATACGGCATGGCGACCGCGTCGTGACCTGGGGAGAACATGCCACAGTCCGCGTGAGCGAGGAACTGCTTGGCCGCGTCATCGACGGCTGCGGGCATCCGCTCGATTCTCTCGGCTCCTATCGCGCCCGCGAATTTCGTCTTCTGGACGGCGCTGCTCCTCTGCCTCTCGAACGGGTCTCGATCCGCGAGCCCATCGGCTGCGGCATCCGAGCCGTAGATGCATTTCTGACTTGCGGCCGCGGACAGCGCGTCGGCATCTTTGGAGGCAGCGGCGTCGGCAAGAGTACCCTGATCGGCATGATGGCGCGCAACACCGGGGCCGATCTCACTGTGCTTGGCCTGGTGGGAGAACGTGGACGCGAAGTGCGCGAATTCCTCGAAGGCTCTCTGGGAGAAGAAGGGCGTAAGCGCTCGGTCGTGGTCGTCTCCACTTCTGACCAATCGCCTCTGTTGCGTATCCGTGCCGCGCTGGCATCGACGGCCATTGCCGAATACTTTTGCGCGCAGGGGATGAACGTCTTGCTGGTCGTCGACTCCCTCACCCGTCTGGCCATGGCGCAGCGCGAAATCGGATTGGCTGCGGGCGAGCCTCCCACCGCCAAAGGCTACACTCCTTCCTGCTTTGCCCTGCTCGCGCGCCTGATCGAGCGGGCTGGACGATTCGGCGGCGGCAGCATCACCGCGTTCTATACCGTCCTCATGGAAGGAGATGACGAGCAGGACCCTCTGGTCGACGGCGCCCGCGCTCTGCTCGACGGGCACATCATGCTCGATCGCAAGCTGGCCGTGCGCAGCCACTATCCGCCGATCGCTGTGCTCGACAGTGTGAGCCGCCTGATGCCCGCGGTCTGCTCCTCACCGCACCTGCAGAAAGCGCATGAACTGCGCCGCCTGCTCGCCGCCTACACCGCCTCGGAAGACCTGATCCGCATCGGCGCTTACCAGAAGGGAACTGATTCCACGCTCGACAAAGCGCTCGCTTTGATTCCCGACTTGCATCGTTTCCTGATGCAGAAGCCCAGTGATTCCGCTCCTCTACCGGACACTGTCACGAAGTTGCTGGCTCTGCCCGGCTAAGCCCATGCCATTTCGTTTCCCCCTCGCGGCCGTCTTGCATCTCCGGCGGAGTCTGGAGCACCAGCAGGAACTGCGTTTACGCGCTGCGAACCAGCAGGTTGCGAAAGTGCGTCACCTCATCGAGCAATTGGACGAACACATCGGCAAAACCAACTCCTCCGACTCGCAGCAACTCGCGGCGGGCACAACCGCTGCCGAACTTCGCTTTGCTCTCGCCAAGCAAGCATCCCTCGAGAGCATGCACCGCGATCTCGATCGCGAACTGTCTCGGCTCAGCAATCTTCGGGACCAGCAGCAGCGCATCTTTCAGCAGGCCCGTCGCGAACGCGAGACCTTCGAAAGCCTGCGTCAACAGCAACTCCGAGCCTACGAGCGGGATCAGATCCGGCGCGAGCAGCGCCGTCTCGACGACCTCTTCCTGCTCAGCCAAGCCCACAAGCACAGTGGTTAGAAAGTGCCGAGGTGGGCATACGTTGCCCAGTGCCGACTCTCCCCGCTCTCGCCACACTTCATCGGCATCATCTGCGATTCACTTGATTCCTCAAGCTTTTGAGTCTTCCCGCGCTTCGACTCTCCGCTCTGTTTCGCTTGGAGCGTGACGTGCATCGACACTTCCGCACCTAGCGAAGCGCGTCTTTACCGTGACGACTGTCATCGACAACTCGATTCCGATTACCAGCGTTACGAATGCACTGACATTCTTAGGAAACGCGAATCCGCTCACAGATTCGTCGCCGACTTTCGCTGAGGTTTGTGTCGCTCAACTCTGCCCTAGCGGCGATGCCGGGACTCCCTCCGATTCTGGAGTCGCTTCCGGGCCCTCTCAGAAGGTGATCGGCCAGCCGACTCCTGCGAAACTGCCAAGCACAAAGAACTCCGCGAAAAACTGCTCCTCTCTGTCGGATTTGGCATCCTTTCCCTTCCTGATCGCGCCCCAGGCGTTGCTGGCCGAGTCCGTCATCCCAGCAGCAACATCTGTTCTCGCCTCGGGAAATGCGGCCCTCGTTGAAACCGACATAACCGCTACACAGCGGGCGAACGCTACTCCAACCCTGCTCAGCCCGAGTGTTCAGCCATCGCCGACGTCAATCGGCACCGTGTCTACGTTGCCGATCGCACAGCCGGTCCCCGTAGCCGCGCGACCGGCTCAGGGAATCAATCCACTACCACCTCAGCAACCTGCCTCCCCAGTTTCTGGCGATCTCAACGCGCCGGGACCATCAGCCAGCCTCTTCGCTCCGTCCGACTCTACGTTGTCTACTCCAACGGGTGTTTTTCCGAAGACAACAGTCTCCTCCATCCGTCTATCGACTCAGAGCTCCGTCAGCCCGGCTTTGGGCCAAAGCCCGATACCGGCAGGCGGAGTAACTGTTCCGTCTACGCCTCAGACGACGGCCGTTGATCCCCACCAGTTTCCTGCGAAAGTCAACGACACGCGCTCCTGTGATAAGCCGGTTGGCAAAGAGGCCACGAATCAGGGTTCCTCTGATACTTCGGTTTTTATGGATCGAACGGGCGTGCCTTCCGCACAAGCGCCGGCGCCGGTTGATGTCTCATCCTCGACACCCAGTCCCTCGCCGGACCCAGCCCAAATTGCTCTCAGCTCCACGGACTCGCAGATCTCGGTAAAGACACCAGCGTCAAACAACGACGACCAAGACGTTGCCTCGAATTCCTCGACCAAAGCTCCAGCCGGCGACCGCAAACCGGCAAATTCACCCGTATCTTTTGGCGAGATAATACCCCCCGCGGTCATGCCATCCGCGTCAGCCAAAACAACGCTTACCTCGCAGATCCACGTTATGCTTACCAGTTCTTCTCCCCACGATTCGGAGGACGCCCCGGCGACGCCGAAGCTTGGGATTCCCAACAATTCGCAACGCACAGTCCAACCTACCGTCCCGAATTCGACTGTCTCCTCAGAGTCTCTTCCCGTCCCCTCGCGTAGCAACGCAGCTGGCCCATTGAGGCCGGCTAGCTCGAACACAAAATCATCCCCATCGCCCGCCACACAAAGCCCGGCAACTTCGTCCGGCAAGACCAACAATGCCGCCAGCTCTTCTGAAACCGCGCAACACCAGGAACAGTCTTCTGCATTTACGGCAGCCGACACTCCCCAGCCGCTTGCGCCGCCTGTCGCAGTCGCGGCGCTCGCGGATGCGGCGGCGCATGGACCTTCTTCGCCGTCGTCTGGACCCGCGGTGCCGAAGGCCCCTCCGAGTGATCCGTCTTCCCCACTCGATAACACTCCCCTTCCATCCGCATCGGAGCCGCTACTATCCGCACCGAGCACGGCTCCCGTTCAAATGGCGCAGCTGGTCAGCAAGGCGGCGCAATCGGAGATGCGCATAGGCCTGAACACCCCGGCATTTGGCAGCGTGGAAGTGCGCACCGTGGTTCATGCCAGCGATGTTGGAGTAGTCATTGGTTGCGAAAAGGGTGATCTGAGGTCGCTGCTCTCGAACGACATCCCCGCGATCGCCAACACGCTGCAACAGCAGAATCTGCGTCTGACGCAAGTCAGCTTTCAGCAGCAGGGATTCCAGTTTTCGAGCGATTCATCGGCGGGTGGAAATTCCCAGCCGCGCTCGTTCGTTCCCCGACCCAACCCAGAACCATCTTCACCGGCAGAACCGAGCTCCTCGGAAGCGACCGCGCCTCCGGAAGGACGAAGCATCCGGCGTTCTACCGGACTCAGCATTCTCGCGTGAAAGGAGACTCTTGATGACCGCGATCAGCCCAGCTCTTCTACAAGCCAATGCAAGCACTGGCGCTTCGGCCACGAATGATTCAGACCCTAACGGTGGACTGCCCAGTTCGCAAGGCCTGAACAACATGTTTTTGCAATTGCTCGTGGCGCAACTGCAGAACCAGAGCCCTCTCGATCCCATGGACCCAAGCCAATTCGTGGGCCAGCTGGCACAGTTCAGTGAGCTCAGCGAAGTCACGCAGATCGAGCAGATCCTGCAGTCGGTGGCATCCTCCGGCTCCGGTTCAGGCTCCGGTTCAGGTTCCGGCTCTGGCTCGGGCTCCGGTGCGACCGGAGGCGTCACCTCAGCTCCAGGCACTTCCAAGATGGCCGAGGCCGGAGCGTCTGTTCCTGCTCCAATGGCTGCCGCGGCAGTTGCCGCAGCCAAGGCCGCGATCCCCAATTTTGCCGCTCCGGCGGCATCGATTCCTAACCACGCGATTCAAGGAGTGTTCTAATGCCTAATTTTTCGATTCCACTTTCCGGGCTGACTGCCGAGTCCACCGCGCTGTCAACCATCGCCAATAATCTCGCCAACCAGAACACGACCGGGTACAAGGACAAAGTTGTTCTGTTCAGCGACTTGTTCTATCAGAACATCGGCACCACCGGCTCGGGAGATCCCATCCAGGTCGGCGCCGGAACCGAGGTCGGTTCCATGCCGTCGATGTTCACCCAAGGCAGCGTTCAAGCCACGGGAGTGCCCACTGACGTCGCCATTCAAGGGTCGGGATTTTTCGTCGTGCAGAATACGGACGGCACCCTTTCCTACACCCGTGCCGGTGACTTCTCGGTGGACAACAATAACTTCCTCGTCACCCCAGCTGGCCAGCAGGTGCTCGGTTACCCCGCCGTCAACGGAGTTGTCAATACGGGCAGCGGATTGGTCCCTTTGCAACTCGGCGCCGGAACGATCAGCCCGCCCGCTGCGACCACCAACGTTGCACTCACGACAAATCTCAATGCAGCAGCAAATGTCGGCGATCAGTTCTCGAGTTCCATCACTGTGTACGACTCCCTGGGAGCCAGCCACGAGCTGACCTACACCTATACCAATACCGGGCCTGGAGCCTGGAACTACTCGATCACGATTCCCGCTGCTGATGTCGGCGGCAACGGCAATCCGGTCCAGGTCGCCAGCGGCAATCTGACCTTTGACAGCAATGGCAATCTGACGAACCCGGCGGCCGATGTTGCCGGAATCACCATCGGCCCACCCAACACCGCTGCGTTGTCGGATGGCGCTGCCCCGCTCACCTTCAACTGGCAGCTTTACAACCAAGGCACCGCGCTCCTCACCCAGGTAGCCGCCACTAGTACCACGACGTCCGAGATCCAGAACGGCGTAAGCAGCGGATCGCTGGTGGATTTCAGCATCAATTCTGATGGCACCATCACCGGGACCTTCAGCAACCAGAAGACACAGATTCTCGGACAAGTTGCCCTGGCTACGTTCGCCAACAACGACGGACTACAGCTTCAGGGCAACACGGACTACACCCCGACGCTGGCTTCTGGACAGGCAGTTTTGGGGACGCCTGGAGCCGGAGGCCGCGGAACGCTTTCGGGAGGCGCGCTGGAATCCTCGAACGTCGACATCGCGACCGAGTTCGCCAACCTGATCGTCGCGCAGCGTGGCTTCGAAGCGGATGCCAAAGCGGTCACGACTTTCGATCAGATCACGCAGGACACGATAGCCCTCAAACAGTAGTGTCCGACGAGAACACGAACGCGGTTCAGCTTTGCTCTGGTGGTCGCTGGGCCGCGTTCCCGAGTCGTTCTTAATGAGAGGTGTCTCATGCGAAACGGCCATTTGTCGGATGGGCGCTGCTCTCCTTCTGCACTGATCTGCCAACTGCTGATTTTAGAAGGCCAAGCGAACACAACTCTATAGGTGTTGCGACGTCCTTTCGTGCACTAAAGCGGAACGCAGATTGCTTTTCTGTAGTGCATGTCCGCAGAAGAAAAAGATTCCACCAATGAACCACGCCGCAAGCGGCGACTTGCTCCTGCATTGATTCCGCCCTTGCTCCTGCTGGCTTCCGTGGGAATCTGGTTTTGGGCGAGCCACGGCAGCGAATCCGCGCAGGCGCATGACCTTAATCCGGTTCAGTCCACGCTGCATCTGGAAACCTTTGTGCTCAACCTGGCGGACACAGATCAGCGATCGTACCTGCGCGTCGGCATCGACATTGGTCTGAACCAGGAGGCGAAGCGCGCACAGGAGACCGTACCGATCGGGCAAGTGCGCGACACCATCCTCAGTGTACTGGGGGATGCCAAGGTCGACGACCTCTTGACCTCTGCAGGAAAAACCAAGTTGAAGCAGGACCTTCTGCACGCCCTTCAACAGCGCGTCCCGCAGTTGGGAGCAGAGGAATTGTATTTCACGGAGTTTCTGATCCAGCGTTAGAAGGCCGGCGCTAGAAGAAGGGAGCCAGGTCATGTCGGCGGCGGCAGTTGCGGTTGCAAATCCAGCGGGCAAACCGGCCGTTCAGCCAGTCCCTGAGGTAGAGGATCCGCGCTGGCGCCCGGTGATGGGTTTGCCGTGCGAGCTTACGGTGGACTTGTCTTTGCCCGGTTTCAAGGTTGCTGGTTTTCTCGCGCTCCGTGTGGGCTCGGTCATCTCCACGGCCTGGGGAGTCGCACGGGATGTTCCCGTGAGAGTCAACGGAACCCTGATCGGATCGGGCGAGATGGAGGGGTCTGGCAGCCGTCTGGCGGTTCGTATCACGGAGTTGGTATGAAACTCGAAATGGTTTCCAAAACGAAACTCTTGAGCGACACGCCTGCATCTCCCCTGCGTGAAACCGTGCGTCAGCAGGCACTCACCGTCTGGCGGCAGATTCTGCGGCTCAGCGAACGCCGCCCGCGGCGCCTGCGTTTATGCGAGAGCCTTCCGCTCGGCGATCGCCGTTTTGTCGCGGTCGTCGAATACGAGCAATGCCGTTTTCTTCTGGGGGGAACCTCCGCCTCCATCGTTTTGCTCGCTCGCCTGGGAGACAACACTTCCATTGCCGCCAGCTCAGAACAGAGCGCATCCGCCTCTCCTGCCGCGCAGGAGGCGCACTCGTGAGCGTGGGATACAAGCGGCTGGTTTCGATCACTGCCCTCTTCTTCCTGAGGACAGCAGTTGCATGGGCCGGGGTTGCACGCCCGCGTCATCCCTCCGGGCTGAACTGGACGGCGCCTGCCGGCGCCAGCGGCTCGGTGCCCTGGAACATCGTCGTACTTCTGACGCTGCTGACGCTGTTGCCGGCGCTCGTGGTTGCCCTGACTCCGTTTGCGCGGCTGCTGATCGTTTTTCATTTTCTGCGCCAAGCACTGGGCACGCAAACCGCGCCCAGCAACCAGACGCTTATTGGACTGTCGCTGGTGCTGACGTACTTCCTGATGCAGCCGGTTGGCGCCGCCATCTATGACTCGGCGGTCATGCCCTTTCAGCGCGGGCAGATCGATGCCTGGGCTGCGATCGAGCAGGGCACGCCCCCGTTGCGGCACTTCATGCTCAAGTTTGCGCGCGAAAAGGATCTTGCCCTGTTTCTTGAACTGGCGCAGGCGCCGCGCCCGGCGCGTCCCGACGATGTTCCGATGCGTGTCGTCGTGCCCGCCTACATCCTCTCGGAATTGAAGACTGGATTCCAGATTGGAGCGGCGTTGTTTCTCCCGTTTCTGGTCATCGATCTGGTCGTGGCTGCGGTGACGACTTCGATCGGCATGCTGCAATTGCCGCCCGTCGTGATCTCCACCCCGCTGAAGATCATGCTGTTCGTCATGGTCGATGGCTGGAACTTGTTGATTGGTTCGCTGATGAGAAGTTTTGCCTGAAGTTTCGAAGGAGCACACAGAGGAGCGCACATGGGATCGGATCAGGTGGTTGTCATCATGCGGCACACGCTGACCACGGCTCTGTGGATGGGGGCGCCGTTGCTCATTATCGCGACCGCGGTCAGCCTCGCGATCAACGTGGTGCAGGTATTGACCTCGCTGCAGGAAACGACCGTGTCAACGGTGCCTCGGCTGTTTGCCGTGGCGGGCGCCACGCTTCTTCTGATGCCGTGGATGGTGCGGCATCTGGCCATGTTTACGGTGCAGTTGCTGTCGGATTTCCGGCCGTTTGTGCGCTGAAAACCGCACGGGGCCGCGATCGACACGCGCTTGAAAGAGATTTATGGAGAGCCTTCATCTCGAGCAGTTGCTGGCGGCGGCCGTCTTCATCGGCGCGCGGGTCGCAGGTCTGATGGTGTACTGCCCGTTCCTCAGCAGCGATGCGATCCCTGCACCACTCAAAGCGACTCTTGCCCTGCTCGTGACAGCACTGCTCTATCCGCTGCGAAGGCCCCTGCAACTCAATCTCGATTCCTGGCAGTGGGTGGGTATCGCGCTGAGTGAAGTCGTCATCGGGCTGGTGCTTGGTCTGGCGGCGAATTTCATGATGGAAGCGCCGATGCTTGCCGGGCAGATTCTCGGCGTGCAGATGGGTTACTCGTTGGCCACGCTGTTCGATCCGCAGACGCAGGCAGATACGCCCGTCCTCGCCGAGTTCCATCGCCTGGCGGCGCTGCTGATATTTCTGCAACTCGATGTGCATCACTGGCTGCTGCGCGCGGTGGTCAGCAGTTTTGCATATCTGCCTGCAGGAAGCGCCGTCGCCACATTCACCGTTGCCAGCGGCTTGTTGCGCGGGGCCAGCGCGATCTTTCTCGCGGGCGTTCAAATTGCCGCTCCCGGGCTGGTAGCCACTCTCATTGCCGACGTTGTCATGGGATTCCTCGGGAAAGCATCGCCACAACTGCCGGTACTTTTTATCGGTCTGGCAGTGAAAAACCTGCTTGGCCTCGCGGTGCTTGTTGCTGTGGTGGCGTATTGGCCGCATGGCTTCTCCCAGCGCTTCGCAGACTCGATTGCCTTCGGAGAGCGGTTGCTGCATCTGACGCACTGAAAAACACGATGGCGGACCAGAACAAAACCGAAAAAGCCACACCGCGCCGGCGGCAGAAGGCGCGTGAACAAGGGCAAGTCGCGCGCAGCCGCGATCTCGTCGCCGGCGTCGGCACGATGGCCGCGGTCATGCTTCTCGCCTGGCAACTGCCCGCCTTCGTCGGAGGATGGCGTATGCTGCTGCGCCACGAACTGGATACCGCTGCCTTGCACTCCGATCAGGTTCTCCCCGTCTGGCGCAACGATCTTGTGATCTTCCGTGGGGTCGCGATGGCGGCGGCAATGAGCTGGCTTCTGGCGACGCTTAGCGGAGTCGCCCAAGGTGGCCTGGTGTTCGCGCCGTCGGCGCTCGCTCCGAGTCTGAACCGGCTGAATCCGGCGTCGCGCCTCGAGCAGCTGTTCTCGCTCAACGCACTTAGCCGCATGCTGAAGTCGTTTCTGCCCACGGCGGCGATCGTATACATCGGTCTCGCCGTTGTCGTGCGCGACTGGGTGCGGCTTCCCGCCTTGCTGCACGGCAATGGAAACGGCCTCGTCGCTTTCACTGTCGGCCACATGTTCGAACTGGCCTGGAAGGCGGCCCTCGTCCTGCTAGTGTGGTCGGCAGCCGATTACCTTCTGGAGCGCTGGCGTCACGAAAACGAACTCAAGATGAGCCGCCAGGATCTGCGCGACGAGTTCAAAGAGACCGAGGGCAATCCCGCGGTCAAGATGCGCATCCGCCGCCTGCAGCGGCAGGCGCGGCGGCGCCGCATGCTCAAAGACGTGGAGCGCGCCGCCGTGGTCATCACCAATCCGACGGAATACGCGATCGCCCTCGAGTTCAACCTCGAGATGGCAGCTCCGGTCGTGGTCGCCAAGGGACGCAACCTGCTGGCCGCGCAGATTCGCGAAGTCGCGCTCTGGCACGGCATTCCGCTAATCGAGAATCCGCCGCTCGCCCACGCTCTCTACCGCGCCGTCGAAGTCGGACAGGCCATTCCTCCCAAACTGTATGTTGTGGTCGCCGAAATTCTGGCGGCGATCTGGCGTGCTCAGGCGCGCGCCGCCCAATCTTCCGCTTCGAGGACTAGTTAATGCCAGCCACCCCGCCCACTGCTACCGCCACTGCAACCACGAAGAAACTGCACAACGCTTCGGAGTGGATCATGCCCGTTGCGGCTGTGGCCCTGATCTTCGTCATGCTGGTTCCGTTACCCAGCCTGCTTCTCGATCTTCTTCTGGCACTCAGCATCACCTCCGCGGTTCTGGTTCTGCTCTCAGCCATCCAGATTCTGCGGCCGTCGCAGTTCTCCGTCTTCCCCAGTCTGCTCCTTCTGCTCACGCTCTTCCGCCTGTCGCTAAACCTGGCTTCCAGCCGACGCATTCTGCTGCATGGAAACGAAGGAGTCTCGGCAGCCGGCCACGTCATCGAGGCCTTCGGCTCATTCGTGGTTGGCGGCAACTACGTGGTGGGATTCGTGATCTTTATCGCCTTGATCGCGATCCAGTACATCGTCGTCGCCCACGGCGCGGTCCGCACCGCCGAAGTGACCGCGCGTTTCACTCTCGATGCCATGCCCGGCAAGCAGATGGCGATTGACGCCGATCTGAACGCCGGGTTGATCAATGAATCGCAGGCCCGCACGCGCCGCGAGCAGATCGCACGAGACGCGGAATTTTATGGCGCGATGGACGGCGCTGCCCGCTTCAACCAGCGGGATGCCATCGCCACGATCCTCATTACGGCCATCAATATCATTGCCGGATTCCTGATCGGCGTCTTCCAGCTCGACATCCCCTTCCGCGAAGCACTCAAGACCTACACGGTGCTCACGGTCGGCGACGGACTGGTGACGATGATCCCCTCGCTGCTGGTCTCGATGGCCGGAGGCATGGTTGTGACGCGCGCCACCTCCGACTCAACCCTCTCGGTCGATGTCGGAAAGCAGCTCTTTTCGCGCCGCCCGCTGCTCATCGCCTCCGGCGTGATGCTGTCGCTGGCCGCCATTCCCGGCCTACCCAAGTTTTCCTTCTTGCTGCTCGCCGCAGGCACCGGGTTTTTGGCGTGGCGGACGCCGAAACAGGCTCCCGGCGCAGCCGCAACCCCTGCTGCCGACAAGAAGCCAGCAAAAGAATCCGTGGAGGACTTGCTCAAACTTGACGAACTCTCCCTCGAAGTCGGATACGGACTCGTTCCCTTGGTCGATCAAAACCAGGGAGGCCAGCTTCTCGCCCGCGTGAAGGCGCTTCGCCAAAACCTGGCGCAGCAACTCGGATTCATCGTGCCGCCGGTGCACATCACCGACAACGTGCGCCTCAAGGCCCGCGAATATGTCGTCGCTCTGCGCGGCGTGGAGGTCACCCGCTGGGAGATGTTGCAGGACCATCTGATGGCCATCAGCTCGGAAGGTTCTCCCCGCCCTCTGGCCGGAACGCCTACGAAAGAACCTGCATTCGGAGTCGCCGCCGTCTGGATCCCTCCTGCGTTGCAGAATCAGGCGCTGGCTTCGGGATATGCCGTTGTCGATCAGACCTCCGTGCTCGCCACCCATCTCGCCGAAATCGTGAAGCAGCACGCTCATGAACTGCTCACCCGGCAGGAAGCCAAGCGTTTGCTCGACCGGCTTGCCGAGAGCCATCCCAAACTGGTCGAGGAACTGGTTCCCAAGATTCTCAGCCTCGGCGAGGTGCAAAAAGTTCTGCAACAGCTGCTGCGCGAGCAGGTTTCGATTCGCGATTTGCCTTCGATTCTCGAAACGCTCCTCGACGTGGCGCCTGCGAGCAAGAATCCGGTGACCTTGGTCGAATCGGTCCGTCAGTCCCTCGGCCGAGCCCTGGTCCGCCCCCTGCTGTCCGATAGCGGCGGACTCCGTGTCGTCACGCTCGATCACACTCTCGAAGAAGAGCTGGGCCGCGCCTTCAGCCCGCAGCAGCCGACCGCCGGAACGACCGGTCTGCAGCCGCCGTTCGCCCGCCGCATCCTCGAGGGAATTCGCCGGATCGCCGGCGACCAGGTCGCCGTGGCCTCGCCCGTCCTGATGTGCTCGACGCCGGCGCGCTATCACCTGAAGCGGCTGCTGGAACCCTTTCTGCCGAAAGTGGTGGTGCTGTCTCCGCTGGAGATTCCACCGGTCGTCGAGGTGCAGTCCGTGGGAGTGCTGCGATGAGGGTCGCCATCGGTAAACCGGGACATACGAGTTTGATTCATCGGGAAGTGAAACCATCATGAGCAAAAATACCGCGCAAGCCTACACCAGCTGGCAGGACCAGGAAGACCGCGACCGCATCCTGCTGGAACAATTGCCCCAGGTCCGCTACCTGGCGCGCCGCATTCACGAACGCCTGCCGCGTCACGTTCCTCTGGAAGATCTTGTCCATGCTGGCGTGATCGGCCTGATTGATGCCCTCAACAAGTTCGACAGCTCCAAGCACGTGCAGTTCGGTTCCTATGCCAAGTTCCGCATCCGGGGCGCGATCCTCGACAGTCTCCGCGAAATGGACTGGGGCCCGCGCGAGCTGCGGCGCAAGGCGCGCAAAGTCGAAGAAGCCAACCGAAAGCTGAGCCTCGAGCTCAGCCGCGCACCCACGGAGAACGAAGTCGCCACAGAACTGGGCATGACACTCCCCGAATTTCAGCACCTGCTCGGCGAGATCGACTCCCTTGAAGTCGGCAGCCTGCGCGTCGAGTCTCCATGGGACGGCAAGGAAGAAGATCTGTGTGATTACCTGCCCAACGCGCCTGAAGACACGCCGTTTTTCCGCTGTCTGCGATCGGAGATGAAAGACCTGCTGGCCAAAGTCATCGCCGAACTGCCGGAAAAAGAACAGCAGGTGCTCGCTCTTTACTATTTCGAGGAGCTCACCATGAAGGAAGTCGGAGCGGTTCTCGGCATCGGCGAATCGCGGGTCTCACAGATTCATTCGCTGGCGGTCGTGCGCTTGCGGTCGCGTCTCGAAGAGATAATGGCATCCAAGAACAGTCAGGCACGCGCCGCCGCCGGCGCTGGAGACTGAGGAGAGTTATGCAAAAAGTCCTCAACCAGGAAGAGATTGATGCCATGGTACGTGCGGCCCGGGGCGGCAACCGCGCCGACTCGGACCCGGTGAGCCACGCCCACGTTGAGCCCTGGGATATACGCCGCGCCGGCCAAATCGGCCGCGAGCAATTGCAGGCCATCACCCAGCTGCATGAAGGTTTTGCCCGCAATCTGACGCACTCCCTCGGCGCCTATCTGCGCGTAGTCTTTGCCACAGCACTTGTCTCCGCCGAGCATCTGACCTACCGTGAATTCCTGCAGCGCATTCCCGAGACGACGTATGTGGCCTCCTGCCACCTAGATCCCATGGGCGTGAACGCGGCTCTGCAGCTCGACCTGAAAGTCGCCTTCCCGATCATCGACCTGCTGCTCGGAGGAGAAGGCAAGAGCATGGGGGAGACGCGAGAGATTACCGAGATCGAGGAGCAGATTCTCGATAGTGTCACCCGCATCATCTGCCGCGAATTGGGCGCCGCGTGGCAGGCCTTGTCTCTCGAAGCGAAGTTCGAAGAACGGCTGGAGCCCGGAGAAGCGCAGCGTCTGATGCCCCCGGACGAAAAGACTCTTTCCCTCAGTTTCGAAGTCACGATGTCTGACGTGCGCGGAGGCCTGAATCTGGCTGTGCCTGCGACCGTCTCGAACGCTCTGCTGCGCAAAATCGCCGCGGAATGGAGCCATCGCCGGCCCCGCGGCGTCAGCGACTCCCGCCAGCGATTAATGCGCGTTTTGCTCGACTGTCCTTTCGAAATCGAGCTGGGCGCGAAAGATCTGACAGTGCCGGTAAGGACGCTGGCTGAGCTTGCTCCCAGCAACGTAGTGACGTTTGCCCGGCCTGCTACCGAACCAGCATCACTTCTGATCGCAGGCGTCGAGAAATTCCGTGCGCTTCCGGCGCGCTGCGGCACGAGCCGGGCTGCTAAAGTTCTCGCGCCCGCCGCCACTTTCGACTCGCAGGACCATAAGGAGAAACTGCAATGAGTGACGCCAGCGCTGCCGATCCACGCGATCCTGCACGTTACATCCCGATGTGGGCCGAGATCCTGGCGCAGGTTCTGGGCGAAATCGCTGGAGCATCCGTCTCCTCGACGGTGATTCTCGACGCTCCCGCCGAGATTCCTCCCGCCGGTGACACCGACTTCTGGATTATGGCCACTGCGTCCGGCACGGTGAGAGGTGAAATGAGCTTGCGCCTCCCGCCGACCGTAACGGTCCGCCTGGCTCAAACCTTTATCGGCGAGCCTGCCTCTGCGGTCGAGGTCACGGCAGAACACCGCGAGGCCGTGCTCGAACTTCTGCGTCAGGTCAGCGGGCTTGCCGCCACGGCGGTCAAATCTACCTGGGGTGACGTCCAGCTTCACCTCGACGTTTCTCCCGGCGCCCCTTCGTGGCCCGCCTCAACACAGGCTTGGATTCACGTCGGGGATGATCCAGCCACCTTGATCGAGGTGCAACTCAGCGCCGCGCTGGTCGCTGCCCTTCGCACGGAGATCCAACCCGAGCCGCAACTGCAGCAGCCGGAGAGTGGTGCAGCCGTCTCGGCTCCTGCCGCTCCGTCTGCTCCATCCACCAGCCACGACGACAAGGTGAATCTCGACCTCCTGCTGGATGTGGAACTGGCCGTGACTCTGCGGTTCGGCAGCCGCCGCTTGCCGCTGCGGGACATTCTCGACCTTGCTCCCGGAGCGGTTGTCGATCTTGACCGCCGGGTGCAGGAGCCGGTCGACATGCTGCTCAACGGCCGCGTGGTGGCCCGAGGAGAAGTCGTCGTTGTCGACGGAGATTATGGTCTGCGCGTCACCGAAGTGACGCCAGCCATCTAAAAGCCTATGAGCACTGCCAGCCTTCATCTCGAGGCGGTGGGCCGCACATGGCGGGCCCTTCGCCACAAGCTCACATCGCGCCGCACCGGCCGCGATTGCGCCCACGTGCACCGCGCCTGGCGACGATTTGGAGCACGGCCTCCGGCCGTTCTCCTGGAAGGCTGGCGATACTGCGTCGACGAATGTCTGGAACGCGCGCTCCACCACGCCATTGAGCGGGCCCGTTCCTTTTCTCGGCCTGCCGCCACTCCTCACCGCATTCCTCTTGGGTTGCTCTTGCTTTCGCGGCAGCAGCTCTCCGCCGACCAGTTGCGCACCGCGCTCCAGGCGCAGCAGGCTGCCGGCCGCGGCCGAATCGGGGAGTGGCTTCAGTCTCTGGGATTCGTCAGCGAACAGCAGATCACCGCGGCACTGGCACGGCAGTGGTCGTGTCCGGTCCTGCGTTCCAACAATTCCTTAACCCCACCACGGCTCATCCCTCAGATTCCCGTTACTCTGCTTGAAGGCTTTGCCATGTTCCCGGTGAACTACGTGGAAGCAACTGCAACCTTGCACATGGCCTTTTGCGAAGGCATCGACCATAGCGTTCTGTACGCGATCGAGCAGATGACCGGATGCCATACCAGGCCCTGCATGGCACCTCCCACTCTTATTCGTAACCACCTTCGCGCGCTCTCGGGTCGTGGAGAGCGTGAAGCCATCTTCGAATGCTTTAGCGATAACGCCGAATTCTCTCGCATTGTTTGCAGCTATTGTGTTCGCCTCTCCTCCCCTGAAGTGCGTATCGCCAGCTGTGGTTCCTACATCTGGGTTCGCATCTTGCGACGCTCACACCCCCCACAAGACCTGTTGTTACGTCTGTCGAATTCGCGACTCTCCGCATTCCCGGTGCAGTCGGCCGCCGCTGCCATCTAAAGTCCTCCTCTGGACCGCCGATAGGAACTGTGGCGGACAAAACCCTTCCTAAACTACAGAATTGAGCCCGCCCAGAGGATCTGCGTCACATGGACAACATACGGGCACTTATCGTCG